>ERZ1673743.313-NODE-313-length-79240-cov-10.081442_pt1 | contig 79240 bp, 79 predicted proteins | sample MGYA00580197_ERZ1673743 | MGnify/ENA primary metagenome ERZ1673743 (study PRJEB41218, sample SAMN15661795) | gut metagenome | host: Homo sapiens | place: Canada: London | collected 2015-08-20/2019-03-30 | study: EMG produced TPA metagenomics assembly of...
AGATAATGATGCAACAGTTGTAAAAGCAAAAAGTTCAGTAAATGGAACATTAACAGTAACACTAGATAAGGTAGCAACAGAGAGTGTTACAGAAGAATATACATGTAAGTTAGAATTTAATGCAGTAGAAAGAGATACGTTAGAAAATAGTATTCCAGAAGCAGTATCATTTGCAAGTGATAGTTGGTCTACAATAGCAGCAAATGTAAAGAGTGGAAATACAAGTAAATATAATGTAGGAGATACAAAAGAAGTAGATTTAGGAGAATTAGGAACACATACAGTGCGTATTGCAAATATGAGTGTATGTACGACAGAAACAAGTGAAACAGCATGTGGATTTGTAGTTGAGTTTGCTGATATAATAACAAAACAAAAATTCAATAGCACAAATACAAATGTAGGAGGATGGAAGGATTCCGAAATGCGTACATATGTAAATGGAACGATATATAAAGCGCTTCCAAGTGAATTGCAAAATGTAGTTATTTCAACCAAAGTGATATCAAGCCATGGAAGCACATCAGGCGAAACGAACTTTGAGACCCAAGATAAATTATATTTGTTAAATGCCCAAGAAGTTTGGAGCACTAATGATTATGATACATCAGTAGGAACATCAAAACAATTAGATTATTATAAAAATCAAGGAGTAACAACAAGCAGTTATGCAGGAGCAATAAAACAATATAACGGAAGTAATTCATATTGGTGGCTTCGTTCGGCTTTTTCTGACGATGCCCTCTCCTTCCTTAACGTCAACAACGATGGTGACTGGGACAGTGACGATGCGAACACCTCTGACGGGGTCTCTCCAGCTTTCCGAATCGCATAAACAATGCAGATGTAGAAAGCTGTAAAATTTGGTGTAAGTAAGTGGGGATTAACAAACCAATCCGATAAGTTATTTATTGGGTAACGCTAATGAATGAAATATATTAATTATGTTTTTAAAAAAAATATACAATAGTTATACTAATGTGTATTTTTTTATGAAAAAAATCACTTTACACATACTAAAAATGAAAAGCACAAAATGCAACAAAAATGTAGTATAATTAAAAATAGGATAAGTGTTTGAAATTAGGTTAAAATAAAAAATGTAATGTAGAATAATTTAAAAGATGTGTGTTTTAATATGCAAAAATAAAAAAATTTTGAAAAATTTGTGTAAACCCACCAAAACGACTTGAAAATCGGGGGGGGTATTATAAAATAAAATAGTAGAAAGTAGGGAATAATATGAAGAAGAAAAGTATGCTTATAGTAGCAATATTACTAATGAGTATTGGATTTGCAGCAATCTCAACAACTCTAATAATAAATGGAAATGCTAAAGTAAGCGAAAACAATGAAGATTTTAGTGTAATCTTCACAGCTGCAAGTATAGATGGAAAAGATGTATACTCAACAGCAGTAGATGAAACAAAGAAAACAATTACATTTACAACAAGTGAATTAAAAACACTTAATCAAACAAGTATACTAACATATGAAGTAACAAATAATTCAAGTAACTATGATGCAAATGTAACTATAACATGTGTACCAAAGGAAGGTACAACAGCAAAATATACAAGTATCAAAAACAAACTAGAAAATGATGCAACAGTTGTAAAAGCAAAAAGTTCAGTAAATGGAACATTAACAGTAACACTAGATAAGGTAGCAACAGAGAGTGTAACCGAAGAATATACATGTAAGTTAGAATTCAATGCTGTAGAAAGAGATACAATAGGAAAAGAAATACCAGCTTTTCAAAAAGATAGTTGGTCAACAATAGCAGCCAATGTAAAGAGTGGAAATACAAGTAAATATAATGTAGGAGATACAAAAGAAGTAAACTTAGGATCTCTTGGAACACATATAGTACGTATTGCAAATATGAGTGCATGTACGACAGAGACAAGTGAAACAGCATGTGGATTTGTAGTTGAATTTGCCGATATAATAACAAACCAAAAATTCAATAGTACAAAAACAAATGTAGGCGGATGGAGAGATTCAGAACTACGTACGTATGTAAATGGTGCAATATATAATGCCCTTCCAATTGAATTACAAAATGTGATAACAACAACAAAAGTAATATCAGGACACGGAAGTACATCAGGAGAAACAAATTTTGAAACCCAAGACAAATTATATTTGTTAAATGCTCAAGAAGTTTGGAGCACTAATAAATATGATACATCAGTAGGAACATCCAAACAATTAGATTATTATAAAAATCAAGGAGTAACAACAAGTAGTTATGCAGGAGCAATAAAGCAATATAACGGAAGTAATTCAGTATGGTGGCTTCGTACGGCTCATTCTGGCAATACCTACTACTTTCTTTACGTCAGCGACGTCGGTGACTGGAACGCCCACATTGCGAACAACTCACGCGGGGTCTCTCCAGCTTTCCGAATCGCATAACAATGCAGATACAGAAAACTGTAAAATTTGGTGTAAGTAAGTGGGGATTCACAAACCAATCCGATAAGTTATTTATCTTTAAGTCGCTATGAAGTACCTTTACAAAAAATAATCTTTTTCTTATAATTAACTTGTGATGATTTATGAAAAAAGATAATTTTGGAGCATTAGTTGTACTTATTAATATAGTGCTTAGTTTATTTTTATTAACTATGAAAGAAGATAAAATAACATATTTTATAGTTTGTATAATATCTAATATAATTGCTATTATATTTAGTATATTTGTATTAAATAAACAAAATAAAAAACTAATGAATGTTATATCATTAGTTATAAATATAATTATTTTGATTTGTGTAATTATATATGGAATATATTTTATCTAAAAAAAGTTAATGAATTATTTTTTTGAACTGGTTTTTCTTTAAAAGTCAGTTCTTTTTTTTCTGGTTGTTTATTTTCAGTTTTAAACTCGTTAATTTTTGTTTTTATGGTTTTTATAGTAGGATTAAGATCTTTTATTAATGGTAAAGCACGTTTAGTTATATTTAAGAATCTTAAGCTACTTGAAAGAATAGAAGAAAGATTGAAATTCATAATATTTCACCTAATAAATTATATGAAATAAATAAAAATAGTTTACTAATTTTTCTAATATGATATAATTTAAATTAGAGAATACTAGGGAGTGATTAAATTGAAAAAACATAAACAAGCTAACTTTTTCTTGTTTTTCCCAATGTATGTATGTTTAGGTATTTATTATATTCTAAAGATGCTTGCAACACCATTTATTTTTATTTGGTCAAGAGGTTCAGATACTATATATAATACAGTAACTAAAACTAATAGCAAGAATCTTAAAGGGGCAAATATGGGTGATGAAGTTACACCTGAACTAGAAAACACTTATAATGCTAAAAAGATTAACATTAGTCCTAAACTACTTGCAGAAAGAGAAAAGTTAATAAATTCAATAGACGCTACAGAAGAAGTAAGAAGTGAAAAACCATTAACATATAGATATTCAGCTATAGACTCTGATGGTAAAAAAGTAACAAGTACTTTTATAGCTTATTCTAAAGTTGAAGTTTATACATTCCTAGAAAATGAAGGATACAAAGTATTTAAAATAGAAACAAGTCCTTGGATTGAAAGACTATATGGACCTAGTACTTTTTCTTCTAAGAAGATTAAAATTAAAGATATTGTATTTTGGTTACAACAATTATCAACTTATTTAAAAGCAGGTATTCCTTTGACAGATGCAATGCGTATTTTAAGTAAACAAATGGGTAAAAAACCAAATTTAAGAAGAACATTTGATTCTATTGTTTATAACTTGACACTAGGTGAAAACTTCTCAAGTTGTTTGGAACGTCAAGGAGAAGCTTTTCCTCCACTTTTAATAAACATGGTAAAATCGGCTGAAGCAACGGGAGATCTTGAGGGTACACTTGATGAAATGGCTGATTACTATAAACAAACTGAAACTACTAGAAAAGAAATGGTAAGTGCTTTAACTTATCCAACAATGGTATTTATATTTTCTATTGCAGTAATTATCTTTATTCTTGTTTATTTAATACCTCAATTTGTAAGTATTTATAAAACAGCTGGAGTTAAATTAAATCCAATAACAACGTTCTTAATTGGAGCAAGTAGTTTCTTAAAAGCTAATTTATTCTATATATTTATAACTATTATAATATTCTTTACTATTATGTATGTTATGTATAAGCATATAAAAGCTTTTAGATATTTTTTACAAACAATATTTATGAAAATACCTGTTTTAGGTAAAATTATAATTTATAAAGAGATGACTATATTTACTAAAACATTTGCAAGTCTATTAAAGAATAATGTCTTTATAACTGATTCGATTAATATTTTAGGTAAAATCACCAATAACGAGATTTACAGAGAAATAATGATTAATACAATTAATTATATTGGTCGAGGAGAAAAAATCTCTGCAGCATTTAAAAATCACTGGGCAATTCCTGAAGTTGCATATTATATGATGGTAACTGGTGAATCAACTGGTGAACTTGCTGAAATGATGGAAAAAGTTTCTGAATACTATGCTGAACAACACAAGATGTTAATTGATTCAATGAAAAGTTTAATTGAACCAATACTTATTATCTTCTTAGCTGTAGTAGTCGGAGGAATTATAATATCAGTAATCATTCCTATATTTAGTCTATACTCTGAAATATTATAGGAGGGTAGTTATGTTACCATATATTTTTCTTTTTATATTAGGTATAATCCTTGGATCGTTTTATAACGTTGTTGCAACACGTATACCAAACGGAGAATCCATAATTAAACCTGGAAGTCACTGTACTAATTGTTATCACTTACTTAAGTGGTACGAATTAATTCCTCTTGTATCATATATCATACAAAGAGGAAGGTGTAGAAAGTGTTATAAAAAGTTAAGTATATGGTATTTTTTATCTGAACTTTTTACGGGGCTTTCTTTTGCCTTTAGCTATTACCTATATGGTTTTGATTTAATGACTATAAAGTCATGTATACTAGTATCTATTGTAATGATTACCATCATAAGTGATGTTTCTTATATGGTAATTCTTGATAGCCCAATTATAATTGGAACTATTTTACTTATGATTGTTGATTATTTTATTGAGGGATTTAACTTAGTATTAGTAAATGCATTTCATGGTTTAATGATGTTTTTAATAGTTTTAGTTATTAAACTTCTAGGAGATAAAGTATTTAAACAAGAATCTCTTGGATGGGGAGATGTTAAGTTTTCGTATCTTGCAGGATATATTTTAAATATACCAATATCCCTCATATATTTATTTTTAGGAGCATTTATTGCTTTACCAAACGCGATTTATCAATCAATAAAGAAAGGTACCTCCATAACGCCCTTTGGACCATTCTTAGCACTTAGTTTAATGATTCTATTTTGGTTAAATAAATATGTTGTAATTTTAATAAACTTATGGTTAAAATTGTAAAACTTTACGTAAAGCTGTTTTAAAAATTGACATTTTTTGTCAATTTTTTTAATTACTAGAGTATAATCTAACCTAGAAATGGAAGTGCCGATAATGGGAAATACCACGCTGAAAAAAATGCTAGCAATAATTATAAATTTAAGTATAGTTATAATGGAAATAATCGCTTTTGTAATTTGTTATCAAAAAGATGGTTTATCTTGTTTTCAATACTATACACAAGATAGTAATTTATTCTTAATGGTTACATCATTTATATTTCTGATATATGAAATAATAAATCTAAAAAACAAAGAGGAAATACCACACTGGGTAAGTATTTTAAAATACTCAGCAACAACATGTGTTACTACAACATTTTTAGTTGTTGTTACAATTTTAGCTCCAATTATGGGAGGTTATAAAGCGATGATGTTAGATGGAACGATGCTTTATCACCATCTTATTTGTCCAATACTTGCATTTGTATCATTTATATTTTTAGAAAATCATAAAATAGGTGGTAGCAAAGATGCCTTAATCGCGATGATCTTTACAGTTGTATACGGAATTATTGTTGTTGCTTTAAATATATTCAAAATAATGAATGGACCTTATCCATTCTTAAGGGTTTATGAGCAATCATTATTGATATCGATAATGTGGGTTATTCTTATGAATGGAAGTTCATATCTTTTAAATTTATTTATAGCTTATTTAACTAAATTAGTTAATAAAAAAAATATTTAACAAAAGTGCTTTTGATAAGCATTTTTTTATTATGCAGTACACTTTATTTAATAACTATTCTTAACTTATAAAATACTAAAAAAAATAAATATAAAAGTTAAAAAAAATATGCTATAATAATTTACGAAGTGGAGGAGCTTTTATGCAAAATAGAACTCATAATTTAAATGAATTAAGAATACAAAACGTAGGAGAAAAAGTCGAATTAGTAGGTTGGCTTGAAAATGTTAGAAAGGTTAGTAAAAATTTAGCATTTCTAATTTTAAGAGATTTTTATGGAATAACTCAAATTGTTGTTGAAAATGAAGAGATTATGAACATTATTGATTCTATTAACTGTGAATCAACAATCAAAATATATGGAACTGTAAGAGAAAGAACAAGTAAAAATCCTAAGATTCCAACTGGAGATATTGAAGTTGTACCAGATAAAATTGAAGTAATTGGAAAGTGTATTTATAATGAACTTCCATTTGAAATAAATTTCTCTAAAAACGCTGATGAAAATACTAGATTAAAATATAGATATCTAGATTTAAGAAATCCTTTAGTAAAAGAAAAAATTGTTTTAAGAAGTAAAATTATATCTGAGCTTAGAAGTAGAATGGTTGATGAAGGATTCTTGGAAATAACAACTCCAATTTTAACCTCTTCATCACCAGAAGGAGCAAGAGATTATTTAGTTCCTTCAAGAAACTATCCTGGAGAGTTTTATGCACTTCCACAAGCACCTCAACAATTTAAGCAACTTCTTATGACTTCTGGATTTGATAGATATTTTCAAATTGCTCCATGTTTTAGAGATGAAGACGCTAGAGCAGATAGAAGTCCAGGAGAATTTTATCAATTAGATATGGAAATGTGTTTTGCAGATCAAGAAGATGTTTTTTCAGTAATTGAAAAAGTATTACCAGATGTATTTGCAAAATATGGAATATACAAAAGTGCTTCAAGTGTTCCATTTAAAAGAATTACTTATAAAGATGCATTAGAAACATATGGATCTGATAAACCAGATTTAAGAATAGATTTAAAACTAAAAGATATAACAGATATAGCATCTAAAACTGAATTTGCAGACTTTAAAGATGCTTATGTAACAGCTGTTAACGTTAGTAACTTTAAAGAAAGCAGAAAATATATTGATAAATTAGTAGAAGATGTATATGCTTTAACAAATAATAAAGTTTATTGGTTTAAAGTTGATGAAAGTGGTGAATTAACTGGAGGTATTTCTAAATTTTTAGAACCAGTTAAAGAAGAACTATTTGAATCTTTAAACTTAGAGAGTAACTCTTTTGTAGCTATTTCTGCGGGTAAAAAATTATCAGCTTTAAAAACTGGTGGAGTATTAATAAAAAAATTAGGGTCTTCAATTGACGGACATATGAATAAAGAAACATATGAATTCTGTTGGATAGTGGATTTTCCAATGTATGAAATTGGTGAAGAATCGGGAGAATTAGAATTTTGTCATAATCCATTCTCAATGCCTCAAGGTGGCTTAAAAGTTTTAGAAGAAGCAGAGGGAAATTTAGAGCGTGAGTTAGAAATAGTAGCTTATCAATACGACCTTGTATGTAATGGCGTTGAACTTTCAAGTGGTGCTGTAAGAAATCATGATCCAGAAATTATGATTAAAGCCTTTGAACTTGTTGGTTTAGGTGAAGAGGATGTTAAGAAAAAATTCCCTGCAATGTATAATGCTTTCTGTTATGGTGCACCATCGCATGCCGGAATTGCACCAGGAGTTGATCGTATGATCATGCTTATAACTGGAGAAGAAAGTATAAGAGAAGTTATACCATTCCCAATGAATAGTAAAGCTCAAGATTTACTTATGGGTTCTCCTTGTAAGGTAAGCGAAAAACAACTTAAAGATGTTCATATTAAAGTTATAGATTAAAGGTAAACTAAATTTGCCTTTTAATTTTATTTTTTGGAAAGGAAGGAAAACTTATGTTTAGACAAGTAAATGGATATGTAAAATTTTTAGATAAGAAAATTCCACAAGATATAAAAAAATATTATGATACGCCATCTCTTCAAAGATTAAAACGCGTTGGATATTTTTGTGGAATGGATTTTGCATCTAGAGATGTATACAACTTTAAAGAATACTTAAGTACTTACGAACACTCAATAACAACAGCTGGTATAACTTCGATGTTCACTAGTGATAAAAAAGCGATTCTTGCGGCTTTATATCATGATGTTTCTAAGCCAACATGTTCTCACGTAGTAGACTATATGAATGGTGATTATAAAACTCAAGAAAGTACCGAAGAATTTACTAAGGATATTATTTTAGGAGATGAGCTTCTAAGAAAATATCTTAAAGATGATGGAATAGAACCTGAAGAAGTGTACGATTTTAAAAACTATTCTTTAGTAGATTTAGATCGCCCATCTCTTTGTGCTGATAGAATTGATGGAGTAATCTTAAGTTCTCTTGTTTGGAGTGAAACTTTAAAATTAAAAGAAGCAAAAAAGATGTTAATGAATTTAGAAGCTTATATAAATGAATTCGGTGTAAAAGAAATAGGTTTTAAAAATATGGAGTTAGCAACTCAATTTGTAAGACAAAATGACATCATAAACTCTCTTACACATTCTAACTGGGACACATATATGATGCAACTTCTTGCTGATATAATTGCTCTTGCTATTAAAGAAGAATTAATAACTTATGAAACTCTTTACTATATTGATGACGTTATGTTATTTAGACTTTTAGAGTTTTCAGAAGATCCAAACTTAAGAAACAAGTTAACCGAGTTTGAAAACATTTTAAAGGAAGATATAAAAATTCCAGCTAATCCTGAAATTAAGGATAGAAAAATTAATCCACTTGTTGGTGGAAAAAGATTAAATAAAAATATTTCTTTACGTTAAATTAACTCATTTCGATTGATTTTATAAATAATGTATTTTATAATTTTAAATAGAATAGGTGATAATGTGAAAAGACGTAATGCGTTAATACTAGTTATTTTGTTAATGAGTATCGGTTTTGCTGCAGTGTCAACGACTTTAATAATCAAAGGTAGTGCTAAGATATCAGAAAATATTGATGACTTTGATGTCTACTTTTCAAAAGCTATACTTGATAATGTTGATAAAAGTGGAGAGTTCATTGATGATACTAATAAAACAATTACATTTACTACAAGTGATTTAAGTGCTGTAGGTGATACATCAACGCTTACATATGAGGTAACAAATGCTAGTAAAAACTATGATGCCATAGTACAAGTTAACTGTGAAGGTGCAAATAATTATTTACAAGTATCAATGGTACCGGATAACTTAACTATCGAAGCAACTACTACTAAAACTGGAACTGTTAAAGTTGAATTAAAAAAAACAAGTATTACAAATCAAGATATACCTATAACATGTAAATTAAACATTGTTGCATCTGAAAGAACAAGCTTAGGTGCAAACGAAGTAGTAAAATATAATTATAAAGCTAAAAATATAACATATGATGATACGGTTACTCAAATGGGATGTACCGATGTTCAAACATGTATTCAAAAAATCGATAAAATATTAGAAAGTTAAGACAAAAAAAAATTGGTAAAAAAACTACCAATTTTTATTTTGCATAATAATCGATATCAGGAATAAGTAATTCTAAGTAATCAAGAATTTCTTCTTTAGTATATTTATTGCTGTTGCTAAGCCATTCCATCCCGATATTAATAACTCCGCCTAAGTAAAATTTTGATATAACTTCTGTTGGAACTTTTAAGTTGATATCATTTTCTTTAAATCTCTTCAAAATATCGTCATTTACAACACTTAATAATATATCCATCATTATACTACTTCTATTATTTACCATTATTGAATTATAAACATCTCTTTTACTATCAATATGATCTAAAAACAAACTGATTAGTCTAATATAATATTCTCGAATGCTTAAGTTCTCTTTACAGCTTTCATTAAGTTCACGAGCAAATTCTTCTTTTAAGTTGCTTAAAAAATCTACAAGAAGTTCATATTTATCTTCATAATGAGCATAAAAAGTTGATCTATTAATCATTGCTTTAGAGCATATATCTGAAACTTTTATTTCTTCAAAAGTTTTTTCTTTCATAAGTTCAAGTAAAGTTTGATATATTAGTTTTCTTGTTTTTATAACCCTTAAATCATCTTTTTTATTCATTTCTGTCACCAATTCATATTATACGCAGATAAGCAACAAAATCAATGATAAATATTGATTTGTTGGAAATAACTATACATATTTGCTGTTTTGTTGGAAAACATACATATTTTTATTTAAGGTTGTGTTATTTTTAAAATCTAAGTAATAAAATATAGAAGCGAATGGAGGAAATGATATGGATAAAATGTCTGAATTAATTTGCAAACATAAGAAATTAATTCTAATAATATCTGGGCTTCTTTTAGTTTTATCATTTATTGGTAACTACTTAACTAAAATTAACTACGACATATTGGTTTACTTACCAAAAGATATTGAAACTATTAAAGGACAAGATATTTTAACAGATGATTTTGATATGGGATCATATTCAGTTGCTGTTGCTAATAACTTAAGCAGTAAAGATTTACTTGATCTCGAAGAAAAAATCAAAGATGTCGATGGAGTTAACCAAGTAATGTCATTATATGATGCAATTGGTACAGTTATTCCTATTTCTATGCTACCAAGTGAGATAACTGAAAAACTTCATAAAGACAACACTGATATGCTTTTTATTACATTTTACGGAAGTACATCAAGTGAAGAAACAATTGATGCTGTAAAAGAAATAAGAAATATCAGTCAAGAGAAAATAAAACTTGGTGGTATGAGTTCAATGGTACTTGATACTATGGAGCTATCTAATAAAGAAATACTTATATATATAGTTATAGCTGTAATTCTTTGTATAGTTGTTCTTGAACTATCACTTGATTCATATATGGTACCAATATTCTTACTATTAAATATTGGATGCGCTATAATGTATAACTTAGGAACAAATATCTTCCTAGGAGAAATATCTTACATTACTAAAGCATTAGTTGCTGTATTACAATTAGGTGTTACAACGGACTTCTCAATCTTCTTGTATCACTCATACGAAAGTAAAAAGAAGATATATAAAACTAAAGAAGAGGCAATGAAAGAAGCTATTAAAGAAACATTTACATCAGTTATAGGTTCATCCCTTACAACTGTTGCGGGCTTCCTAGTATTATGCACAATGAAATTAACGCTTGGACGTGACTTAGGTATAGTAATGGCTAAAGGTGTAATCCTTGGAGTTATATCTGTCTTAACATTATTCCCAAGTTTATTACTTGTATTTGATTCTTTAATTGAAAAGACAAAACATAAGAGTTTAAATCTAAAATTTGAAAGCTTAAATAAATTCATTGTTAAGCATCACGTTAGTTTATTTATTATATTCTTAGTCGTATCTATTCCAGCATACTTAGGATATAAGAATGTAGAAGTTTACTACAAGATGGATTCATCTTTGCCAGCAACACTTGAAAGTATCAGTACTAATACAGAATTAAAAGAAAAATTCAATATTGTAAGTCCAGAAATAATCTTAGTTGACACTAGTTTAAAAAATGATGATGTTGCTAAAATGTTAGATGAAATAAAAAATGTAGATGGAATTGATTTTGTATTATCATTTAATGAACTTAAAAAGCATGGTTTAACAGAAAATATGTTAAGTGATGATCTTGTAAAAATGTTTAAAAATGATAAATATGAGATGGTTTTAATAAATTCCCTTTATGAAGTTGCAAGTGATGAGCTTAATAATCAAGTAGACGTTATAAATGAAATTGTAAAAAAATATGATGACAATATAATTGTTGCTGGAGAAGGGCCACTTATGAAAGATTTAATCAAAATAAGTGATACAGATTTTAACAATGTTAATTCATCATCAATTATATGTATTTTATTAATTTTATTCATTGTACTTAAGAGTTTAAGTTTACCAATACTTCTAATATGTGCAATAGAATCCGCAATATTTATAAATATGTCAATATCATATTTTGGAGGTGTTGTGTTACCATTTGTTGCTCCAATAGTTTTAGGTACAATTCAATTAGGTGCGACAATCGATTATGCAATTCTTTTAACATCATCTTATCTTAAATTAAGACGTGAAGGAGTTGATAAAAAAGAGGCAGCTTTACAAACTCTAAACTATAATGGTAGATCAATATTAGTAAGTGGCTTATGTTTCTTTGCTGCAACATTTGGAGTAGGTGTTTATTCTCAACTAGAAATGGTTGGAAGTTTATGTACGCTTATTTCAAGAGGCGCGATTGTTAGTATGATAGTTGTTATAACTATTTTACCTTCAATACTTCTAATATTTGATTCATTAATAATGAAAACTACGAAAGGATGTAATAATATGAAAAAAAATAATAAAAAAGTAATTGCTTCAGTATGTGCTTTATCGTTTATGTTATTAAGTGTTCCAACAAATACTTATGCTTTATCAAGAATCGAAACTGTTTATGGTAAATTAGATTCTAATGGTAATTATTCATCAGTACTTGTAAATGAACATTTAAAAAATGATACTTCACTTAAAAATATTGAGGATTATACTGAATTAAGTGAAATATTAAATATTAATGGAAATGAAACATTAAATGTAGATGGTAATAAATTAACTGTTGAAGCTAATGGAAAAGACATTTATTATCAAGGAGTTTATAAAAAAAACTTACCAATAAATATGGAAATAACTTATAAATTGAATGGTGAAAAGATGTCTGTTGATGATATGTTAGGTAAAAGTGGTAAGGTAGAAATATCTATAAAATATAAAAATACAGATAAACATATCGTTAAAGTAAATGGCAAAAATGAAACTTTATATACACCATTTGTTGTAACTTTTGGAACTATTATAAATGGCGGAACAAACATTTCTGTAGAAAATGGAAAAGTAATCAGTAATGGCAGCAAAAATATCATAGGTGCAATTGCAACACCAGGATTATATGAAAGTTTAGATTTAAGTTCTTTAAAAAATACTGATACAATAAAGATTACTTATGAAACAACATGCTTTGAATTAAGTTCAATGTATTCTGTAATAACTCCAAAACTAGTTGATTCAAGCGACTTAAAAATATTTGATAAATTGGATACATTATATGAAAAATCTAATGAATTAAAATCTAACATGGATTTAATTGATACAAATACAAAGAAAATTAAAGAAGGATCTAGTAAGATAAAAAATGCTTTATCAAGTTCAATGAAGGCAAGTTCCGCTTCAACTTTAACTGATGAACAATTAAGTATGATTACTTCTCAAGCTAAGGGTTTAGTTTCTTCATCATTCACTGAAGAATATAAAAATAATATAGCAGCTTCTGCTTGGAGGGAAGTTGAATCAAGTCTTGATCCAAACGATCAATATGTTGTAGGAAAAGTAACTGAATATTCAACAAACATAATGATGACTTATCTTAAAAGTATTGGTGAAATCCAAGAATATGGACGTTGTAGTGCTCTAGGAGATTCTGCTTATACTGATCAAGGATGTATTACATTATTTACAAAAATTAAACCAATGCAAGATGCTTTACAAGTTAACAATGCAGCACTAGCATCAAGTGTTTCATCATATGTAGCTGAAAATGTTTCTAAATCTGTTGCTGTAAAAGTTGCACAAGAAAGTGCTTTAAAAACAACTGAAACTTTAGCTCCAACGCTTGCAAGTAATGTTGCTGATCAAGTAAAAGAGGCATCTATTGAATCTTTAAAAACTTTATATGCAGGAATCTCTACATTAGATTCAGGAATTTCTGAATTATCTGCTGGTATTTCAAAATATAATGAAGAGGGAATTACTAAAATTACTAACATAATTGGTGGAGATGTAAAAACAACAACTAATAAAGTAAAAAGTATCGTTAAACTTGGAGAAAACTATAAATCAGTAAACTCTAAATCATTAAATTCAACTGATGAAACAAGAATGATTTTAGTAGTAGATGGTAAAAAATATGAAGCACCAAAACAAAATATCCAAAAAACAACTAAAAAAGTATCATTCTTCCAAAGAATAAAAAACTTATTTAAATAGGAGTGTTAAAAAACACTTCTTTTTTAATATAATTTAGTATGAATGAGGAAATAAATAGATTAAATTTTGAAAATTTTATATGGATTGTATTTGCATCTCTTTGTCTTTTAAATATAAGAGGAGATAACTTAGAAATAGAATCAATTGAAGAAAATAATGATTCTTTTCACAATGAAGCAAATAAAGTTTTTGAATTTACTTTATCGATTACATTCTTAATCTATATTTATTTTTTCTTAAGAAATTATCGGGCATTAAAGAAAGCTCCAAAAAGTAAAAAAAGATTATATGAAATTAAAACTCTTGGAAGTTTACTTTTAATAGCTGGCATTATATGTTTAATCTATTTTCAAAAGCATCAAACTTCATTTGAAGGTTCACCGGCTTTATGATATTCTAATGATGGTGATAAAATGACTGATATTGAAATAAAAAATAAAATGAAAGAAATAACATATGGCTGGGTTGATGTAAATGGAAATAAACATATTGATGTTGATGAAACTTATGCAACACTTTATCGTTTGCAAGCTCCAGAGAATTTGCTTATTTCTAAATGTGGTGTTTGTTGGGATCAAGTGGAGCTTGAAAGATATTATTTTTCTTTTTCAAATTATGAATTCAAAACATATATAATCGTTTATTTTAAAGATGATACATATCCATCACATACATTTTTAATATATAAAAAAGGAAATATATATTGTTGGTTAGAAAATGCTTATCAAAAATATATAGGTATACATGAATATTCAACTTTAAATGAAGCTTTAACCGATGTTAAAGAAAAATTTATTTTAGATCTTAAAACTCCATTTGATCCGGACTATTTAAAAATTTATGAATATGAAACACCAAAATATAACATAACACCAGATGAATTTTTTAAAGAAACTACTAAAAATCCAATAAATATTTAGTTTTTTTTCTTGTTAAGTAACATATATTAATATATAATATATAGCACGGAGATGAATAGAATGAAAAAAATAGAAAATATAACAAATGTATTAAAGTTCTATATGGCAGTAAATAAATTAAAAGAGACAGCTAAAGGAGAAAGCAGTCGTGCTGATAACATTTTTGGAAGTTCTATCTTAGCAATTGCATTTAATTCGGAATTCAATAATGCATCTAATTTAGCTAATATTATTAAAATGGAATTATTATATGAATTATCATATACTCCAGATTTTTTTGATGTTATAAAATGCATGAATTCAAAAGAAGAAATTGAGGAATTATTACTAGAATTTCAAGCCTGTAAATCTCCAGATGCACATCTTGCACATAAATATAAATCACTTGACATAACTCTTTCAAATATAGCAGAGAACACAAAATCAATTGATGAGTTTGTAGATAAAGCTTTAGTGATTATTTCAATGGACAAAGATAAAGAAAAATATATTAACATATTAAAATTTTATTATTATAATCATACTTTAAAATCAAAGTTACGTACAGGTTGGGATAAGGAACATTGGAACATTGAAAGTGAAAACGAAAGAGTAGAGATGATTTCTGATCATATAATCGGTGCTGTTGGACTAGCATATGCTTTTGGAAGTGAGTTTAAATATGATTTTGATGTTAATGAGGCTTTAAAAACATTAATGATTCATGAAATAGGTGAAGCAATTATTGGAGATATTACTCCATTTGATAATGTTACTGTTAAACAAAAACGTGAGATTGAACATAAAGCAATGCAAACTGTACTTGGAAATTTAAACAAACGTGACGAATTATATCAAAGTTTATTAGATTTTGATGCTGGGACAAATCCAATTGATACTTTTGCTCATAACTGTGATAAAGAAGATGCAGATTTGGAAGCGAAAGTATATCAAGAAAAAGGTTTTCATCATTCTTTAAATGATCAAGAACATAATGTTGTGATGAAATCTGGTAAAGTACAAAAAATGATTAATGAAGGTCTTGCAACAACTGCCTTTGATGTTTGGTATTTATATGACAAAAATATATATGAATGCAATAATGATATGAAAGAATTTTTTGATGTTTTAAAATGTGCAAAAGACAACCAACTTTTAGATTTAAATAAAGATACAATAGTTGAAAAAATAGATTTAAATGACAGGGAATATGAATTCTTAATAGATGAAATAAGTTATGAAATAGATAGATTAAAAAAGAATGGCTTTATAGAAGCAATAACTATATCATTTCAACAAAATGAAGGTAAAGGAGTTATTGTTGTAAAATCTGCTTGTACTGAATTAGTATCTAAAGAATATTTTAAAAGTTTAACTGCTTATTTTGAAGCAAAAAACTTAACCAAAATTAAAGTAGAGTTTACAAGTAGATTTGTTGCTGTACGTCCCAGTTATTTTAAAACACCAAATGTACCTAGAGAAGAAAAACAATCAACAATTATTTTTGATAGAAATGGATTCTTAAAAAATAATCAAATTGTAGGTTTTTATGATTTTGATAATCAAAAAAATAACTATAAAGTAAAATACAATCCAAGCATAGAAAGAGAATTAAAACTTTTACAATCTTAAAAGATAATTCTCTTTTTTAATGTATTAAACTGGATATAATGTTATAATTATATTATTAGATATAGGTGGTATTTGATGGAAAAAAGAAAAGAAACAATTTTATTAGATATTGATGAAGTACTTTGTTTTTCTGGTTATTTGGAACTAGTAAATGAATTTTTAAATACAAATTATACGATTGATGATTTTAGTGATTATTATATAGATGAGGCTACAATTCCAAAAGAAAAAATGGGAGAATTTTGTGAATTTATGAAAAATAGAGATCAATATGAAAACCCTATGTTTTTACCACATGCAATTGAAGCAATAAAAAACTTAAGTAAGTATTATAATATTTATCCTTTAAGTGATTGTCGAAATAACTTTGATTTAAAAAACTCAGGTAGAATATTTAAAGGAAAATTTGAACTTCTTTATAGAACTTTTTCAAAAGAAGAAATACCTTCTAAGAATTATATTTTTACTGGTTCTAAAGGATTATTTAAAGGAGATATTCAAATAGATGATCTATTAAGTAATCTTCAAGCAACTTCATCCCCAACGAAAATTCTTTTTCCATCATATCATAATAAGGAAATAAGTGAAGAAACTTTAATTGAAAATGGTATTATTATGCCTACAAGAGATTGGCGCAGTGGCTGGGAAGAAATAGAAAAAATCCTTTTAAAAAGGTTAGAAATGAGGAAAAATCATGAATAAAAAAATAGGTTTAGTATTATTATCATTATTACCAAGTTTAGTCTTTGCTTCATCTAGTTCTTCTCTAAATTTTGGTGAAGCATTCTTAATAGAAAACTTTATGACAATTTTTATGAGTATTTTTGTTATATATCCAATAGCAAAATATTGCTCTAAAGATGGAAATGTGAAATCTTTATTTATTAAATTATCAGTTATAAGATATGTTTTGTTAATATTTTTTGATATATTTATAAGTACTGATATAGCAATGTGGGATTTTATGTTTGTATTTATAGGGGCTTTTCTAGTTGTTCCAATAGTAGCAGTTGCAAATAACAAGAAGCCTGCAGTAGTTACAACATCAAGCAATATTACTCAATCCAGCAATGTTAAACTTGCATGTGCAAATTGTAAAACAGAAATAACTGTTGATGATAAATTTTGTCCAAATTGTGGTATGGCAATAGAAGGAAATAATATAGAAGTTTCCGCTTCTAAGAAAAATATTGTAACTCCAAGCAATTTTGATTCTATTTACAGCAAACCTGAAGAACAAATGTTAGAAAGTTTCTTACAAAGTGAAATGAAAAAAGCTAAAATCAACAGCAAAACAGATTTAATTCCAAAGGATGTGTTAAAAAGAAAAAATATTATGTTTATAATTCTTAGTTTATTAACATTTATTTTTATATCTATGATATTCTTCCATGTTGGGGTTATTTATTGTTTGATTGCCATTTTTATAATATTTATATTTTATAAAAAATCAAATTCTTATAATTTAATGAAGTTTTTAAAAAAAGAAGTTAAATCTAGACCACAAGAGGATATAAGTAATATTGTTATGAATGTTAAATTATCCTTTATTAAAGATAGTTCTAAAAAAGTTTTGTTTGGTGGTTTTATAGCAGTTTTATTAATTTCTTCAATTGTTTATTTCAAACCACATATTTTATATGAAAAGTCTGAAAACGGATATACAGTTAGATTTTACACAGTTGGTATAACTAATTTTACATCAGTTAACATTCCTGAAAAACATAATGGAAAAGATATAATTGGAGTACGTGGTCAAGTGTTTAAAAATATGTATACTTTAAGAACAGTGAGTTTACCTAATACCATAACGGAAATAAGAGGCCAAGCATTTGAAAATGATATCATGTTAAAGAATATAAATATACCGAATAATTTAACTTATTTAGGAGGAAGTGCTTTCAAAAAATGTAGATCACTTAAAACCTTAACTCTTCCAGATACTTTATCATATATTGGAGGAGAAGCATTTAAAAATGCAACTTCTTTAAAAAACATAAATTTACCATCTAGTCTAAAAGAAATAAGAGGTAACACTTTTGAAAACGATAAAAATCTTACTATGATAAAAATTCCCGATACAGTTACAAGAATCGGTGGACATGCTTTCTATGGATGTAAAAGTTTAAGCAAAGTTGAACTAAGTGAAAACAGTAAATTAAAAGAGATTGGTTCATCAGCATTTAGATTGTGTGATTCACTTAAAGAAATAACTATACCATCACTAACTTCAGTAAACTCTAGAGCATTTAAAGAAAGTCCAACAAAGGTTAAAAAATTTGGTGAAATTGATTATGGATCTTTAGTCGATGAGAATAAACACAAATATAAAACATTTATGTATATAAGAGTTGGAGAGACAGAAAAAGTATCTAGCTATCAAACTGATACTAAGATGTATCAAAATGATGCAAGATTAACTTTAAAAAGTATCAATGTAACTGCAAGTGGAAGTGAATTTACTTTAGAATATAAAGATTTAACTACTACTAAAGAATTTAAATTGAACAAAACTATATCTAATATGGAAATAACTGACTCTCTTGATGTTGAGGTCTCTGCAAGCTATAATTTTTCATCATCAGCAGGTATTTCCCTAAGTGTGTATTATGACTAGTGGCACTATGAATTATAAATATATACATTTGTTGTATGTCCCAACATTAGCTTGCAATATGGGATGTAAGTATTGCTATTTAGATGAAAATACGGTTAGTCAAGGAAATATGAATCCTTTAAATACTCTAGAATATGCTATAAATAAATTTAAAAATAGTGGTGTAGTTCCTTTCAATATATCTCTTCATGGAGGAGAAGTAACAACTTTATCAAAAAGTGCTTTTCACGACATTATAAAATACATAAGTGAATACTACAAAGAAAATAAAGACTTAATTGAAAGTGCAGGATTCACTGTAGGAAATCCACATATAAAAACTAATTTATACAGTTTAGATAAACATATTGATACAATTAAGAAATACAATGTTTCTATTTCTGGAAGCTTAGATTTACCCTTATCCTTACATGATCAATATCGTCTAACTAAAGGAAATCAAAAAACGTTAAAAAAAATTTTAGCAAATATTGAACTTTTAAAGGATATTCCAAATAAGAAAAAAGTATCAGCAACTATATTTAAAGAACATTATGAACATTTAGATGAAATAGTTGAGGATATAAAATATTTAGATGAATTTACTTGTTTAGATATGAATGATTTTAATTTTATGATAGGTTTTGATTACAATTCATGTGGATTGTTACATCCTATTACTGAAGATGAACAAGTGAATTTTTACGAAAAAATGCATGAATGCTTTGATGGAACTACATTAGATGCTGGTGTAAACGGACCATGGTTTAATGAGTTTGGACCAGGTTATTGTACCAACTGTGATAATTGTGGAGAAAAGTTTTTCTTGCTTGAAGTAAATGGAGATATTTATTCATGTGTAAGAGGTCAAAAACAAAAAGATTACTATTATGGAAACATTTTTAAAGATTCAGTTGAAGATATTTTAACAACTGCTAAAAACAAGATGTTTTTAAACCATAACAAAGAACCATTCAATGATGAATGCTCTAAATGTGGCTATTTATATTTATGTAAAACAGGATGCCCTTTTGTAAAAAATACATATAAAACCAATAAGAGTTATACGTGTAAGTTACAACAAAAAATGTATGAAGATCGTGGATATGAAAAAGATCCTGCAAATGATGAATTTGTTTATCAATACGTTAGCAAAATGCGTACAACAGATGTAAGTAACTATATTCCTAAGGATAATGATGATAATTCACTTGCTAATCTAATTAAAAAGGATAAGAAATTAAAATACATTTATGATGATTCGTCCTTTATTCTTGATGTTGATGGGGCAGAATATAGTTTATCTTCTCAAATATTAAATGTTCCTCGAGAGTTTGTATATTTAACAAAAGAATCTAAAATAAAAATATACATGAAAAAGAATATGATTGAAGAAGAATGCGATTATCCAGAAAACAACGCCCTTTATATTATGATACTTAGTGGAAACTTAGTAACATATGGAGATGAGGGAAGAACAAAACAAAGACATGTAAACACAACTCAAATTTTTAAAGGAGTACTTGATAATATTCAAAGTGATAAAGAAGGCTACTACGTATATGATATAAGCAATTTGATTCACGAATATAAAGATTTTTATTCAAAGGAAAATCCCAACAATATTTTCTTTACAACAACATCTTTAAGAGAATATCATTACTTAAAACAAAAAAATAATGCTTATTATCATTTAGCAGCAATTAATTTACCATTTCAAAATATGGAATTTATTTATATAGATGAGGAGTTATAAAAATGAAAGAAGAAGCAAAAACATATGAAGAGTTAATTAGAAAAAAAAGATGTATAGATATAACAAAATATTATGAGCTTGATGAAAACGATTTAGAAACTATCTATAATTTTTTAAAAGAAAATAAAGAGGCTGTTATTAGAGGCGGAATAGAAAATTTAGTGTTAACTTGTAAGGGTAAAGAAAATCAAATAATAGTTTCTAGAAAAAAAACTTCTACTATAGATGGAGTAACAGTTAGCAATAATTTATTTAAAATTATTCCACACTATACACCTTCAAGCGGAGGCAGTTATTCTAGTGGTGGTTCTTCATCAAATAATAATAACAACAACAACAATAATAATTAGGAGGAAGTATGGCATTTATAGTAGATGAATTTCATAAAAAACAACTTGATAAACATAAAATAAATATTAAAACAACATACATATCAGCGGATAAAATTCTAGAGAGAAACACTGATGGTAAAAAAAATGATGATGTAAAAAATGGTATAAGAGCTAGAAAAGATTATTATATAAATGGTTCCTTAGTCCATACTGAAACAAAGTTTGATTCTAGAATAACTTATACATATATATCAGAAGATTTATTAAATAATAATTTTAAATGTGTTAACTGTGGAATGTCTAGTGATTTAAACACTTTTATTGATGGGTGTCCTTATTGTGGAACAAACTATAACTTAGAATATACTGATAAAGATTTGGGAAGTAAATACCATTATGATTTAGTGTTAAAAAGTAATCTTTATAGAATAATAACTTATTTTGTGGATTTAATTATAAGTATAATTTTGTCCTTTGTCTACATTAAAACAACTTCTAGAACTTTTAATTCTTACGATATATCAAAAGTTTTTATCTTTGGTTTCATCTTATCTTTAGTTTTATATTATGTATTTTATTTAATGGATGCATATATAATACTTGGACCAATAAAGAACTATAAGGATAGAACTAATAAAGAACAAGAAAATTTTTGGACTTCATCAAATATAGATAAAAAAACATTTTTCAACAATTTAAATTATGAAATAAGAAAAAAATATTATAGCAATGAAAATATCATTGATTATGATATTTTAGATTATGATAAATTTACTAATTATGAAAAGAACAATAAAATACATGTTAAAGTTAAAGTATATTTAAGAGTTATTTATCTTATAAATGGAAAAATAAAATCAAAATACATAAAAGATGAATTTATTCTTGTAAGACATAATGAAGAAGTAGAAAATATATCAAGAGGAACAAATATGTTAAGATGTCATAATTGTGGCTCAACATTAAATGTAAATGATGAAGCATGCTCTTATTGTGGAACAAAAATAAAATATTATCAAGAATGGATGCTTGAAAAGTAACATAGATGTTACTTTTTTTAATTTTTAAGTTCTAATTTTGTCGACATTTGTCGGATGTATTGACAAGAAAAATTAAACATATATAATACAAGCTCGAGAAGCAGGGTAAGATGCTTATCACTTCCAAACTAGAGGCTAAATATTCAGGGTTTTGGTTTAAGAAGTACGAGAGGAAGTGATATGATATGTTTAAAAAATGATTTAAGCAAGATGTATTAAATGTTATTTTTATAACTATCATTTTTATATTGTTAATAATAATTTTAAAATTATTTATACATAAAAAAGCATCTTTATTCTACTGAATAAGGATGCTACAACACAATAAGTGGTAAGCATCAGCCTCAAAGATGACTTTTGCTTCTCACTAAATAAAATATAACATTTTTTAAGATAGATTACAACAATATATAAAAGTAAACTTTACACAAACTAAAAACAGAATGTTTACTCTATAACAAATAGACTGTATAATTTGATTATAATAAGTGTGCAATAAGAAATCAAAAGTTGCACTAAAATTATATTTAACGATTGTAAAATTAATCATATTGGGGGGATTTGAATGAAGAATGAGATAATTTTATTTGAAAATCAAAATGTTAAATTAGAAGTTAATATGAAGGATGAAACTGTATGGTTGTCTTTAGACCAAATGGCAAAACTTTTTGATAGAGATAAATCGGTAATTTCTAGACATATCAAAAATATATTAGAAGAGGAATTAGATGATGCAGTTGTTGCAAATTTTGCAACAACTGCAAAAGACGGAAAGAAGTATCAAATCGATTATTATAATTTAGATATGATTATAAGTGTTGGATATCGTGTAAAAAGTAAAAATGGTATTATATTTAGAAAATGGGCTAATAAGATCTTAAAAGACTATTTGTTACAAGGTTATGCTTTAAACAAAAAAAGATTAGAATATTTAGAAAAAACAATTAAATTAATAGATATTGCCAATAGAATTGATGAAGAGTTAGAAAATAAAGATGCTAAAGAAATCCTAAAAGTAATAGGAAATTATTCAAAAGCCCTTGATCTTTTAGACGATCAATTTTTTATATATGATTGTTAAAAATCATGTTTTTGTAGATGGAAATAAAAGAATAGCTGCAACAATGTTTATCTACTTTTTAAACTTTTATGATATTTTGTACAAAGATGGTAAACAAGTTATTGATAACAACGCTTTAGCTTCATTAACGTTAATGATTGCCGAATCTAATCCAAAAGAAAAAGAAGTTATAATTGATTTAATTATGAATTTCCTAAGTTAAAAATGGTTTGGTAGGATCTTTTAAGTGAACTATTAAACGAGTTCAGTAATTAAGTAATTTATAAAGAACATAACAATTAGTAAGAAAGTTGTGATAATTAGAAGAGCAAAACAGGCTGATATTGATAAAAATTTATATATCGAAGGCAACAATGAAATATATAAGTTTGCAAAAGATAATGATTGCAAGAGGGTGGAGTTTAACTGTTGGAACTTCAATTCTGATGCTCTTGAATTTTACAATAAACTAGGATTTATAGAGCAGAGAATTGTATTTGAAAAAGAAGATAAAAAATAATTTTTTTTTAAAATTTTAGATGTTATAATAAAACTATATGAAGGAGAAATGAAATGAGTAGAAATTTAAAAATATATTTTGGAGGATCTATAAAAGGTGGCAGATCTAAAGTTGAAGATTATAAAAAGATAGTTGATTATTTAAAAACTATAGGAACAGTTTTAGATGAACATGTTGCCGATCCTAATTTACAATCTTCTGGCGAGTCGATTACTTCTACTGAAATCTATAATCGTGATGTCAGCTGGATTAACGAATGTGATATTTTAATCGCAGAGGTAACAGTTCCATCACTTGGGGTTGGTTATGAAATTGGATATGCTGAATCATTAAATAAAAGAATCATTTGTCTATATCAAAATGATGAAAGCATTTCAGCTATGATTAAAGGAAATAATTCCATAACTCATATATCATATGATGATGTTGATGAACTACTAACTAAACTATCTACATATTTTAATTAGAAGTATACATTGTATGCTTTTATTTTTATGTGTTATATTAAAAAGGGTGTAAAAATGGATAAAGAAAACATAATCAAAAATTTAAAAAATAAAAACATTTGGTTTGAATTAGAGGAGCATCAAGCCGTATTTAATATGGGTGATTTGGATGAGGTGAATTTAAAATATAAAAATCGTGATGCTAAAAATATTTTTGTAAGAGATGATAAAAAGTTAAATTATTATTTAATTACGATTAAAGGTGATAAAAAAGTTGATTTAAAACAATTTAGAAAAAGTTTTAACACGCGTAATTTAAGTTTTGCATCAGCTGAAGATTTGATGAGTATTTTAAAACTTATTCCTGGCTCTGTAAGTCCTTTAGGTATATTGAATGATGAAAAACTAAAAGTAAGATTTTTTATAGACAAATTTTTCTTAAATGATAATGGTATAATTGGAATACATCCAAATGAAAATACAGCAACTTTATGGATAAAAACTGAAGATTTAATTGAAATCATAAAAAATCATGGAAATACAGTAGACATAATTGACTGTTAAATTTGCAATTTTTTTATAAAAGAGTATAATAACAAGTCCTGGAGGGGAAAATATGCCAATAGAAAATATAAAAATTATTAGAGATGGTGAAATAATTCAAACAACCGGTATAGATGGATTATTACTTGAAAAAGTCGGTATTTATGAATATTTAAATTTAACAAAAAAAATATATGAAGGAAAGTCTTTAACTATTCAAATAAAAGATTCTACAAGTGTTACGTATGCAGTTTATAAAGAAGGAAAATTATCTTTATTAAAAAAGATAGTAACCGAGTTTAATAAAGAATTTTCATTACAATATGAAAAAGATGTTGGACTTAAAATCAGTACTGAGGATATGAGTAAGCTTAGTGATGAAGAATATTCATTTTTATCAAATGAAACTAAAAGTTTTAAAAAAGGATTATATCAAATAAAAAATTATTTTGATCAAAGTGATTTGGAAAATAAAGAAAGTGGAATAAGCCGTTTATTAAATTTTTACTATGTATTTTATAAACAATGTATAACTACATTTGATGAGGAAACAAATAAGCGTATTCAAGAAATGTCAGCCTTATTAAACTACTTAGGTGTTAATATTATAGGAACAGAATTTAATTATAGCCTTGATAAACAAAGCGATTTAATAATTTCTCAAGAACTTCAAGCATTACTTGAAGAATCATTTTATATTAACATTACAAAACCCGAGTCATTGGATATGACAGATGAACTTATATATATTGATACTTTAAGAAATTTAGTATTTGACCAACTACCAAAAAATATGGATTTCTTTGGTCAAGTATGTTCTTTAAACAAATATTTATATAATGCAATATTAACTGAAAATCAAGATCAAATACTTGAAACAGTTTCAGAAATATTAAAAATAAAAAAAGCATAAAAGTGGTTAAACTATTAACCATTTTTTTATTAGGTAAAATTTGCAATGAAAGTGTAAATATGATAAAATACAACTTCGAAAGGGGTTCTTTATGGAATATTTTAGTAAAAAGGACATAATAAATTATGCTTATTATATATTAAATACTGCTAAAATGGAAAGAATCGATATAGATGGTTCAACGTATCATCATAACACTGATTATCAAGCAGGGATTTGGGTAGTTGCACATGGAATTTTGTCGATGAGTTCATTAAATAGGATTGGTCTAGCTAGTTTTAGTGAGGATGAACTAAAAAAGTATTCCGATATAGAATCTCATGTGAATGGCATAGACAATGTCTCTTTATCAGTTGCTGGGTTACAAGATTTATATAAAGGAGAAGAAGAGTATGATTCTTCTTCTGAAGATAAATTGGATATTATTGTAGATAGCAGTATTAAAGCTTTTAGAAACTCTACACATTACGGAAACGAGTTTCTATCTAGAGGTGATATTCATCCAAAATACATAAAATCAATAGATGTTAGAATAGAAGAATATTTAAAGAAAATTGAAAATAGTGAAAGCATAAATGAAATATTCTCTTTAGTGGAAAAAATAAATTCTTTACTAGATATAGCAACAACCATAAAAAACTCAAATATACTATTAAGAGAAGTATCCTTTAATCAAAATGAACAATTAGACGCAAGAAAATTATCAAGACTACCAAGAATTAACAATATTGGTGGAATGAGATGTTAAACTTCAACAGTATAAATGAAATATATGATTTTTTAAGTAAAGCTACATTAAAGGAAGAAGTCTCATCATTTTTGTATAATGAAAAAAAGTATGATTTTTCTCTTGTAAGTTCTTTAAATATTTCATCTTTTGATAAAAAAGTTTTAACAAGTGAATCACGATTAGACTATGCAATGATAAGAACACTTAAGTTGTTTTTTAATCCCAATATAACTGCTATTGAAATTCAATGTGTATCATCAAGTTTTTCCCCATTTTATTTGGTTATAAATTATGTTGAGAATAAAAAGAATAAAACATTAGATTATTCAACAAATGTTATAATGGATATGGAAGATTATTACAAATTATTTAATGTTAAGACCTTAAATACACTTACAAAATCAGATTTATATAAGATTAATGAATTACTACTAGAAAGTGAAGATTTTAATCCACCAAATTTTTTATTGTTAACAACTGAAGAAATTAATGAATATATTAAAAAAGAAAAAAAATTAAAAGGTTTAAGTATAAAATATGGAATAAACGGAGTTAATACTAATAGTTATTTTTTATTTGATGACTCATTATTTTGTTTAAAAGAAGACTTTGATGTATATAAAGAACAAGTCCATGATGAAATTGAATATTTTACAAGTGATTGTAATGAATCTTGTAACAATATTTATCCTCTAGATACCCCTGGAAAATATATTTATTCAAATGGTTTAATGAAATATGAATTTTCTTTAATATCTGATCAAATACCATATGAAGGGTTTAAAAAACTTTTATTGTCATATGAAAGCAGATATAATTTATGTCATAATAATTCTATACGTTTAGCAAGTGTTTTAAAATCACTTAATATTGGACCAATACTTGTTGTAGCTGGAAAAAGAAAATCCAACGACGTAGATTATCTCTATCATACTTGGTTAGAAATTGATGATTTAGTTTATGACTTTAATGGCAATTTAATAATGAAAAGAGAGGATTATTATGAACTATATCAAGCAGCAGTTTTAGCAAAAACACCATTTGAAAAAATAATCGAAACAGGTCTAATGTGTAACGAATTAGATATATTTAAAAATGAATCGTCATTTGTTAACTTTTTCTGTGATGAACTATCAAGAGATTTAAAGAAAAACAAGTTTCTATTTAAAAATTAAAATCTATATTTTTATTTTTTATATAAAAAGGCTTTAAAATATAATAAATTGAAGTTTATAGATATTATTGCTAGGAGTTTATGTTTATGAAAAGTGATACTAAAAATGTAAAAAGATTATTTAATTATTATAAAAAATATCCGACTTTGGTTATACTTGTAATTGTTTTAAATCTTTTATTTGCCTTTATTTCTTTACTATCTCCAATATACGAAGGAAAGTTATTAAGCTATTTTGAAAATTTTGATATAACGAAGATTATCACTGTTGCATTAACTTTAGTAGTAATCAGAATAATTATTGAAATAGTTACTAATTTATGGTCAAGAGTTATTCTTAAATTGAATGCTAGGGTTAACTTTGATTTAAAAAGAGACATGCTTGAAAGTTTAACCAACTTTGAAGTAAAAAACTTTGATAACACTAACTCAGGAATGTTTGTTTCGAGACTTAATAAGGATACAACTGAGTTATCCCAATTATTTGATGATGTAACTGATGATTTATCAGGAATAATTTTAAATATTAGTTTTATTGTTTATGTTTTCTTTTTAAATAAATATTTAGGTATTTTTCTTGCTTTAAATGTAATATTAGTTTATTTATTAACAATTGTAAAATTAAAATATTATAAGAGAGTAAGGAAAGATTATAAGATAAAGGATGAGAAAACTGTAGGATTATACACAGATGTTGTTCGTGGTATAAGAGAAATAAAAGATTTAAATTTAAAGGATACTATTCTTAAAGATGTTAATAGTAAAACTAAGGATTCAATTGATTCTGAAACAAAGAGCATTCACACAAGAAGAACTTGGAATAGATATATTGCTTCTTTTCAACATATTTTAGATTTCATTTTTGTTATTTTATCGGTATATTTTATTAAGAAAAATATGCTAGAGGTTAGTTCATTTTTAATTATATTCCTATATAAGAATAAAGTATTAAATTTAATAACTTTTATAACTGATATGTTAGAAAGATTTGCTGACGGAAAAGTCGCAGCTACTCGAGTTTTTGATATCATATATTATAATACGTTTACTAAAGAAACTTATGGAACAAAAGAAATAAATGACTTAAAAGGAAATATTGAATTTAAAAATGTTAAGTTTAAGTATAACTCCAAAGAGTTATTTAACAACTTAAGCTTCAAAATACATGAACATGAAATGACAGCTATTGTTGGTAAAAGTGGAGAAGGTAAATCATCGATTTTAAAATTGATTAACAAAAGTTATAATGTCGACAAAGGTAGTATCTTGATTGATAACATAGATATCAAGGAACTTTCAGAAAAAAACATAAAGGATAATATGTCAATTGTATCTCAGGCTCCATATATATTTAATCTATCAATAAAGGATAATATCCGCTTAGCTCGTCCATCAGCAACAGACGAAGAAATAATTGAAGTATGTAAGAAAGCTAGAATCCATGATTTAATAATTGACATGGAACAAGGTTATGATACAGTTGTTGGTGAAAATGGAGTGATATTAAGTGGAGGTCAAAGACAAAGAATCGCGATTGCTCGTGCATTAATCAAAAATTCAAAAATTATTTTATTTGATGAAGCAACAAGTGCACTTGACAATAGCAATCAAGAGAAAATAAAAAAGATTATGAAGAATTTAGCTAAAGATCATACAGTCATAATTGTCGCACATCGATTATCAACTATAGTTGATGCAGATAACATTTTAGTTTTAAGCAACCATAACATAATTGCTAAAGGTACACATAAAGATCTTATGAAAAAATGTGATGAATACAAAAAATTATATGAAGTAGAAGAAAATTAGAAAAGTAATTTAGCATAAAATTGTTAAATTATTTTTTTTGCTTTAATTGTATATGTCAAATGAGTTATAATTTAATTAAGTAATATACTTTAAAATACAATAAGGAGTGAAAACTATGGAACATTCTGCTTTTTACAATCAAATACAAAATCCTTTAAATGATCAGGATGTACTTTCTAAATTGCTTGATGTTTATGCTACTAGTTTTGGCAGTATGGGAGGATTTTATTAATCTTTTTCAAAACTATATGGCAACGATGGATAAAAATTCACCAATGTATAGTAATATTATAAATACATTACAAGCACAAGAAATCAATCTTTTTGGTTTATCAGAAAATATAGAAACATCATATAATCCAGAAGATTATGCTGAAATCTTAGATGAACTTGATTTAGAAGAAGAAAAGAATTTGGAAGAAGAAGGCCCGAAATTAAGTTAAGTGTTATAAAAGTATAAAGAGATACCAGAAGAATCAATCAAAAAAAATTAGATGGAAATTTTTTCATCTTTTTTCTATGTTATGCATTACTAAGAATTTAAAATCCAATTGATAATTGCTTTTTTTATTTCATAGTACTCATTTTCTTCAAATTGCATATTCACTATACAAAACTTTTTATTAGCAATATGAGAACAAAACATGCATTCATATAAATTAAAGCAGTCTTGAATAAATAAAGAATTACTAATTTTGTTTGAACAAACAACATTATAACTATTGCTGCAATTTCTTGAATCATCAGTTCTTATACAAAAATTACAAGTACTTGATCTTTGAGAAGCTAAAAGATATTCTGAGTTACCACAGGAATCACAATACACAATGTTTTTGCATTCTCTACAATCGGTACATCTATAAACGTTAACACATCCATAAATCGTATCGCTTTTTATCACATTGATAGAATCGTAAACTCTTTCTGTTGTGGTTAAATTTATAGAATTCCACATATCTATTAATTCTTGAAGATTAGAAAATTCTTTTTTTGGAAGCATCCAACCAATCGTTTTGTCTCGTTTTTCCATATTTTCATTTGTAATAAATTTTTTAGAATTTATTGAATCTGCCCAAGTTATTTCATTAGTAGTTGAATCAATAACCTGTTTTGGTATTTTTATATCAAAAGCTACCTTATCTAGTAACTCTTCAAGAGAGTAATTATTGTCTGTATCAAATACATTATTGAATATTTTATCAACAATGTCTAAAGCCAATTTATCATTCATTTATTATCAACCTTTCTAGTAGATGAACTTAGCAATATATCTTTTAGATTAACATTATTGCCAATAGTAAATTTATAATCAGTTTTTAACACATTATTTTTTTCCAATTTATTTGCTTTTTTTATTCTAGGAATACTTTCATAACTAATAGTAGAGGCTTTAAAAGCAGGAAGTAATTTATCGTTTGAATCAATTCTAAGAATACACTCGCGATTGTTTAATTCCGTTAACATCTTAATTTTTTTATCTCTAGTGTCATCAAGAGGTATTTTCATATTAAAATTATCTACTAAAATATTTGCATCCATTTTAGAAACTCTAAAAATATAATAGTTAATAACATTAGCAAAAATTGCATTTTTTAGTTTATCAGTAATTTGACTAAAATATTGTCCAGCTAAAATTAATGAGAGATTATATTTTCTAGCTTCAGCTAAAAATCTACATAATATTGGATTCTCTATAACGGCAACTTCATCAACAATAAATATAATATGTTCATTAAAACTATGATTTTGAATTAAAGATAATAATTGTTGCATAACTAATCCAGAAATGGTTTTAGTAACTTTATCTCCCAGTTTTGTTCTATCCAAAGAAAACAAAGTTAAAAAATTATCGTATATAGTTTTTCTTAAATTATCTTCATTAGTTTGATTGTTAAAAACCGGAATCATTTCCATTTCATCAATAAATGCAATGATAGGGGAAACTGCTTCTCCATATGCTTTGGTTTTTAAATCGTTAAAGTCAGTTAAAAAGAATTCAATAACACTTATTGGTAATTTGTTTTTAAGTTTTTTTATTAAAAAATTTCTATATTCTAATTCTAATAATATTTTTCTTAAATTGCTGAAATTAAAGGAATTATCCAGTAGAAGAACATAGATACTATGTCTTAAAACTCTTTCAAGTTTAGAGTTATATTGATCAGCTATTAAAGATTTAAAAAGTTCAAGTAACAGCTCAGTTGATGAAATAACATCATCAGGATTGTTTATGAATAAATCGATACTATCCAAGGTTGTTTTAAAATCAATCACTCGACTAATTCCACCTATGTCATCCTCTAATGCCGCATGCGGATCAATTATCACAATTTTATATCTTTGTTTCAGATCACTGTTTTTATAAATATTATTTATAAGTAAACTTAAAAATTTAGATTTACCAGTTCCACTTGCGCCTAAAACAACAGAATGTTTATCAAAACTAAAATTATTCTGATTTAGATAAAAATCCCCCTGTAAATAAGGAAATGTATCGATTTTAAAAATAGAAGAGTTTATATCCGTACTAAGCAAATGTAATATTTTATTTATATCTAAATATTTTGGTGCACTTTTAAAAAAATACCTTTTATTATTATCAAAATCAACTGATAAAATATTTGTTGGATTACTCAATAATAACCTGTATTTTTTTGTGTTTCCGTTTTTAGTTAAATAAATAACAATTTTTTTCTTAATATTATTTTTAGATAGTTTCTTAAAAGTTATTTCTATGAAATTGAGTGTTCCCTTATTTTTAATTTCTAGATAGTTTATTATGTCAATAATATTGTTTTCTGTATTTGTAAAAAACGGTAGGGATAGGTAAGAATAATATAGTTTACTATTTTCAATATTCTTCATTAAAAATGCATTTAAACCATTAATTGTTGCTGGTAAACTACAATCAGATTTTATAAAATATCTTAATTGATTACTATTGTTTTCAATTATTATTTTCCAATTTTTTAATAACCCATTATAATTAGATATAACATTTATTAGATCTTCCCATTCTTTTTTTAAAACATAATTTTTAGTAAGATATATTTCTGATGTTTTATACATAATTTGATACCTCTAGTAAAATAGTATCAAAAAAATAAAATAAAAAACTGACTTTTAGTTTTCAACTTTTGTCAGTTTAATATATTGGAACTAAAAAATCAGTTACACCATCATGATAATATTCCAATTCAGGAGTATTCTTTAAGTTATATTTGCAAGATGGTAAAAATTCTAAGTAAAAGCGGTGAGACATCTCTTGAATATCTTTAGATTTTTGGGAATTAATTCTAAACATAAGATACTTACTTTCAGGAATAATTACTTTTTTAAAGCCATTAACTTTTGTTTCATAAAGAACATAGTAACCATTACACTTTTCACGAAGATTATCACTGTAAGTAACCATACCATATTTTATATCTCCATATTTCTCTTTATATTTTAGTTCAGTAGCTATAAAAAATTTTGGAGCATCTTCTCCGATTTTTTTATTATCAGTTTTAATACCTAATGCATAAAATATAAACTCTTCTTTTTTTATAATGTTATATTCCAACTCCTGAGTTATAGTTATGTTTTCATTAAATATAATTCTTGGAAAATTTTTGAGCTTGGAAAGTTTAGTTACTTGACTTGGTTTAATACCATGAAAATTTTCAAAAGCTCTTGAAAAAGCTGTTGCACTTTCATAATTGTATTTAACAGCAACATCGATAACTTTCATATTGCTATTGTATAAATCAAATCCAGCATTTGATAGACGTCTTTTTCTGATATATTCTGAAAGGGAAATATTAGTTATTAAAGAAAAAATTCTTTGCATTGTGTATGAATTTACTCCCATCATTTTAGCTAAAACTTCATATTCAATATTGTTTTCTAAGTTATCATCTATATATTCAGTTATTTTATTTAAACACTTATAAATATTCAACGTAATCACCTATAACCATTTTATCATATGTATGATTGTTTTCTTAAAATAAATTCATTAAAGTATGATATAATGATAATATAAAAAATATTGAATTTTTACTAGTAAACATAGCAAAAAAGTATAATTTAAGTAAAAATTGGTAAATTGCTGAAAGCTATTTGAAATATAAAAATTTGAAGGAGTAAATATGATTGAAAAATTAAAAGAAAAATATGTGTTTTTTGATATAGATGGAACTTTATCTGAATATCGATATAATGATAGATTATATGCAAGTGGGGATTCTGAACTTGGTTGTCAATCTCTTGAAGACTTATTATTTAACGATTTATTTTTTCAGGCAAGGCCTCTTAAAACAATGCAAAAGCTAATTGAAAATTTAAAAAGTGAGAATATTTTTATTTTAGGAGCTGCTGTAACCAATAATGAAATTGAACAAAAATATAGATGGTTAGAAAAATATTATCCAAACATTAGAAAGGAACATATATTTTTTATAAATTCTACTTCATTAAAACCAGAAGTAATACTTGAGTGTTGTAAACATTACAATATCAGTGTAAATGATGTAGCCTTTGTAGATGATAGACTTGATGCTTTAAGAAAAGCCGAGTCTTTAGGTATAAAGTCTTATCATCCTAGTTCTTTTACGGAATAGCTATAAATTAATTTATATATTAAATAGTTTGTTAAACCTATTAAAGTTTGCACCATCTTTTTTTTTGAATCTATTCTTATTTATTTTACAATCAACTATGATATTTAGGCTAATTTTGATATAATTTTATTAGAAAATTACTCGAATTATTGGAGGCTTACATGGATAAGAAAGAAATCTTAAAAAAAGTTGATATATTATATTTAATGTGGAAGCAAGGAAAACTTGGTGGGGAAGTTATGCCAGAAGATGCAAATCCAGGTTTAGAAAAAAAATCATTAGAAAATTATTTATATTTTACGTTACCAATGGCGCTTAATTATCAAAGAAATTCTTACACATTATGGGAAAATACTTTAAAAACTTATAATGATGAGCAAACAAAGTTTGTATTTAATCCACAACTTTGTTTAGAAAAAAATTTTGAAGAAGTACAATATGCACTTACTAAATATAAAGTTGCTTTGCAAAGCCAAAAGCAAACTGAGATATGGTTAAAACTTTGCTCAACGTTTGTAGAACTATTTGATGGAGATATTAGAAAATTATTTGATGAGCTAGATAATGATGTTGATAAAATAAGAGATTTTATCCAAGTTAAGAACAAAAAGAAATTCCCATATCTTTCAGGAAATAAATTATGCAATTATTGGTTATATGTGATTTATCAATATACAGACCGAAACTATACAAACATAGAAAACTTAACTGTTGCGCCTGATACACATGTTATAAAATCAACTCATAAGCTTGGACTTATCAGTGACAAAGAATTTACAAGTCCAGATGTCCAATTAATTGTAATTGATAAGTGGAATAAACTATTTAAAGGAACTAAATATAAGCCAATAGATATTCATACAGCTTTATGGTTATGGAGCAGAAATGGATTTATTGATTTAGATGAAAGCGTATTAAATTCAAACGACATGAAGAATAAAATTAAAGATTCTTATGAACAAAATAATTATTTAGAAAAATATAGAAGAAGAGATTTACTTCCATTTGAGAAAATGATTTTTGATAAAGTTATAGATTTAATTCCAAAAAATGGAAACGTTTTAGATTTAGGATGTGGAAATGGATATCCATATGATTATTATTTCTGTTCTAAAGGATTTAATCTTTTAGGTGTAGATTTCTGCGAAAAACATATTGATGAAGCAAAGAAGATAAATGTTTCAGGTTCATACTTTGTTGGAGACATCGAAACATATAAGATTGATAAAAAATATGATCTAATTATGATGTTATTTTCTTTATTACATTTACCAAGAGAAAAACATGAAGAAATACTTAAAAATATTTATAATCATTTAAATGATAAAGGAGTTTTCATTCTTACCCTTAGAGATGAAGATGCTGGTATAATAAAATATAAAGATAACTTTTGTAACCAAGAAATGATGTGGAGTTATTACGATTATAAAACTTACATCGATATACTTTCTAAAATAGGCTTTAAAGTAATCTTCAGTGACAATCAAAATAAATATGGAATTGAAGAAAGCCATAATTGGGTGATTTTACAAAAATAAAATAACAAAAGCAATAAAGAACTGGTTGGTTGCTGAATTTGTTATAGAATAAGGTAAAAACATATCTGCTAAGCAAAGTGTAATTTTAGATGTTCTTGTAAAAAGTCAAATAAAACTCTTGCTCAAACATATAGTTCTATACAAATATAAAAAACAAATATGTTAAAGTAATTACCCTTAGAAGATATTTGAAAACTCTAAAGTTTTCAGATAAAATAATTTTTAAATTAACGAGGAGACAATATGGAAGATTTAATAATTGAACAAAATATAGAAAAATATCCATACTTAAAAGAATTAGCCAAATATACTATTTTCACATCAAAAGAAGATGTGGAAAAATTAAAAAATGGTGATAAGATCAATATTGATAATCAAAATGTTTCAATTGAATTTTTAAAAAGAATTTTAAATAATGATTTATATTTCGAATATGCATTAAAATACTTTAAAGGTGATATAAATACTTTTCAAGTTACTTACATTATAAATGGAGATATAGGATCCCTAGTTCTTTATAAAAAAAATACTATTATAAAAGCTATTGAACATCTTGTGTCATCGGGGCAAATAATTTTAAATCAAGTAGAGCAAGAAAGGTTAAATAGGTTAAGAAATAGTATTTCTTTTAAAATATTTTTAGAGGAACTAAAAGAAGATAATTACAATATAAATATCGATGGAACTGAATATTCTATTCCTGTTGAGCAAATAATATCTTTTATGCAATTACCTAACGATCAATTTGACAATCTATGTTCAAATGTAGAAATACAAGAGATAAATGGAGTTAAAAGAGAATATTTTATCTATGCGGCATTTAATTTCTTTAGAGAAAATAAAATATTAGAAGAATATTTGCTACCTGATATCATTATTGATCATTATAATGATATTAACTCATTACAAAAAATAGATTTACAAGCTATAAATAAACATTTAGAAACTACTGATACTCTATATCAAAATGTTCAAATAGATAATGCATTAGAAAATAAAATACTTTCTTTATTACCAGCAGACACAACACTTTTAGAAAAAGCAATTTATATTTATATAAAAATGTGTAAACTGTTAACATATGATGATGAATATTATGCAGTTAATCAAAAAGGATATGCCGCAATAAAACACAAAGATACAAATCATGTTTCAGCTGTTACACCTGAAAACAACAAAGTTGTATGCTATGAATTTAATTTGATATATACAAAACTACTTGATAAACTAGGCATACATTTTAGTAGCAATTATAATAGTATATTGAATGAAAAATATGGATCAGCTCATGTAAGTTTGGATTTTAGAGCAGGAAAATTTTTAGTCATGGCTGATTCTGTAACATCAATTCTTTTAGGAGACATTATGCAAGCAAAACTTAATCAACCTTTAAGTGGTATAAAATGTATTAATAGAAATTTGCAAACTCAACAAGAGTTTAAAGAATCACTTAGTAGAATGTATCAATTAATTGCTAGTCAAGAAAAAAACCTAACTAAGAGTTCTCAAGTTGAACATACTCAAACTTTAGATGAGTTGTTGGATGAATATTCTAAGTCTACAGATAACATTCAAGAAATAAGTTTAAATGAAAGATTAGCTATATTAATAGATAAGGTAAATTCTACTGAAATGGTTGGAATTGATTCATTATCATATATCATACAATTAGAAAAAATATTATTTACTCCTGAACAAATAGGTAAGAATATTGCTTTTACTATTGTTAGAAATAATATTCCTATAGATGATAGTAAGATTGCCATGGCAAGTGCAATATTTACATTGAATGAACAAGGTTTCCAAGAAAAGCCAAATCAAAATATCTATTATTATTTTAATCCAAATAATAATCTTATTCCAATTACAAAAGAAGAACTACAAAACAGATTTAATGATAAAGTACTTGAATATATTCTTGAAAAAGATCCAAGAATTCCAGGTATAAATGAAAATGGAGAATTGAAAAAATGATTGAAGAGTTAAAAAATATTAATGAAAAATACATTGAAGAATATAAAGAGAATCCTAAAGAATTAAAAAAATATGAAATAATAAAAAAAATATTAAATGAAAAAGACTGTTTTTTAAAGATGAATATAGAATATGCCTATGCGATTTTAAGAGATTTAAAAATCCCTGATGATCAAATTAGAAATGTGTATCTTGAATTGATAAGCATTAATTGAAAGATAAGATTTTAATTATAGGACACTTACAAATTTGTTGAATTAGATAGGAAGATGAATATGAATTTTATATTAGCACAGATATTTGCTTTTCTTTCATCGTTATGTTTATTATTTAGTTTTTGGCAAAGAAACAGAAAGCAAATTTTATTCTTTCAGGTATTGGATAGTTCTTTTGATATATTACAATATTTCTTATTAGGAGCTTATACAGGAAGTTTAATAAGTTTATTAGGAGCAACTAGAGCTTATACTTTTTCAAAAACAAATAATCGCTTTTTTCTAATATTATTTTTGATTTTATATACGATAAGTAGTTTGATTACATATAATGGTTTTATGAGCATTATTCCTTTAATAGCAGCTTTAACTTATACAATAGTAACTTGGAATAAGATAGAAAAAAATATCAGATTATTTTCTATCTTGGTATTTATTTTGTGGTTTATTTATGACATTTTTGTTAAAGCATATGTAAGTTCTATTACAGATATTGCCTTGATAATATCAAATGCTATAGCTTTTTATAATTTAGATATAAAAAAGAAAATATTTATAGAATGAATATAGTTATTAACAAAATTAAATTATTTGTAATAAATTCATTAAACATATGAAAAAAATACAGGTATATGTAAGTTTGGCAAGAATCATTGAAAACTATTTATACTGAAAAAACAGCAATGGATATTGTTCGATTGTTAAATAAAAATAGATGAAAAGAGGAAAAATTATGAAGAAAACAATATTAATATGTGGACTTATAGTTTTATTATTAACTGGGTGTAGTACTTCTACAAAAGAAAAAACAACTGATATTCATTCTTTTGAAGGAACTATAGTGGAATGTGAACAAAAATCTATGATTGTACGTCCAAATGAAAGTGAAGACGAGTACAAGTCAAGCGATAAATTTAAGATTGATTATGTTGATGGTTTTGATTCATGTAATGTTGGAGATGTAGTTAAAATAACTTATGAAGGTGAGATAAATGAGATCTATCCAGCACAAATTAGTGTAACAAAAATAGAATTAAAATCGGAAGAAAAAAACAATGTTTTAAAAAAAATTAATTCTATTGTTGAAAATGGTCCCATAATGTCATCTAATCCTTTCGATTATATTAAAGCAAGTCAAAAAACTTATGATGAATTGTTAGATAAACCTGAAGAGACATTCAGATATGCATTCAGTGATTTAATTCAATCTAATGAAAACAATAAAAGTGATTTAATAAATTATATTGAAGCATTATTATGCAGAGAAATAAATACGAATTTTAAATATGATTTTGAATCAGCATCTGACTATGTAGAAAAATATAAAGAATTTTTATCAACAGATTATAAGTCTTTTAATAAATATGATATTTATGCTAAATTAATATTGAATGAAGTATAAGATTATAAACTTTTTTGAAAAAGAGTTAAACATTGTTTAAAATAAATATTAATTTAGGTTGAGAGGATTTGATAAAATGTATTTTCCCAAGGATATGACTTTTCAGTATTTCTTCTTTGATACATATATAGGTTATTTTATACAAGCATTACCAATATGTTTATTTGTTGGAATAATTTATTGGTTTATAAAACTTAAAAAAGATAAAACCACAACTGTTAGTCAAAAAATATTTTCATGTATTTTTGTTTGTTATATTACAGGTCTTATTTGTTTAACTATTGGACTTGGTTTAATGAATGAGTTATGATGTATAATCATTTATCATATTAATTCAGGAAATTCAATAAACTGGTTTAATGGCGACTTTAATTTTACTTTAGATTTTATAAATAGAGTTAATGGAGAAACAATTGGTAACATATTAATGTTTTTACCATTTGGTATCTTATACCCATTATCACAAAAAAATACGAAATGGAAATATACAATTTTAAAAGGAATATTATTGGCTTTAATTATTGAAGTGTTACAGCCAATATTTGGTAGAGCTTTTGATCTTAATGATATCATTTTAAATTCATTAGGTATACTGCTTTCTACAACCATTTTTATGGTTATTAAAAATACAATTAAAAATAGGGAGGAATAATTCATATGCAATACATATATAATTATTTTAAAGATTGGAATTTGTTTGAAAAACTCTACTTATTTGTTGGGATAGTAGTAGGAATTCTAACATCTATAATTTTTAATGGAACAATAATAGATTCATTATATACTATTACGTATTTAACAACAGCAATTTTAATGTCTAAAGGTAAAGTAGAAAGTTATTTTATTGGAATTATTAGTGTTTTCTTTTATGGAATAGTGTCTTATAATCAAGGATACTACGGTGAATTATTAATAACAATTTTTCTGACATTTCCAATGATGATTATTGGTATCGTTAGTTGGTTAAAACATCAAGATAAAGACGAAGATGTTGTTATTATCAGTTCATTATCAAAAAAGGAAATAGTTTTTGCTTTTTCTTCTCAATTAATATTATTTTGGGTATATTATTTTTTACTTAAAGCATTTAATACAGATTTGCTTATGATAAGTTCTCTATCAATAGTGACAAGTGTATTAGCTACTTATTTTGAGGCAAGAAGAAGTGAGTTATCGTTATTTTGCTATGTAGCAAATGACTTAATTCTTATAACTCTTTGGATGATTCCTATAATTAACGGAGTTACCTCATTAATTTCTGTTCTTATAGGTCCGATGCTTTTACTTGTAAATGATATTTATGGAAGCTATAACTGGAAACGTTTAAAAGATATTCAAAAAGTAAAAGGGATAGAGTAAAAAGTATACTGATGTCATTAAAAGATGTTTTGTGGGCTTTAAACTTATTAAGTGTCTTTTTTTTATTTAATTAATTTTTTTCTATGTTATAATCATAAATAAATATAGAAGGTAAATTGCTATATCTCACTTTATGTCCTGTAATCATATTTATAATAATTATACAATTTAGTTATGAAAGGAGAACATTATATGAATCAAGAAAAAATAGGTAAATTTTTATCACAACTTCGAAATGAAAATAATTATACCCAAGATGAAATAGCTGAAATATTAAATGTTAATGTTAAAAGTGTAAGTAGATGGGAAAATGGAAAAAATTTACCGGATCATTCTATTATTTTAGAAATATGTAAAATATATAATATATCAGTTAACGAATTTTATGAAGGACGTAAAATAAATAAATCAAAAAGAATAAAACAATTATTAATATTTTATTTTTCAGTTAGTTTTACAGGAATTATTATTTTACCCTGTTTAGGATTAACTGCTCCAACATTTATTATATGTGCAGCAATAATTCCGATATTTGCATTAGTGGATTTATTATCATTGATAATCACAGGAAGTGATATACCTCAAATAACTTTTTATTTGGGTAATTTAACCTTACATCCATTAGTAGCTTTTCCAGTATCAGTCATATTAGCAATTGTTATGTTTATTATTGGAATGTATATTTGGAAATTATTAATAAAATATATTAAATATGTGTCAAATAAAAAGAAAAAATTATATATGAATAATTAAGTGTGATCATTGTTTCGCGTTTCAAATAGCAATAATTAAACTGGTAATAAATTTAATCAGACCCTAGTTATTTCCTTCTTTAAATGATATAATATCTGCTATAAAGAATTGTTGTTTAGGAGAGAATGTATGAACTTAAGACAAGAAATAGAAAATTATATACCTTTTAATGAACAAGAAAAAAAAGATAAAGAGCAGTTTTTAAGATTTATTGATACATTTGATGATGTTTTAACTAGGGATAATATTTTTGGCCATTTTTCAGCATCTGCATTTTTAGTAAATAAAAAAAGAAACAAAATGGTAGTTGTCTATCATATAATTAACGATGGTTGGATATATCCAGGTGGACATGCAGATGGGGATGATAATCTTTTATCAGTCGCAGTTCGTGAAGTTGAAGAGGAAACAGGTCTAAAAGCAAAAATATTAGATGAAAATATATATGCAATTCAATCTGCACCTGTCAAAGGACATATAAAAAGTGGAAAGTATGTTTCGTCACACATTCATTTTGATGTTTTGTATCTTATGGAAGCTGATGATAGAATTCCATTAAAATATAAGGAAAATGAGTCAAAGGGTGTAAAATGGATTAGTTTTGAAGAAGCGGATGACAAAACAATGTGTGATTTTATAAGACCAATACATAAAAAAATAATTGAAAAATTAAAGTCTAAATAAAAAACTCGTTTTTATATGAAAAATGAGTTTTTTGTATACAATGGACTATAATTAGCCTTAGGGAAAAATTATAGATTACCTTTTAATTTTTTATCTTTTCAAATTTTACTTTAGAATATTATTATTTTTTTCCATCTAATCACAAAGTATAAATAAATGAAAAAAAGTTTTAAATCTGTGATAGAATATAATTAAAGTATAAAAAGTTTATTTGAGTGTGCAATACTTGTATAATTTAGTAGCTATATCAGATAAGAGTCGATAATATACGAAGTTAGTTGATTAAAATGTAAAAATTATTTAACTAATTTGAGAATTTAACAAAATACTTGTAATTATTGTTAAGCACTTTTAAAATAAATGATAATAAGGAGACGAAATAGAATGAGAATATTTTTATGTGGCGGAGGTTCTGGGCAACAAACAATTGCAACAAATAAGAGACTAAATGAAGTTATAGATCACAATAAGCCTATATTATATATTCCACTTGCTATGGAAAGTGAAAGTTATCCAAGTTGTTATGAATGGATTAAAGGAGAGCTAAAGGATGTTGATGTTCCAAATATAGAAATGGTTATTTCTGCTAATGATTTGTTTGACAAAAATCTAGAAAATTATTCTGCATTATTTATTGATGGTGGAAATACATTTAAATTACTAAATGATTTAAAAAATAGTGGTTCATTTGAAAAAATAAAGGAATTTATTGAAAATGATGGGATAGTTTTTGGAACAGGTGCCGGTGCTATGATTTTAGGACAATGTATCGATACTTGCAAATATACTGATAAAAATGAAGTTGGTCTTCAAGACTTAATGGGATTTGCCTTAATAAATTACTTTTCTATTTTATGTGATTTTCCAAGTCAGGATGCCGAAAAAAATGAATTAAATAAAAATTATTTATTAGAATTATCCAAAGAAGAAAAAATAATAGCATTACCAGAAGAAGACACAATTTATTATGAAAACGGTAAATTTGAAATTATTGGTAATAGACCATTTTATATTTTTGAGGAAGGCAATATAATTACATATAATTCAAATCAAAATAGATTAAGCGAATTCCTAAAATTACAAACTGCTAATGAATTAATGGATTTTATGAATAAAAATGTCACTTATGGTTGGATAGATTGTAACCAAGGATTACATTTTAACAACTTAAAAGGCTTTAGAGAGAATTATCGAATAAGTTCCATTGATGAGATTTTAAAATCTGGATTAGGCACTTGTATTGAGCAAGCAAAATTAATAAAATCTTTTTTTGATAAAATTGGTCTAGAAAATAGGGCTTACTGTCATAGAAGATATGAAACAGAAGAGAATTTTGATAAAGAAGTAAGAATGCATTGTTTTGTGTTATTTAAATATAATGATTGCTGGTATCATTTTGAACATTCAAATAGACCTAAAAGAGGTATTCATAGATATGAAAGTATAGAATCAGCAATAGAAGATTTAACTAGTGGATTTAACGAGAATGATATTAGAAAATTAACTGAGATATCCGAAATTCCAGATGGATTAACTTTTAAAGAATTTAATGAATATGTGAATCAATTTGATAAAGAAAATACTAAATTTTTATAAGGAATTATTAAAAAAGTACAAAGCAAATTATTGAAGCATAAAAGGTTAGGAGGAAAGAAAAGATGAGATTCAAAATTTATACGATAGAACCAATAAAATAAGCAATTTTGGAAACATATTATTTTTGTTAACTATTATAATATCGTTTGTTTTATTATTTGATTTTAAACATAAAGATGTATTTATAACATTAAGTATTATTTTAACTTGATACATAGGATTATCTAATATAAATGATATATATTTTAGTAACTTGGTAGAAATGGAAAGAAGAAAGTCTCTATTAAAAGAATCTTTTAATATTAATATAACTTTAAAAGAAAGAAACAAATACTACAATAATGATGAAGTAACATCTATAAAAAAACTGGGACTTAACTATTATGAAAGTGCTTTTTTTACCAAAAAAGTTGTTGATAAAATGATGTTTGCAAATATTATTAAAATAACTATTTTTATTCTTATTTATATAATTTTGATGATACAATTAGAGAATTTGGAATTATTATTAGTAATCACTCAAACGCTGTTCTCAGCAGAAATATTATTTTATTTTATAAAGTTATGCTATTATAAATTTCAATTAGATAAAATATGTAAAGAATTTCAAGATATTTTCTTTATCAGAGGAATATCTAGTATTATGGAAGTTTTATTGCTTGATGCTACTATGGACTATGAATTTTTAAAGAGTTATTGCAAGATAGCGACTTCGAGTAAAATTTTCAATAAGTATAATAGAGTCTGGTCAGACGAATGGAACAAATTAATAAAAAAATTAAAGAAACAGGAGGAAAAATGGCAGAATTAACAGTTTTAGATCAAAAAATTTCTTATTTTAAAATAGAAGATGAAGATTATATTTCTATTACAGATATGCTTAAATCTAAAGATGGTGATTTTTTCGTATCTGATTGGCTAAGAAATAGAAATACTATCGAATTTTTAGGTATTTGGGAAGAAATTCATAATCCTAATTTTAATTATGGCGAATTCGCCATAATTAAAAGTCAAGCAGGTTTAAATAGTTATAAAATTAGTGTTAAAGAATGGGTAGAAAAAACAAATGCAATTGGTATAATGTCAAAAGCAGGAAGATATGGTGGAACTTATGCTCATAAAGATATCGCTTTTGAATTTGGTATGTGGATTAGTCCAAAGTTTAAATTATTACTTATTAAAGAATTTGAAAGACTAAAAGCAGAAGAGCAAAAACAACTTGGCTGGAATGCAAAACGTGAGCTTTCAAAGATTAATTACAGAATACATACTGATGCAATAAAACAGAATTTAATACCTAATGAGTTAACAAAAGAACAAATTAATTATGTATATGCTGAAGAAGCTGATGTTTTAAATATGGCTTTATTTGGTATGACTGCTAAAGAATGGAGAAATAAAAATAAGAATCTAGATGGTAACATTAGAGATCATGCAACTATAAATGAATTAATATGTTTAGCAAATTTAGAAAATCTTAATTCGGTATTTATAAATGATGGGTTAAATCAATCTAAAAGAATTGTTAGACTTAATAAAATAGCAATATCTCAAATGAAAATACTTAATGAAACAGATATAAAGTATCTTAATAGTAAATAGAAAGAGGTGGATTATTTGAGTAAATATCTAAAAGTAATGTTTGGAACAAAATCAGGTGCATCAGATTTTGAATATAAATTAGGAGAAGTGAATGTAGCAAAAATATGGAATCCTAACGAGTTGGATCCTAAAAAAATGGGAGGCTTTAATTTTAGTACAGAGTCAAAAATATTAAGATGGTTAATTAGAGGGGATACAATTTATGATGTTGAATTACCAGAAGATGCTGAGGTAGTTGATTGCCCTAGTAATTCAGCACCACATGGTGTATTTAGAAGTAATAAAATTATTATCTCTAATCCAAGAACGGTAACTGATGATATTGCAATGGAATTGTATTTAAAATCCGATTTATCAGAAAAATCCTATTATAAAGCTATGGCTGGGTGTGCGGTAAGAGGATATATGAATACAGCATTAAAGATTTTTGAAGATAAAGTTAATAAAGAAAATGTTAGATTAGTTACTTTAGAATTTGAAGATTTTTGTAAACAAGGTACTGAAAAGCAATTTGATGAAAATAAACATTTAAATGAACAAACTAGATTTATATATGACAAACTAAAAAAATTATTATAGGAGATTTTGAGTATGGAAAAACAAAAAAAAGAATTAGTAAAAGATATTGTATATAATTTTACTGATTTATCTAAAATAACGGATACAAAAATGTGTGATAATTTAGTTGAAAAGTTATTGAATCTTGATACTGATGATTCTATTGATACTATATTAGTTTCTTTAAATAGTTTATTAAATAGAAAAATCTTATCTGTTGATGATATCCTTTCAAATGTTAACTTAATATTATCTTTGAATCCCGATAAATATCATTCAGCAGATGATTTGATTGCAAGACTAAACTGGATTAAAAGTATGAATTTAGAGTATCCTAAAATGCTATTACAAATATTTTAAAGTAACAGTACAATTTAGCAATTAAATTTATAATCGAAACTATAAAAATGATAGTTTCTTTTTTTTAACCACAAGAAAAATCAGTCTTTTGATTGATTCTATATATCAAGTTCGATTTTTTTCGAATTATGTACTAACTAATCATTAATTTCAAAAATTCCTAATTTATGGTCAAATATATTATTTTCAACTTTACTAAAAGAACATTTTAGTTTATTACTAATAATAAAGTGATCTAATTGTTTATCCTTTCTAGTAGGGCAATTTATTAAGTCAATACAGTTAACCATTGTTTCAGGAAATAAAGAATTAACGTTGTCATAGTTAAAATCTCCACATAATATGAATTTGTTATTTAAGTTGTAGCAACCAATAAATTCTTTATCTGCTTTCTCAAATATTTCTAAATAATCTAGGGGATTCTTTTTAAACACATGAAATGGTAAACAATGACCTGTAACAATTTTAAATCCTTTTATATCTGCAATAATAAAACCTTTATCATGGGAATAATAAGTAGTATTTTCATCAACAGAATAAATTAAATTAGGGTTGTCCAACATAAATTGATTATAACTATCTATTTTGTATTTTGAACATATAACAATACCCATCCTAGATCCAATATTGATATGTGAATCTGATAATTCAAATTCAGCTATATACTTTAAATCAGTGTGTTCTTTAATATAATTTGCTATAGATGGTAAATCTTTTGACTTAATTATTGCTTCTTGTAAGCAAATAATATCAATTTTTTTATCTTTTATAGTTTTTGTTATATAAGCATAAGAATTTAAAGTTAATTTGCCATTTTTATTTCTTTCATCTTCACCAATATTCCAAGTAGCTAATCTCATTTTAAAACCTCCATAATATATTTTTTTTATTCTAAATTTACATTTTGAATGAATTTTTTTCTATTCATAAGTGTATTTACTAATATTAACATATTTTATAAAATAAAACTCATACAAAGTGTGAGTAACCATATCAAATGGAGCCCTTAAGGTTCTTGTAAAACAACCATTAAAAACAATAATTATAGGCAGTAATAACTACTAACTAAAATTAGTATAACATAAAATTAACTAAAATTTTAATATTTTAAGTAAATAAAATGATATAATATAAACTGAAAGACAAATAGTAATTTATATATATATTAGATTCATAAATTGACAAAATTAAACCAACAGTGTGTGTTAATGATTATTTAAAAATGATAATATTATTTTGAGGAAGTGAAAAAATGAATCAAAATAAAAGTGGCAAATTTATTGCTAAATTAAGAAAAGAAAAAAATATGACTCAAGAGCAACTTGCAGAGAAAATGGGCGTTAGCATAAATGCTGTTAGTAAATGGGAAAGAGGTTTAAGTTTTCCAGATGTATCACTATATAAAAAATTATGTAAAGAGTTAGATATTAGTATAGAAGAATTAATTAACGGAGAAAAAGATAATAGCGAAGAAGCTAAGGAAAAAGCTATAATTTCCACTATAAATGAAACCAATAAGATAAAAAAGAAATCAAAGAAATTAGTAATTATTTTATCGACAATTTTTGTAATCATAGTTTTGGTGTTAATTTATTATAATAAAAATTTAAAAGTTGATTTAGTAAATGATTCTGATTATTTATATGATGAGGTTATTGGGTTTATAAAAGAAAAAGAATTTATAGAAAATCCAGATTCAAAAGAAAAAGATTTTAATGTTTTTTATAGTTACCATCCTTTTGGAATAGAAAAAAAGAATAATTATAAATATGTATATTTATGGATTTATGAACAAAGTTATTATATTGAAAAAGAAGAATATGGTAGTGGTTTGGCAATTTCTTCTGGAAGTTCTATACCTGTTAAAGCAATATTCAAAGATAACAAATTACAAGATGTGATTTATCCCAAAGATGGTAATCAATATGTTTCTTCAATCAAAGAAATGTTTCCAGGTATAATAGAATATCAAGTATTAGATTTTGACAAAAATAAAAACATTAATAAGTTATCTAATGAAGTTGAACAAAAAAAGAATATCTATTATGATTATTTAAATTTAGATATGAGTAAAATTACAATTGATGATTTAGTATACGATAATTTAATATTTACAATAGAAAAGAAAAATAGTAAATGTGATATACCTGTTCAATTAAATATTTTAAAAAATAATAAATATTCACTATCAACTGAATATAAAGCCTGTAAGTCAGGTGCAGTTTGTACATCAATGTTACAATTTGTAAAGTCAACTGATGGAAAATATAACTATGATGTTATTGAAATAATAAGACATAGTGTTGATGCTAATCTTTTCCAATATACAAACGAAAATTTACCAGAGTATATGATTTATTCGGGTAAAGGACATAAATTTATAACTGATTCAGATAATAAGTATTTGAATGAACTGCTTTCATCTATAAACGTTGATTTAACACAATGTGCTACTCCTAATTATGGGGATTAAAATATATTGAGGAAAAACTACTATGAACATTACAAATTACAATTTATCGTTATGTTAAAAAGCATTGCTTGTGGCAACGGGTATTTTTATAATAAACTGAATTTGATGAAAGGAGAAAGTGTATTATGTTAAAAGATAATTTAAAAATATTAAGAAAAAATAAAGGACTTTCACAAGAAGACTTAAGCATCAAATTACATGTTGTTAGACAAACAGTTTCAAAATGGGAATCAGGTTTATCTGTACCAGATGCTGAAATGTTAATGACTATATCAGAAATATTAGAAACACCCGTTAGTGAAATTTTAGGTGAAAGTATAGAAGAAAAAGAAAAAAATGATTTAAAAGTAATATCAGAAAAGTTAGAAGTCATTAATGAACAATTAGCAATGAAACAAAAACAAAAAAGAAAAATGTTAGTTAATACATTAATAATTGCTGATGTATGTTTAATAATATTATTTATCCTATTAGCAATATTAGGAAGTCCATATCAATCATGGGATTATAGTGATCCAGAGTGGTCAGTAATTGGAACTTTATGGCATTCGTTTGAATGGGTATATTTCAAAGTAGCTCCATTTATGGTTATTGTTATAACAGCAATACTTGGAATAATATTTGCTAAAAGAAACAAATAATAAATTTGCAATTTATCGTTGAGATCAACTATAATAGTTGGTCTTTTTAGTTTTTATTGTCATAACTTATCACTTTCCTTTCTTAAATAACAAAAAAACTAACTATTTCTAGTTAGCATTTATTACTTAAACTCGAAAAATTCGAGTATCAATCAATCTGGAGCCTTAACTTTTCTTATATTCGAAAAATTATACTCTCAAGATGGATTAAATCAACTAAATAAATTATAACAGATTTTTAGATTATTACAAGACTTTAAAAAAATATTTTACTTGTATGTTATAATATCTTATAGGAGGTTTTAGAATGGATATAAAAACTACAATATTTAATAAAATATTTAACATGAATAAAAGAAAATTAGGTATTACTATTATTGTTTTACTTGTTGCAATTTTAATATTATTTCCATTTATCGACACTAATTTCTTTTACTCTAATAGAATTAAAAACAGAATAGATATTCTTCAAAAAATAACTGAGTTAGATATGGATAAAATAAGCCAAGACGAAAATTTATTAAAAGAATATGAAAGTATCGCAAAAGAGATTAATGAATCTGATAATAATTATATAAATAAAGTATTAAATAATAAGAAGAATGACCATACAATTGGTAAATTTATAAGTGGTGGAATACTATGGTGGATACTTGGAATAATAATGTTATTCTTTTACAATACCTTTAATAAAGATGATAAAGCTAGTAAAAATTGGGGAACAAGAAATGCTGGATTTGTTTTATGTGTTATTATAGGTGGCTTAATTGGACTTATATGTTCCATTATTCCAACAATATTTAATATATGGGTAAATTATATACTTATTCCAATAGTAGTTCTTATATTAATGATTTTACTATTATATAAAACGACGTCTAATAACTAAATGGAGGTGAAAGTACTAAGTTTAACAGAACCATTTGCAACTTTAATAAAAGAAAAGTTGAAATTAATTGAAACAAGAAGTTGGAAAACATCATATCGTGGTGAATTGTATATTCATGCAAGTATGACTGAAATAGCCAAACATGATAAAAATGATAAAGAATTAATGAGTTTGATAGAAACTAAACAATTAAATTATGGTTATATAATTTGTAAATGTAATCTTGTTGATTGTATTTATATGACAAAAGAATATGTAGAAAATATGAAGAAGAATAACCATCAAGAATATATTTGCGGTGAATATACAGAAGGAAGATATGCATGGATATTAGAAGATATTAAGCCATTAGACAATCCAATAAAAGCAAAAGGTCAATTAAGTATTTGGAATTATTATAATGAACTAGAGATAATGGAATTAATGAAAGATATTGAATATGGTTGGATTGACAAACACAATAATAAACATAGTGTTGTTAATGAAAAATATGCTAAAAATTACATACTGCAATCTCCAAATGAAATTATAAAAAATAAAATCGGTGTATGTTGGGATCAAGTAGAACTTGAAAGATATTTTTTTAAAGGAAATGATTGGAATGTAAAAACTTATTTTATAGTACATGATGATGGCGATAAATGTCCAACTCACACATTTTTAACTTATGAAAAAAATAATAAATATTATTGGTTTGAACATTCATGGGAAAGATTTAGAGGAATACATGAATATGACTCTTTAAAAGAATTATTAAAAGATATAAAAGATAAATTTATTAAATATGAACTATGTGATAATTATGTTTTAGAAAATCTAATGTTATACGAATATAAAAAACCGAAATATCATATTTCAACTCAAGAATTTTTTGAGCATTGTAATAATAGTATAAGAATATTTTGATTTCTATAATATTGAATAATATATAATAATCTATCGAAATGAAGCGATTTTATGTCAAAAGAGCAAAATGTAATAAATTATTATGTTATATGTAATAGATTGAAAAATGTTATTAGAACAGGTTGGAAAAATTGGAATGTTCAAAGGAAAAGAATTGAAAGCGTTGCAGAACATATCTTTAGAGTTCAAATGCTTGCAATTGCTATGAAATCAGAATATCAATACGATGTGGATATCATGAAAGTAATATTTATGCTAGCAGTTCAAAAACTACAAATTGAACAATTATTCTTAGAATTTGACGCACATAATATACCAAAGAATCAATTTTTGCTTATCAATGTGATAGGTTAGATGTGATTTGCAAAGTAAACTATATGATGAAGAAGGTTGCGTAGATTTGAATAAACAAGATGGTAATAATACATTAAAAAATCCTAAAGTCCAAGAATTACTTAAGAATAGCACTTCTTGGTCAACTATGTGGCTTCAATTTGGCCAACAAGTTTACTCATATGATGATAATTTTAGGGTAGTATCAGATTATGTAATAATAATGATATATGTGAGAATAAAGTTAAACATATGTAATTAAAAAGACAATTTGGACATAAATACTCAGAATTGTCTTTTTCTTTTGTGTGCTATTACAAAAAAAATCAACTATTACTAGTTGACTTAAATCTAACGTCACATTGGTGCGACGATTTTATCTTATGGAGCCCTTATGGTTCTGGTAAAACAACCATTAAAAGCAACAATTTATAGGTAGTAATAACTACTAACTAAAATTAGTATAACATGGTTTTAGTAAAATTAACCAACATTTTAATATTTTAAGTAAATAAAATGATATAATAGGAACTGAAAGACAAATAGTAATTTGAAAGTGAACTAATAGTATGTTTAATATTAGATAAAAAAATTGATATATTGTTCTTGGATGGTGATAAAATGAATCAAGAAAAAATAGGAAAATTTATTGCTAAATTAAGAAAGCAAAAAAAATTAACTCAAGAACAGTTAGCAGAAAAATTAGGGATAACCAAAAATGCTGTAAGCAAGTGGGAAAGAGGATTGGGCTTAATGGATTTGTCATTGTTAAAACCATTAAGTCACATTTTAGAAGTCTCGGTTACGGAAATATTAAATGGTGAGAGATTTACTAAAGAAGAAATCGATTCAAAAAGTGAGGAAACTTTAATTGATACACTTGATTATTCTGCAAAAGAAATAAAAAAGGTAAAAAAGAATAAGTTTATAATAATATTATTAACAATAGTTATTACTATTTTGTCAATTGTAATATTAGACACAATTCAAGCAATAGTATTTAAAAATAGCCCAATAATAAGTTGGAGAATTGAAGATGCTAATGATAGTGATAGTTATGTAGACAAAGGTATTTTAATTGATACTTATTATTGTGTTAGCGATGATGTAATAACGGTAATTCCAACATTTAAAAATACAAATTATAATTGCCCATCAGAATAATAATTACAAATTACAATTTAGTGATTTGTTAAATAAATAGTAATTTGCCGATAATCATTTTTTGAACAAAAGTTGTAACTTTTTTAAAATATGTTACTATGTAGTTGATTATTAGTAGAATTAAAGCTTATTTTTATTAAAATAAGAACAAAATAAAGGAGGTATTGTTATGAAAAAGAAAAAAATTATTATTTTATCTATTTTAGTTATCTTTATAATTGCTATGATTTGTGGTGTAATTTGGTACTTTAACAATAGAAATTCAAATTATAAGCCAAATGGCAAATTAAATTATGATACAGTACTTGTGAATGAAGAAACAAATCCATATTATCAAGTTGGATTTGCTGATTATGTGTTTATAGGAAAGGTAGATAAGGAAATTGAAAGGACATTCTCAGATTATGGCTCAGCTAGAACTATATATGAAATCGAGGTAACAGAAAATTTGAAGGGTGATCTACAAAATATAATTAAAGTAACTTATCCTGGTGGATATGATAAAGATGGAACTCTTATATTGCATAAAGGTGATTATATAACGGATGAGGAATTACCAAAGATAGGTGAAAATTATATATTTGTGGGTATTGGACAGCCAAACGGAACAATATTATTACAAGATTTATATTCTGATACTCCATATACAGAAGAAAATAAAGAAAAATACTTGGACTATATTAATAATCAAGAGAATGTAGACAGAGAAAGATTTAAAAGTATTTATGAGAATTAGAAAAATGCAATAGTTGATTAACAATAACTACTTTTCTTTTTTATGCTATTATTGTAAAAGACAAATTACAATTTAGTAATTAGTTAGAAAAATAGTAATTTGTATAAGAAATTATATTAGTAAATGAAATAAATTTAATAAAAAATTAATTGTTTTTGTATTTATATATATGTATAATATGCTAAAGGAGAGTTTATAAATGAGAGGTTGTAATAAAAAGAAAAAAGCAAAGTATATAGTAATAGTTTTTTTTGCAATAATAATACTTGGAAGAATTTTTATACCTTGGGCGCTTGAACCAGAAAATTTTAGAGATACAAAAAATAAAATAAATAGTTTTATAAACAGATATACTATACCAGATTCATATAATGCAAAATCATTGATAGCGGTTGATCTTTCAAATAATAACGATTTTGTTTCTAAAAGAGCAAATGAACAACAAACTCCTGCAAGTTTGGCTAAATTATTTGTTATTGACTATGCAACAACACTCGTTGATTTAGATGATGTAGTTTTGGCAAAAAATGAAGCAATTTCATTAACAAAACAAGGTTCATCTGTTGCAAACATTAAAGAAAAGAAATATTATGTTAAAAATTTATTTGCTGCAATGTTAGTACCATCAGGGAATGATGCAGCCTATGTATTAGCTGATTATTGTGGAGGTATTATATCTCCTAAAGCTACTACTAGCAAAGAGCGAATAGAAGTCTTTATGAAAAACTTGAATGAATATTTAAAACAAAATGATTATAAGGATACTATTTTATATGATCCAAGTGGATTTGATACAGAAGCCCATACAACTGTATTAGACTTAAAAGAAGTTGTAATGGATTTATTAAAGAATGAATGGTTTAAGGATATAGTTTCTCAAACTTCATATACAGCAACTTTACCAGATGGTAGCATGCAGACTTGGAAAAATACAAATACATTCCTTGATCCTACATCAGAATATTATAACAAAAATGTAATTGGTGTAAAAACAGGTTCTTTATCTGATGATTTTAATTTAGTAGTATTATATAAAAAGCATGGAAAAGAATTTTTGATATGTAGTTTAGGTTCACAATCTAATTATTCACGATATGATGATGTTAATTATGTTTTAAAAACAATAGATGAATCAGATTATTTGAAAAAGTAAGTTAAAATAAAGGAGATGATTATTATAGAAGTGATATATAGCATTTTATGTGCTGTTTTACCGTGTGCTATTTACTTTACAGTAAGAAAAAGGAAAGGGTATCATTTATCAATTTTAGCAATGCTAATTTTCGTTTTATATCTTTGGAAAGTATATGATTTAACTGGTGCAGGAGGTTTAACAAATATATTTTATGCACCAAAAGGTGGAGATAATACATCAATTATTCAAGCTAATATTAATCTCATCCCTTTTAACATCATAGAGAAAACTTTTTACTTAAATATTTTAATGCTTGTTCCTTTTGGGTTTTTAGTTCCTTTTATTTGGAAGAACTATCGTAAATTTTATAAAACATTATTTTTAGGGGCAGGTTTTTCATTAATGATAGAAATATCTCAATTAATCACGAACCGTACAACTGATGTCAATGATTTAATTGCTAATACAATAGGTGCATTAATCGGATATATTATTTGGCAAATAGTTTCATTATGTTTTGGAGAGCATTTAAAAAAGCCTGTAAAAGGTAAGAGTGATGTAATATGGTATATACTTTTAAGTTTTTTGGGTATGTTTTTCTTATATTATCCTTTTTGGTTTGCTTGGAATATTGAACCGCTTATTTTTCAATAAAATAAATTTTCAAAACATATAAATTACAATTTTGCAAATAGGTAGATATATAGTAATTTGGAAGTGAGGATTATATGAAAAAAGATATTATTAAATTTATATTATTAACTTTAGTTATATATAATATAATACCAATTGTTAACAAAATAGTACCCGAAAGTACAAATTATACTTTTTTGAGTGATTTATGGATTGTTTATCCGTTGTACTCATTGATAATATCAGTGCTATTTTGTAAAAAGTATGGCTTAAAAATAATGGTGTCAATATTGTTAGTTTTATTATTTATTCCAACAATGTTTATATTTTATAATGACTCAGTTCTGATATTTATATTTATATATCTTATATTATCAATAATTGGATGTTTTATAGGTAATAAAATAAAAAATAGTTAGTCAAATTACAATTTATTGATGAGATTAGTTTGAAATATAACTAGTCTTTTTATTTTGAATAAGATTTATATTTTTTGTCTAACATAATATAATAATATAATATAAAGAATTAATATAACAAGAATATAAATAATAATTTAAATTAGTATAAATATTTATATTAAAAAACAAGTATTAAGTTGGTAGTTTACTTGTTTTAAAAATATTTTTATATAGCAGTGTTCCATCTGGGCTTTTTATTTTTGATAAATTAATAGTGATTATTCCGAGTTCTAATTTGTTACTTTTAAATTTATCATTATCTTTTATAGGTATTATTCTTATTATTTTTTCTATATCATTTTTAGGTGTAAATGATAAATTAGTGAAATCTTTATTCGGTATAACTTCATAATAATTAACATCATACATTTCTTTTAATTTATTAACATAATTTTCTATTTCAATTCTAGTTCTAAAACCATTATGTGCTACAGGTATGGGAAATTTATCCTCATCCATAAACATAAATAAATCAAGCGGCGTGTCATAATTATTATGATAATCAATTAAGTCATAATAAAATGAGTTTCTTAAATTTAATTTTTTTATTTCTATTTTTGTACCTAACTTTTCTATTTCTATGTCATCAATATATTTAGAAATTAGTTTTTGTTTATTTGTTTTATCTAAATAATTCCAACGAACAAACAAATCAATTATATTTTCAGGGTGAAGATAATCTTCTATTTCTTTTTTATCTTTAATAAGCAATAAATCATCCATAGTAAAGTTTAAATTTTCATATTGTTTGCTATCTTGCTCTTGTTTTTCTAGTACTTGTCTTTTATATTCTATTTGTTTTAATTCATTATCAAATTCATCCAGTTTAACTATACCTTTAATGTATGCTGTTTTAATCCTATCTTTTTCTTTATCTAGTTCTTTTAATTCCTTTTTATAATCTATTTTATTATAATCAAGTTTTGACTTTATAAAAGGCGTATAATAGTCGTTAAATAGGTCATCTATATAAACAAGTGCTAATAGTTCTAAAAGAATCAAATCTTCAATAGAATCTTCTTTTAAATTAATTTTACAATGATTACATTTATAGTAGTAATACTTTTTATTAAGTTTCTTTTTAACACTAGCTTTACCACCAAAATAATTACCACATTTAGAACATGTTAATTTGTTAGTAAAAAGATATGTTGAAGTTCTTTCATAGTGTCTTGCATTTCTTAATTTTTGATATTGACAAGATTCCCATTTATCTTTATTAACTAAAGGTTCAACTACATTTTCATAATATGTTGGATGTTTAGTTCTTTTACCATGAATATAATCACCTTTATATATTTCATTAGATAATATCTTTTGAATAGTAGAATCTCTCCAAGTTTTACCTAAAACATTTTCTTTATTGTAGATGTTTGCTATTTTTTGGTGGCTTTTACCTTCTAAATATAAATCAAAAACTCTCACTACAATATCTTTTGTAAGTGGATTGGGAACTAACTTTTTATTTTCTCTTTTATAACCCAGTGTAGTTCTACTTGGCAAGTGTCCTTGTTTAATTGCACCTGCTAATCCGACTTTAGTTCTTTCAGAACATTTTTCTATTTCATTTTGACTTACACTAGTCATAATTCTCATAACCATTCTGCCATTTGAAGTAGTAGTGTTAGATTCATCAGCTAGACAATCGATATCACACTCTAAATCATTAACTATTTTCATTAATTTTTCAATATCATAAACACTTCTAGTAAGTCTATCAAGTTTAAATGCTACAATTACATTAATATTCTTGCTTTTTATATCCTCAAGCATTTCTTGATATGCTGGCCGTTTATCACTTTTAGCACTGATTCCTGCATCTTTATAAACTTTAAATATTTCATATCGTTTAAACTTACAAAACTCTCTTAATCTTTCTTCTTGTTCTCCTAAACTAAAACCTTCACGAGCTTGATCCTCTGTACTGACCCTAATGTAAATACCTGCTATTTTATTTTCTTTATTCATATTTTTTAAATATCTCCTTTCATATGTTTGGCATCTTAAATGAGAAAAGTTAAGTCTAAAATTTTAAAAAATTTAAATATGTTTCTCATATGTTTGGCACTTTAAGCTTGAAAAGTGTAGTCTAAAATATAGATATTTTAAAAGACACCTCTCACTTGTTTGACATTTTAAAGTTAATTTTACGAAGTCTAACATTTAAAAAGATTTTTAATGACTATTTATATAATCTTCTAAATCTTTAAATACTATTTTGTTTTTAAATGTATTTACATAAACATTATCACATTCATCAAACATTAGGTATTTATTATTCTTAATAACTATAATATGTGGCATAACATAAGCAACATTTGTACCTGTTATATTTTTAATTGAACCATTATTTATAATTGGAGTAGTATTAGTAAATCTTCCAATCATCTCAATTTTTCTTTTTAATTTATCACTTATTTTTAATTCTTTTGTTTCTATATTTAACATATAATCAACTCCTTTACATAACAAAAAAACTAACTATTTCTAGTTAGCATTTATTACTCTCAGAAGTTAATTTCCGAGTTTCCTATCAATCTGGAGCAAGTGAGGAGAATCGAACTCCCGTCTCAACCTTGGCAAGGTCGCATTCTAGCCGTTGAACCACACCTGCAAGCGCACTAATAATATATCAAAATTCTTTTTTAATTGCAAGTAGTTGTATAAAAATTTTTATATATATGTTATAATTTATTATATTAGGAAGGTAATAAATTTATGACTAAGAAAAAAATAAATAAAAAAAACTTAAAAAAAATGGTTATAAAGTTTAAAGATAATGCCATTAATTATATTAAATATAATAGATTATTTTTATCATACATAGTTCTTTCATTTATAAGCTGTTTTCTATTACGTGCTCTAACTATAGGGAATCCATGGGATATTAAAGCTAATCTTTTTGATATAACTGTTATTATGTTATTAGGTTCACTAGCATATTTTATCAAACCTAAAAAACAATACAGGTTATACATGTCATTTATGATTTTTTACACAATTCTAAATATTGTAAACTCAGTTTATTATGCCTTCTTTAATAGCTTTGCATCATTCGCGCTTTTAGCATCAATGGGTCAAACTGCTGAAGTAACTGATGCTGTATTTGAAAAATTAAAATTAATTAACTTTATATATCTTTTAATGCCAATTATATTTGCATTTATAAATCGATATTTAAAAAAGAAAAAATATTTTGAAGAGGTTGAAAAAGTAGAAGTAGGATCTAAACTATTTGTAGGTGTTGCAATTGTTGCAGGTATTCTTTTATTTTTAAATATTTCAACACTATCAGGAAAAGATATATCTCGTTTTTCAAAACAATGGAATAGAGAATATGTTGTTTCCCGTTTTGGAATAATTGTTTATCAAGGAAATGATTTAGTACAAACCGTAAAAAGTAAAGTATCCAGCCTTTTTGGATATGAAGAAGCAGCTAAAAACTTTAATGAATATTATAAAGACAACACTCGACCAAAAAGTAAAAATGCCTATACCAATAAATACAAAGACTATAATGTAATTGTAATGCATATGGAGAGCATTATGAACTTCTTGATTAATTTAAAAATCAACGGAGTAGAAGTAACACCGAATTTAAACAAACTTGTTAATGAATCAATGTATTTTGATAAATTTTATCCTCAAGTAAGTGTAGGAACGTCTTCTGATACCGAGTTTACTTTTAATACAAGTTTAATGCCTGTTCAAAGTGGAACAGTATTTGTATCATATTATAATCGTAACTACGTAACTTTAGAAAAATTATTATCTGAAAAAAAATATTACACATTCAGTATGCATGGAAACAAAGCAAGCATGTGGAATAGAAGCAAAATGCATGTATCCTTAGGTTATGATGATTTCTATTCTGAAGAATACTATAATGTTGATGAAACAGTTGGATTAGGTTTATCCGATAAATCATTCTTCACTCAAAGTGAAGCGTTAATAAAACAAATCAGTGATATGGTAAGTGATAGCTCTGACTATAACAATTGGATGGGAACGATGATAACTCTATCAAATCATACACCTTTTGATGACGAATCTTTAAAGAATAGTTTTGATGTAACATATCACACTGGAAAATATGATGAAAATGGTAATGAAATAATTTATAACTATTTAGAAGGAACAACTTTTGGTAATTATATTAAATCTGCTCATTATGCCGATAAATGTTTAGGAGAATTCATTAACTACGTAAAAAAACATGATGAATATAATAAAACTTTATTTGTTTTCTATGGTGATCATGCTGCACAATTGTCAAAAAAACAGTTTGCTAACTTTATAAATTATGATTTTGCAACAGGTGAACAAAAAGATGAAAGTGATCCAACTTATGTTGACTATGATTATTATGAAAATGAATTATTTAAAAATACACCATTAATATTTTGGACAAAAGACAACTCTATAAAAGGTAAAGTAAGCTATCCAATGGGAATGATAGATGTTCTTCCAACAATTGGAAATATGTTAGGAATATACAATAAATATGCTTTAGGTCATGATATTTTTGAGATAAAAGATAAAAATACCGTGGTGTTCCCAAACGGAAATTTCTTAACTGGCAAAGTATATTATTATAATTCTAAAAATGAAATGAAAGTATTTGGAACTGATACCTTAGATGTCAATTACATTGAGGATCATAAAAAATACACCGAAAAAATATTAGAGATTTCCAATGATATAATAGTTTATAATTTAATAGAAAAAGAAGGGGAAGAAAAAAGCGAATGAAAAAGAAAAGTTTATTGATTGGATTAAGTTTAGTTATTTTAGTTTCCTTACTTGGAGTTCTTTCATATTTCGTGTTTTTTCATAAAGAAGCAAGTAAAGACAATAATAAAAAGGAAGAACCAACAACAGTTGAGATTACTGGATATGGAATTACTTTAAATGATACAGATACAGAAGTTTATAAAACTGAATTTAACAACCTAAAAGCAAACTTAGAAAGTGGAAATATTGATTACAATGAATATGCCAAAAGCATTGCAAAATTATATATAATTGATTTATACACGATAGAAAATAAAAAAAATAAATATGATGTTGGTGGTTTAGAATTTATATATGAATCTGCTAAAGAAAACTATATAACTAATGTTACAGATACGTTATATAAATATGTAGAAGATAATACTAATCAAAAAAGAAATCAACAATTACCAGTTGTTGAAAGCATAAATGTTGAAAACATAGAAGAAACAAACTATACAATAAAAGCTACTAACGCTAGTTATAAAGCATATAAAATAAAACTATCTTGGGAATACTTAACAGATTTAGGATATGATAAATCTGCTGAAGTAATTGTTATAAATGATAATAATAAGTTATATGTAGTAGAAGAGAATATAAAATAATATATTTTCTTTTTTTTTGATTATTTGATACAATGATGGTGTGATGTATATGAAATTAGAATTTTTATTATGGATTTTATTTGTTTTTCTAATATATTCATTTATTGGATGGCTTGTAGAAGTATTATTTATTTTAATAAAGGAAAAAAGATTTGTTAATAGAGGAATAACTAATGGACCAATGTGTACTCTATATGGTTTTATTGTTGTTATTCTTATGCTGACTTTAAAAGATGTTGAAAATACCTTTATTGTATTTGGAGCATCAATGATTTATAGTACAGTAATTCAATATTTGACAGGCAAGATTTTAGCTTTTTTAAATAAGAAGGTTTGGTGGGATTATTCCAATAAAAAATATAATTTAGAAGGTTATATTTGTTTAAACTATTCATTGCTTTGGGGATTTTTTGGTACTGTTATAGTAAAATTAATAAATCCATTGTTATTTGGTCTATTCAATAGTTTCAATATTTATATAGCTGGAATAGTTGAACTTACTTTATTTGGTTTATTATTAGTAGACTTATTTACGTCATTTGTAACTTTAAAAAAGATAAAATTACATAAAATTAAAGAACATGATGATAACTTCAGCAACTGGTTATTTTCATCTATCAAAAAACGTATGGAAAATGCTTATCCCACTTTAAAACGTAAGAGTATTAAAGAAATGATTTTATCAGAAGGAATGACTATTTATCATATATTTTATTTATTTGTTATATGTGCATTTATCGGAGCAGTTGTGGAGATATTTTTTTGTAGATTCACGATGCATAGATGGATGAGTAGATCATCGATAATATTTGGACAATTTTCATTTGTTTGGGGATTTGCCATTGTATTAATAACCATTCTATTCTCAAGATATAAAAATAAAAGCACTTTTTCACTGTTTATACTAGGAACCATTTTAGGTGGGTCTTATGAATATTTCTGCAGTGTTTACACAGAAGTAGTATATGGAACTGTTTTCTGGGATTATTCAAAATTACCATTTAACTTAAATGGAAGAATCAATTTATTATTTTGTTTTTTCTGGGGATTTGCAACTATTATAGTAGTAAGATATGTAATACCATTTTTAATGGATCTAATAAATAGAATACCTAAAAAACTATTTAAACCTATAGCTATTGGTATAGCCATATTTTTACTACTTGATTTAGGAGTATCGGAAATTGCAATGAGAAGATATAAACATCGTTTAGAAGGATATCCAGCAAGAAATATAGTTGAGAAATTATGTGATGAATATGCTACAAACGATTTTATGGAAAAACGTTATTCAAATATGAAATGGGTTAATAAATAGTTCTTGAAAATGAAAGTATATTGATATATAATGTATTCAATGACGAAGAACAAGAGGAGTAAATACATAATCTTTTAAGAGAGTTAGTGGAAGGTGCAAACTAATAGGTAAGTGTATTGAAGGTAGCTTGGGAGTTAAATAATTGAAAGCAAGTAGGTTATTTCGTAAAATATGCGTTAAATATTTGAGGTAATTAATTTTACAAATTAAGGTGGTACCACGTTAACACGTCCTTATTAGGATGTGTTTTTATTTTGGAGGAGTTATATGGAAGAAGAAATTAAGATTTTTGATGAATATGTTGGTAACTTTGATTTAAAAGATGAAAGAATACTTCGTAAAAAAGAACATAGTTGTCGAGTTATGAACTTCGCAAAAAGTATAGCCGAGTCCCTAAAGTTGAATGAAGCTGATATATATATTGCAACACTTGCAGGTCTTGTCCATGATATTGGAAGATTTAATCAATTGAAGTTTTATGGAACATTTAAAGACTCTGAATCCATTGATCATGGAGATGAAGGGTATCGAGTCTTGTGCGACTTTATTGATAATTTTACTACTGATAAGGAAATTCAAAATATAGTTTTATTAGCTACTAAATATCATAATAAATTTAAAATTGGAAATGTGGATGATCGAACAAAAATGTTCTGTAAAATAGTAAGAGATGCTGATAAATTGGATATTATGGAAACTCAGATCAATGAAGTAAATTCTGAAAATATAGTTATAAAAGATGAACTTTTAAAAAGCATCTATGAAAAAAGTTTGTGTAAAAATGAATATTGTGAAACTGAAGAAGATGCAATTCTTCGTATGATTAGTTGGATATTTGATCTAAATTTTCCATATTCATATAAATATTTAAAGGATAATAAAATAATTGAAAGAAAGTTTAATGTGTTAAAAAGAACTCAGGACAAGCAAAAGTTAGCTGAGCTTAAAGAGTTTATATATAGAGAAATAGAGGAGATGAATTTATGTTAGATACAAAATATGATCACTTAAGTGTTGAAAAAGAAAAATATAATAGTTGGAAAGAAAAAGGATATTTCAAATGTGGAAAAGGTAAAACTCCATATTGTATAGTTATTCCGCCTCCAAATGTTACAGGTATATTACATATTGGACATGCTTATGATACAGCTATTCAAGATGTAATTATTCGTTTTAAAAGAATGCAAGGATATGATACTTTATGGCTTCCAGGAATGGATCATGCTGCTATTGCAACTGAAGCTAAAGTTGTTAAAAGATTAAAAGAAAACGGCATTAATAAATACGAATATGGAAGAGAAAACTTCTTAAATGCCTGTTGGGATTGGACTCACGAATATGGTGGAAATATTAGAAATCAATGGGGTAAACTTGGTTTATCAGTTGATTACACAAAAGAAAGATTTACTCTTGATGAAGGGCTTAATAAAGCTGTAACTAAAGTTTTTGTTGATTACTATAATAAGGGACTTATCTATCGTGGTGAAAAAATAATCAACTGGGATCCAGCTGCTAAAACGGCTTTATCAAATGAAGAAGTTATTTATAAGGATGTCGAAGGAGCATTTTATCATTTAAAATACATGATTGAAGGATCTAATGACTATTTAGATGTTGCAACAACTAGACCTGAAACTTTATTTGGTGATACTGCGGTAGCTGTAAATCCAAGTGATGAAAGATATAAAGATTTAATTGGTAAAAATGTAATTCTACCAATTGTTAATAAAACTATTCCAATAATTGGTGATGAACATGCTGATCCTGAATTTGGAACAGGATGTGTTAAAATTACACCTGCTCACGATCCAAATGACTTTGAAGTAGGAAATCGTCATAACTTAGAGAGAATCGTTGTTATGAATGAAGATGCAACTATGAATGAATTTGCTGGTAAATATGTTGGCCAAACACGTGAAGAATGTCGTGAAAACTTACTTAAAGATTTAAAAGAAATGGGTCTTCTTTTAAGCATTGAACCAATGATACACTCTGTAGGTCATTCTGAACGTACTGGAGTTATGGTTGAACCATACCTTTCAAAACAATGGTTTGTTCGTATGCGCCCTTTAGCTGATCATGTTCTTGAAAATCAAAAAAATAAGGACACTAAAGTAAATTTTGTCCCTGAAAGATATGAAAAAACAATGAATCATTGGATGGAAATAACTTATGATTGGTGTATTTCTCGTCAACTTTGGTGGGGCCATAGAATACCTGCTTGGTATAAGGGTGATGAAGTATACGTAGGAGAAAATGCACCAGCTGGAGAAGGTTGGGTACAAGATAATGATGTTCTTGATACTTGGTTCTCTAGTGCATTATGGCCATTTTCAACATTAGGTTGGCCAGAAAACACTGAAGATATGCAAAAATATTTTCCAAATAACTGCTTAGTAACAGGATATGATATCATTCCGTTCTGGGTAAATCGTATGACTTTCCAATCTCTTGAATTAACTGGAAAACGTCCTTTTAAAGATTGTGTAATTCATGGACTTATTCGTGATAAAGAGGGAAGAAAGATGTCTAAGTCTTTAGGTAACGGAATAGATCCGATGGATATGATTGAAAAGTATGGAGCTGATGCTTTAAGATACTATTTAACAACTGACTGTGCTTTAGGAACTGATCTTCGTTTTGATGAAACAAAGATGTCAAGTACATGGAACTATATCAATAAAATATGGAATGCATCACGTTTTGTTCTTATGAACATCGAATCATTAAAAAAATTAGATTTTTCAAACACAACTGATGAAGATAAATGGATACTAACAAAACTTGAAAACTTGATTAAATCAACAACTAAACATATGGAAAACTACGAATTTAATTTAGTAGGTGCTGAAACTTCTGACTTTATTTGGAATGATTTCTGTAGTAGTTATATTGAATTTTCTAAGTTTACAAGTGATAATGAATCAACAAAATCAACATTATGCTATGTATTAACAGCAATAATGAAACTATTACATCCATTTATGCCATTTGTAACCGAAGAAATTTATAGTATGTTGCCAATTAAAGATAGTGATTCTATAATGATTAGCACCTATCCTGAATATGATAGCAAGCTAGTATTTAAAAAAGAAACAGCAAAAGTAGATGAAAAAGTATCCTTCATAGCTGCTTTCCGTAACATTAAAGCTGAAAACGGAATAGGTAAAGATGCTTTAGTTAAAATTAACAAAAAAGATAATATTATCTTAAAAATGTTAAAAATTGAAGATTCTTTAACAGAAGATGAACTTACTATTAATTCTTATAATGTTAAATCTGGTGAAATAGAAGCTACTATTTATTATGAAAAAATTGTAACAGAAGAAGAAAAAGCTTTAAAAGAAAAACAAATAGCTGATTTAAAAGCATCTATTGAAAGAAGAAAAAAACTTTTAGCAAACGAAAACTATGTAAGTAAAGCACCGGCTGCTTTAGTTGAAAAAGAAAGAATTACACTTGCATCAGAAATCGAAGCTTTAGAACTTTTAGAAAAATAAAAATAAGTTGGAAAACCCAACTTATTTTTCATATTTCTTTTCATCTTTTTTAATATTGTAATATTGTTCAATTAAAGATGAAAGAACCTGATCAATATCATTTGCATTATCAGAATCTAGAATATCTATTAGAATATCCATATCACTACTATTCATATTTAATGTTTCAATGATATCACTAATTACATCATTTATTAAATCTTCATCAACTCTATATAAATCTGCAAGAAGTCTTGCAAGTTCTTGATAAATTGCTTCATTTGGTAGGTTAGTTTCGTTTTGTTTTTTGATTTCTTCTACAATAAACTCTGGAGTAACTTCTAATCCATACAATTTATATTCTTCTTCAAAGAATGGATTAATTGAACTTAAAAACTCTATATCAGTTTGATCTAAGGAATTAAACATAATTATTTTCTTATAAAAACTAGCATTCTTAATTTCTTTAGTAGTTTCTGCCATAGTTACTAAATCTAATGATTCATTAATATAATCAAATGATTTTTCCCTTATACTTTTTAATGTTTCTTCAATATTCAAATCTTTATTATCTCCATTTTGAGTCTTATATTTATATGTTGAAAAAATATAGTAATCGGATAAAAAAGTTATTTCTTCTAAAGCTATTAAAACTACATTTACTTTGGCTGCTGATTCATTTTGGCAACGATTTAAAGTTAAGTCATAGGAATCCATGCCATTAGCTAATCTTTCATATAAAGAATTGTTTAGCCATAATTTACCATAAAAATCATCTGATTTTATATTATTTGCTTTGAGATTTTGGCTTATTACATTTTGTAATATTTTTATACTAGATAAAAGATTATTTCTTATAATATCTGAATTTGTTCTAATTTTCATAAAAAACACCCTCAATTTGCTAAAATATTATACTAAATTTAGTAAAGAAGTCAAATTTTTTACTCCAAATATAGTTAAAATATGATACTATATTAAATAAGAAAAGAGGAGTATCTATGGAAAGAAAACTAACTGACCAAGAATTAGCAAGAAGAGAAAAGATGAATAGAATCAAAGATATGAACTTAGATCCATTTGGTCATAGATTTGATAGAACAAATAATTCTGCTGAAATAAAAGAAAAATATGGGAGTATAGAACATGACAAATTAGAAAATATGGATATTCATGTATCTGTTGCTGGAAGAATTATGTTCATGAGAAAAATGGGAAAAGCATCATTCTTTACCATAAAAGATAGATTTGGACAAATTCAAGTATATATTTCTATAAATGATGTTGGAGAGGAAGCATATACTTTATTTAAAGCTGCAGATATCGGAGATATTGTTGGTATAAAAGGTAAAGTTATGAAAACTCAAACGGGAGAAATGACAATCAAATGTTTAGAATATACTCATTTAACAAAAGCTTTAAGACCACTTCCTGAAAAAATGCATGGTTTAACTGATGTTGAAGAAAGATATAGAAGACGCTATGTAGATTTAATGATGAATGATGAAACTATGCGTGTTGCATTAATGAGACCAAAAATCATAAGATGTATTCAAAATTTCTTGGATAATAGAGGATTTGTTGAAGTCGAAACACCTATACTAACAACTCTTTTAACAGGTGCATCTGCTCGTCCTTTTATTACTCACCATAATTCTCAAGACTTAGATATGTATCTTCGTATTGCTCTTGAACTTAATTTAAAACGTTTACTTGTTGGTGGTATGGAATCCGTTTATGAAATCGGAAGAGTATTTAGAAATGAAGGAATGGATCCACAACACAATCCAGAATTTACAATGATGGAAGTATATCAAGCTTATTCAGATTTAAATGGCATGATGGATTTAACTGAAAATATGTATCAAACTATAGCTCGTGAAGTTTGTGGAAAAATGACTTTTAATTATTTAGGAAATGAAATTAACTTAGAAGGACCATGGAAGAGAATCTCAATGGTTGACGCGATTAAAGAAAAAGTGGGAATTGACTTCAAAAAAGAAATGACTGTTGAAGAAGCATTAAAATTAGCTGAAGAACATCATATTGAAGTTGCTGATCATGAACATACAGTTGGTCATATAATCAATTTATTCTTTGAAAAATATGTAGAAGAAACATTGATTCAACCAACATTCCTTTATGGACATCCAATTGAAATTTCTCCACTTACTAAGAAAAATCCAGAAGAACCAAGATTTGTTGATAGATTTGAATTATTTATTTCTGGAAAAGAAGCAGCAAACGCCTATACAGAACTTAATGATCCAATTGATCAATTAGAAAGATTTAAAGAACAATTAAAAGAAAAAGAATTAGGAAATGAAGAAGCAAACGATATAGACTATGACTTTATCGAAGCTTTGGAATATGGTATGCCACCTGCTGGTGGAATAGGTTATGGAATAGATAGACTAGTAATGTTCTTTACAGAGTCTGCATCTATTAGAGATGTGCTTTTATTCCCAACAATGAAACCTAGAAAAAATGAATTAGATATGTAAAAGTTTTCATATCTTTTTTTTTGAATTTTACATCAAAATGTAAAAAATATAAAAAATAATAGAAAAAAGTAGATAATTGTAAAAAAATGGGGTAAAATGTAATCATAGAAAGGTGTGTAAAATAGATGAAAAAGAATAAAACAGCTAAAACAGGAATTATAGTAGCTATACTACTATTAGCAGTTGGATTTGCAGCTATCACTACTACATTAGTAATTAATGGTACTGCAAAAATCGTTCCAGATAGTGAGAACTTTGAAAAAAATGTAATCTTTACAGAAGCAACTGCAACAGAAGGAGCAACAGCAACAATAAGTACTGATGGTAAAACTATTACTTTTACTACACAAGAAATGAAAAATATTGGTGATGAAGCAACTTTAACTTACAAAATTAAAAATGCTAGTCAATATGATGCATTAATTGGATCAATTACTTGTGAAGCTCCTAAATCAGAAACTGCAACTGAAACTGAAAATGCTAATGCAGATGCTTATGGTAAATATTTAACTGTTACACCAAGTAATGGATTAAATGGTACTACAGTAGCAAAAGGAACTACTTCAGCTACATCTGATACTGTAAAAGTTGTACAAAAAAGATCATTTGTTTCTACTGATACAGAAACAACTAAAACAATTACTTTCAAATGTACAATTCCAGCTACTGCTAAAGAAGCTGAATAGTTTTGATAGAAAATAGTTAAAGAGTGGTGGGCATGATGTTTAAATTTATTACTCAAATAGTTTTAGAATTAGGTTTTGCGTGCTTATTATTCTTTAACGTTTTTGTGTCAAAATCACTGGATACAACGATATGTTTGATTGGTTTATCTGTTTTTTTGATACTGATGATACTGCTAAGAAATTTTAAAAGACCAGTTCTAAGAAACAAGAATGATGGATTGGTAGTTGTATTAGGTTCTACCATTATTTTAATGGGAGCTTTTTACATGTTGGGGTTTAAAACTGGATTTAGTACAAGCTATAGTTGTATATTTAAAAATTATATATCAACATTTACTTGGATAAAAGTATTCTTAATTGTGATACTTTCTGAGGTAATGCGTTATATAGCTGTAAATATGGAATATAGGAATAAATTATTCAATTATTTAACTCAAAGTGTTCTTTTAATAATTTTTTTCTTTATTGAAATGAATATTGCAACAAAAAGTTATAATTTTTCAAGTTTTAACCAACTATATGAATTTTTTGCTTTGATATTTGTTCAAAGTATATCAAAAAACTTATTATTGAATTTTGTTACAAAAAGATATGGAATATATCCTTGTTTAGGTTATCGATTAATAATGGACTTACATATTTATTTATTCACGATTACACCTAAAATCAACATATTTATTGAAGGTGTTATTCTATTAGTTTTCCCTTATGTAATATATTCGATATTGAAGTCTTTTGAACCAAAACCAACATTAGAGCCAATTAGGAAGACTAAAAAAAATAATAAGATAAGCACAGTTGTCTTTACTATTATTTTTGGTGTTCTTGTAGCGTTAGTTTCTAGAGAATTCGAATATGCAATGATTGCAATTGGATCTGGATCAATGACAGGAACTATAAATAAAGGGGATGCCGTTATTTATAAAAGATATCATAAAGATACAGATGAACTAAAAGAGGGCGATATCTTAGTGTATGTTAAAGAAAACATGACAATTGTTCATCGTATATATAGAACATTCTCTTTAGATGGTGAAACCGTTTACCAAACTAAGGGTGATTATAATGAGAATGCTGATAATTGGATAGTTGAAAAAAGTGATATAACAGGTGTAGTAAAACTAAGAGTATTATGGATTGCTTGGCCATCTGTATATATAAATGAGATATTTTAATAGAGAGGTGTTAAACTATGGAAAAAATGGAATTGCCATTACTTAAAGGCAGTGATAGAGAAAAGTGTATTCCAATAACTGTTATTGTTGGATTAATTGGATTAGTTGTATTTTTCTTACTTGCATCTTTAGCTTTAACTTTTAAAAGTAATTATAAGTTACATTATAGTGAAAATAGTAATTTAGATTATACAGTTAATTTAAAAGATAATAGTTTTGGAATGAAAACCATAAGAAAAGATGAAAATAAAGAAATAATTTCTTCACTTGTTGATACAATTGATGCAAAGTTCAGTTACAATTTCAAAAGTAATGAAAATTTAGGCCTTGAATATTCTTATTATGTAAAAGCGAGTGTTCAAGTAGATAACTCTGAAGGAAAGAACTTTTATAAAGAAGATGACATGTTAATCGAGAAAAAAGAGTTCAGTGATTTAAGCAATAACATGTTTAAAATCAATGAAAACGTTAACATTAACTATGAAAAATATAATGATTTAGCAAGACAATTCATAAATACATATGGAATATCAGCTGATGCCAAATTGGTAGTAGGTTTATATATCGACGTTGCTGGAAAACATGCTAACTTCGATAAAAAGCTTTCCGACAGTGCAGTTATTGAGTTAAACATTCCTCTTACAACAAAAACTACGGAAATTAAGCCTAATTATCAATTATCTAACAGCCAAGATCAAATACTTCAATATAAATCAACAATTATTAATAACCCTTATTTATTTGGATTTGCAATAACTTTAAGTGTAATTGATTTAATCGCGATGGTTTCAATAATTATTTGGATCATAAAAAACAGAGATCACAATACATTATATAAAAAGAAATTGGATAAAATATTAAAAGATTATGAAAGATACATAAGTGAAACAGTAATTACTGAAAGAGTAGAAGATATGATGAAAACTCGAAGCTTACGTATCGAAGTAGTAAAAGACTTTGAAGGTTTAATCGATATTCGTGATAGTCTAGGAAAACCAATTTTATTCCATGAGGAAAGACCTGGACAAGAAGCAGTATTCTATATCTTATCTGATCGTGTTGGATATATATATGTAATGCGTGCTAATGATTTTAAAAAGAAAAAAACTATGACAAATAAGAAAAAATAGTATCACAAGTTGATACTTTTTTTGTGCTATAACTTAGCATATTCACATAATATTTTATTGGTGATTAAAATATGTTTCAAAACACTTATCGCAGTCGCATCTTAATTATATCGGTTGTAATAGTTCTTTTATTTATTCTAATCATAGGTAGAATATTCTTTATACAAGTAATAGACTATAAAAAACTAAACAGTTTAGCAAATGATTTATGGAGTAGGAATCTACCAATTGGAGCTGATCGTGGTTTAATAACTGATCGTAATGGAGTTGTTTTAGCAGAAAACATAACAACAACATCACTAGTAGTTGTACCAAATCAAATTGTTGATAAAGAATCAACCGCCAAAAAGCTATCTGAAATTCTTAATACCAATTATGATGATATGTTAAAACATTTAAATAAAAAGACCTCTATCGAAAGAATACATCCTGAAGGAAGAAAACTATCCTTTGAAATTGCTGATAAGATCAACTCTTTAAATTTAGACGGAGTATACCTATTAAAAGAATCTAAAAGAAATTATCCGTATAATAACTTGCTTTCTCATGTTTTAGGCTATGTTGGAATTGATAATCAAGGTTTATCAGGTATTGAACTTGCCTATGATGAATATTTAAAAGGAGAAGATGGGTCAATCAAGTATTATTCTGATGGTTTCGGTAAAAAGCTTGAAAAAGCAACAGTTTATAATTCTCCTCAAAGTGGAATGAATGTTGCTTTAACAATCGATATAAATATTCAACAAGCAATTGAAAATGAACTTGACAACGTTGTTACTAAATATAATCCTCAACAAGCATTAATAGTAGTTGCTAACCCTAAAACAGGCGAAATATATGGAATGTCATCAAGGCCAAATTTTAATCCCAATGAATATAATAAATACGATTTAGAAACTATAAATAGAAACTTACCGATATTTAATACGTATGAACCCGGAAGTACATTTAAAGTTATAAGTCTTGCGAGTTCAATTCAAGAAAAAACAATTAATTTATTTGAAGATAAGTACTTTGATTCTGGCTCCATAAATGTAAGTGGATCTAGAATAAAGTGTTGGAAACATGGTGGACATGGAAGTCAAACATTCTTGCAAGTTGTTGAAAATTCATGCAATCTTGGTGTTACTACAAGAACATTTTTAAGTTCTTTAATTACCCTTTAAATGGTATTAAATCATTAGATATTATGGAAGTCTATACTACCAATGATTTTGCCTATGCTGGTAATATATATCACCCAGAACTTGATTTGGAACAGCCAAAAGGATGTTTGAGCTATACTTCAAATCATGTAAAGAATAGTAGAAAAATAAACAATCGTTCTTATGATATTAACACTAGTAATTATAAAAAATTAACTACCAACAAAGATGCCAAGGTAATAGAGTTATATGATGATTTAGAAGATTATGTTCTTAAAAAAGATAGAAGGATAATTAGGGATTATTTAGTTAAAGGAATTTCTTTTAAATATAGATGTAGAATTTTGGAAGTAACATTAAATGAAACAAAAATGATTCTATGTTTTCTAAAAGATGTTAAGATATTTGATAAGGAAAATAAGTTAAGTATTAGAAAGGAATATGAAAAGTGTTCTTTAAAATATAAAATGAGGGTTGGGGATAAGAATTCTTTAAATTATGCCAAGTATCTTATTGATAAAGAGTATGAGCAGATAACAAATCCATTTATGATAAATCATCTTAATAATTTAACAAAGATTTTAACTGATAATGTTAAATCTATTGATAGAAGTATAAAGAAGAAAAAGATGATTAAAGGTATTGTGTTAACTGCATCAAGAAACTTTTTAATAATTGAAAAAAGGTCAAATTGCCTATATATAAGAATTTTAGCTGTTGAAGATGAGAATAATATTTTATCTGTTGTGGGTCGTAGAACTTATGAACCTTTATGTAGAAGTTTTAAAATTAAAGAAGAATCTGACATAGAAACTATTATGCCTTTAATCAAAAGGAGTTTTGAATTAACTAAAATAAATCCAATTGATGTTAAAAATAAATTAAATGAGCTATACTATAAAAAGAATTCATTATATTCTATTGATAATGATATTATAACTATAATTGCTAGTGATGATATTAGTAATTATAAAGATTTAATATATAATGGTAAAACATTAAATTATTCGCGTATTAAATTTTATAATCTAAAAAATATTACAGATTCTCAAACTAAGTTATTATTATATAAGTATGTAAATATTGATAATGCTTTAAATAAAGATAAATATAGTGAAGTTCAATTTATAAGTTATACAAGTTTATTTAAAAATGCATTTGAAAATAGTAATTTAGATATACATAAATATATATATGATTCAACAAAAGTAAATAAATAATTATTTACTTTTTCTTATATCTTGACATTATTTTTGCTTTAATTTATAATGAATTAGTTTGAAAAAGGAGGATTTATGAAAAAAACTAAAATCGTTACAAGTATTGGACCTGCAAGTTCTAGTGTAGAAGTATTTGAAAAAATGGTAGAAGCAGGAGCAAATGTTGCTAGAATTAATTTTTCTCATGCAACTATTGAAGAAAGAGAAACAGTTGTTAGTACTGTAAAAGAAGTCAGAAAAAGAACTAATAAAAATATAGCAATATTATATGATACAAAAGGACCAGAATTTAGAAGTGGTGTTGCTAAAGAAGATGGAATTAGTTTAGTAAGTGGAAAAACAATTAAAATTGTAAAAGAAGATGTTATTGGTAATGAAGAAAGATTTACTGTTAACCATAAAACTGCTATTGATGCATTACAAATTGGAGATATTGTTTTACTTGAAAATGGACTTATGAAAATTGAAGTAATTGAAAAAGCAGATGATTATGTTAATTGTAAAATAATAAACGGTGGCATTTTATTTTCTAAAAAAAGTTTATCTGCACCTGGTGTTGATTTAAATATACCTTTTATTTCTGATATTGATAGAGAAGATATCATTTATGCATGTCAACACGAAGGAGATTATTTAGCTGCATCTTTTGTTGAAAGTGCTCAAAATATTTATGATATTAGAGAAATATTAAAGGAACAAAATAGAGAAGATATGAAAATAATAGCTAAGATAGAATCTCAAACAGGTATGAACAATCTAGAAAGTATTGCTATTGCTGCAGATGGATTAATGGTAGCAAGAGGAGATTTAGGTGTAGAAGTTCCTATGGAAGATTTACCTATAGCTCAAAAGAAAATAGTAAAAATGGCTAGAAAATATAAAAAAATATGTATAGTTGCAACTGAAATGTTAGAATCAATGAAACATAATCCAAGACCAACTAGAGCAGAAGTTACTGATATAGCAAATGCTATATATAATGGAACAGATGCGGTTATGTTATCTGGAGAAACTACAACAGGAGAATATCCAGTTGAAACTGTTAGAAGTATGGCTTCAATTTGTGAACATATTGAAGGATCTATAACTTACTCTAATATTTTTGCAGATAAAAAGGTAGAAAATGCTACTGATGCAATTGTTAAATCTGTAGCAGAAGCTGCTAATAGTTTGGATGCTAAATTGATAGTTGTTCCAACTATTTCTGGAACAAGTGCTAGACTTATTTCAAATCTAGAACCAAGTTGTCCTATTTTAGCTTTAGTTAATAGTGAAGAAGTTGCTAATAGACTAGCTTTAAATTATGGTATTTATGCTAAAGTTGTTAATATTGTTTCAGATATAGATGAATTAGTTGCTCTAGCTATAAAAGAAGCAAAAGAATTTACTAATTTAGAATCTGGAGATAATATTATTGTTACTGGTGGTTTAGTTGCTGGTAAAATAGGATTTACTAATTTAATGAAAATAGAAACTTTATAAAATAGCGAGAAAAAACTTGCTGTTTTTTTTATAGTTTTAGGTATACTTTAATAGGTGTTTTTATGAGATTAGAAGATTTAAAAAAGTTGATTATGAATTAAATATGAGTGCAAAGGATTTTATAAAGAACAAAGAGAAGCAGAAGAACAAGTACTTTTAAAGGCAATCGAACAAGTTAAAGATATTATAAAAGATAACATTATTAATTTTGAATATAAAACTAAAAATAATAGAACATTTTCTGTTATTAGTTTGAATAAAGACATTGGTGAAATGGAGAAGTCATTAATAAAAGGTCAGTTAGATAATAAAATTTATCATATTGAAATTAGTAATAATGATAATGGTAAAAATGTTATTGAAATTCATTTAAAAAGCACATTCAACCAAGAACAAGAACTAGGTAATGAAAAGAGTAAATAATGTCGCTTTTTTATTTAGTATTATTTATATCTTTATCTCATATAGTTTGATGAGGATGGTATAACATGTATAACACAGATGAAATTGAAATAAAGTGTAGTACCAAACATTTGCCTTTAGAATATAAATTATTAGAATGGCGACTAATTTTAAATAGAGAATTATATGAGAGTAAAGTAATTGATTTAAAAGTTTTCAGTTTAATGGAGCAATCAATACTTGGAAGAATGACTAAAATAAAAAATGAATATAAAGACAAGATAAATGATGGTTTGACAATAGGAAAAAATCATGGTAGCTTGTCATCATCCTAGTTATCTTGCTTTTTAAGAACATGGGAGGAGAGTGAGTAAATAATGAATATAAAAAAAGCAAGAGAAGATTTAAGAAAAGGAAAAACGATTTATGATATGCCACTTAGAGTAGTATATTATGCTCGTGTTTCAACAGATAAGGATGATCAGTTAAATAGTTTGGAAAATCAACAAAACTATTTTGAAGAAATGATAACAGAAAATAAAAACTGGGTATTCTGTGGTGGTTATATAGATGAAGGAATAAGTGGAACTGCTGTAAAAAATAGAGATAGATTCCTAAAAATGATTGAAGATGCTACTCTAGGAAAAATAGATATGGTGGTTACAAAAGAAATATCAAGATTCTCAAGAAATACTGTTGATAGTATAAAATATACAGAGTATTTATTAAAGCATGGAGTTATTGTATATTTTCTATCTGATAATCTTAATACAATTCAAGAAGATTCAGAGTTTAGACTTACAATAATGTCAAGTTTGGCTCAAGATGAAGTTAGAAAACTATCAGAAAGAGTTAAATTTGGTGTTAATAGAATGATTAAAGATAGAAAACTTATTGGTGGTAATTTAACTGGATATTTCAAAAAAGATGGAAGATATGAAATTAATCCAGCAGAAGCACCAATAATTACATATCTTTTTGAAACTTATGCATCTGGAAAAGTTGGTCTTAAAAAGATAGGACAAGATCTTGCCAAAATGGGATATTTAAATTCAAAAGGTGAACCTTATTCACAAACAACAATGGCAAAGTTTTTAACTAATCCTAGATATAAAGGATATTATACTGCTAGGTTAACTGAGGTTGAAAATTATAAAACACATAAAAAGAAAAAAGTTCCAAAAGAAAGACAAATAATTGAAAAGGATGATAGAGTTCCAGCAATTGTATCGGAAGAGTTATGGAATAAAGCAAATGAACTTCACGAGATGAGAAAAAAATCATCTGCAAGACACATTCTAAATTCTGAAAAATCATTAGAGAATTCAAAATATAGTTGTTTATTATATTGTAAAGATTGTGGAAATGTATTTATAAGAGCTGGTGGAAGTAATAGAGCAAATAATCCTACATGGTCTTGTAAGAAATATAAGACTGAAGGTGTTGGTGCTTGTGCTTCACCAATCTTAAGGGAAGATTATCTAGATAAAATTTTTGTACAAATATTTAGTGATTTTATAGATAATAAAAAAGAATATTTAAATCAAGTAATAAATGAATACGAGAATATTATAAGCAGTAATAAGAGTTCTGATGATATTGGAAGTATAAACAATCAAATTATAAAAATAGAAAAGCAAAAGGATAAATTATTAGATTTGAGTATTAAAGGATTGATTGATGATTTAGAGTTTAAGAAAAGAAATGATAAGTTTAATAATGAAATTAATTCATTAAAAGCAAAAATTGATAGACTTAATAATCCTGATGCAGAACTTACAAAATTAAAGGAAAAAATAACAGAGGTTAGAAATACTCTTACTTCAAAAGTTGATTTACAGAGTCAACTACCTAATTTAATGAGAATATTAGTTGAAAGAGTAGAAGTTGAAAAAATAAATGGTGATAGAAAACATGTAAGACTAATTATTTATTTCAATTTTAATGCAGATACAATATACAGAGAATTATAAATTGATAACAAAAGAAAAAAACTTGAGTTATCAAATTTTTATCCAAAAAAATGTTCTTGTACTGACATAGAGATTCAAAATAGTCAGTACAAGAACATTGAAATTGATTGTGGAAGTCTTGAAAGCAAAGAAAAAAACGCTCTTTTATGTTCCGATAGTAACACCAAGCAATCCAGGTTTTGTTGTAATGGGTGAAAGACTTGGAAAAGAAAGACTCATGGATTATGTTAAAAAGTTTGGCTTTGGAGAAAAAACAGGAATAGATCTATCTGGAGAAGAAAATGGAATTCTTTTTGATGTTGATAAAATGGGACCAGTAGAAACGGCAACGACGGCTTTTGGTCAAGGTGTATCTGTAACACCAATTCAACAGGTTATGGGAGTATCCGCTGCGGTTAATGGAGGACACTTATATACTCCTTATCTAGTTTCATCAATATCTAATGCCAATACTTTAGATACTGTTTTAGTAAATAAACCAAAATTAAAAAGAGATGTTATCTCTGAAGAAACATCTAAACTTGTAAGATATGCCTTAGAAAGTGTTGTTGCTAAAGGAACCGGTAGAAATGCTTATCTTAATGGTTATCGAGTAGGTGGAAAAACAGGAACAGCTCAAAAAGTTAAAGATGGAAGATATATGGATGGTAATTATATCTTATCTTTTATAGGATTTATGCCAGCAAATGATCCTGAAGTAGTTGTTTATGTTGCTGTAGATAATCCTAAAGGTGTTGTTCAATATGGAGGAACAGTTGCCGCACCAATTGCTAAAAGAGTACTCGAAGCAAGTGCTAATGCTTTAAATATAAAAAAAAGCAAAAGTGATATTGAAAGGGAATATGAACTTTGGGATATTAAGTATTACGAAATACCAAATGTTATTGGGATGACTAAAAAAGAAGCAAGAGCAGCGATTGGTATTAACTATCAAATCGAATATTCTGGAACTGGAGATAAAGTTATATATCAGTCTCCAAAAGAGGGTGAGTTTGTTAAGCATGGAGAAAAAATAAAACTAATGTTAGGTTAAAAACGTATAAATCAATAAAATTTACATAAAATATAAAATAATTGGCACTTAGTATTGACAAGTGCTAATTAAAGTAGTATAGTTATAATTGTAAAAGAAAGGAAGTGTGAGTATGTTACCAAGTAAATTATTCTTCGATAATTTCTTTGATGATTTAGATACTCCAAAAAAATTAGATAAAATGATGAAATGCGATATTTATGAAAAGGATGGACTTTATAATATCGAAATGGACTTGCCTGGATTTAAAAAAGAAAATATTAATCTAGACTATAAGGATGGATACTTAAAAGTATCAGCAAAAAATGTAGTTGAAGAAAACGAAGATAAAAAATATATTCGTCGTGAAAGATCTGTAAGCGAATGCACAAGAGATTTCTATGTTGGCGATATAGATGAATCATCAATCAAAGCTTCTTTCAAAGATGGAATCTTAACAATAAGCGTTCCAAAAGAAGAAGACAAAAAAGATGAAATTAAACATATTAGTATTGACTAGTGAATTTATTTCACTAGTTTTTTTTGCCCAAGAAAGTTACTTTAAGAAGTAAATGCAAGTTAAATAAAATACCGGTAATATTGAGTT
>ERZ1673743.317-NODE-317-length-79025-cov-12.448411_pt1 | contig 79025 bp, 49 predicted proteins | sample MGYA00580197_ERZ1673743 | MGnify/ENA primary metagenome ERZ1673743 (study PRJEB41218, sample SAMN15661795) | gut metagenome | host: Homo sapiens | place: Canada: London | collected 2015-08-20/2019-03-30 | study: EMG produced TPA metagenomics assembly of...
TATGATATTCATCCACCTTATTCGGATTATCCCCCTGCAAACCACGTACAGCCTGTACAGCCATTTGTGCATTCACATAGGTATCTTCCCCGAAACTTTCCCACATACGCGGCCAACGAGGATCGCGCCCGAGATCCATTACAGGAGCAAATGTCCACGGTACACAACAAGCGCGAGTCTCGTAAGCCGTAATCTCCGCACAACGCCTGGCCAGTTCCCTGTTGAAAGTAGCCGCCATATTGATACCTTGAGGAAAATAAGTAGCGTCTTGCGTATATGAAGCCCCGTGAATTTGATCCAAACCATAAATGCATGGAATCCCGATTTCTTCCAAAGATTTCTTTTGAATCTGTGTGATCACTTCTGCAAACACTTCCTTTTTCTGGCTGACTCCGAAAGGAATATTCAGTAACGAACCTACCTTATATTTGCCAATCACCGTATCCAGTAACGCCTCGCTCAATTTATTATTGTTTTTATCCGTCACTACCCCAATGGTCAGTTCGCACATCTGGCCAATCTTCTCTTCAAGAGTCATGCCTTTCAGCAGTTTCTCTATTTTTCCTTCTATTTCCGGATCTGACGGAATGGCAGGAACCGGTTGTCTTTCGGCACAAGCCGAAAAAATGCTTCCAAACAATAAAGTTGTTAATAGTTTTTTCATGGTAATTCGTATTTATTTAAATTGTAAATTCTCTATATATGGATTGACAAACAGATATTTTCTACAATCAGCCTTCTTTATCTGTCTTCCGTTAAACACAACATTATCAAATGTCACATTCTGTAAAGGAAACTCACGACTTACTCCCCGTACCTGGGCAGGCAGGTATTTGTCGCCTGTGAAAGTTATATTCCGAAAGACAACTCCGGACAAACTTCCTGTATCTGTACCGTCACTTACTATCTCCACAGCAATTGGTCGTCCGCCATACAAGTTCTCAATCTGTATATTCTCGAATAGAATGTCAGACATCCGTCCACCACCGCCAAGCCCCTCGTATATGCCAACACGTGCATTAATAGCCGCACATCCTCCTCTCCAGCCATCATCCCCCTCCTTGCTATCATACAATGCAGGTGTCTCCAATACGATACAATTTCTAAAAGTCACATTCCGGATATAATTCGTGCGAGGTTCACGAGACGTTCCGCACTCCGGGCCGACCAGAAACACATTGGCGCAATCCGTCCAACCGACACAGTTCTCTACCAAAACATCCTCACACCCCATTTTCGCCAGTTCCTGATTCTTGATAGTGATACAATCATCATAATTCCGGAAAAAGCAATTACGTACCCTAACCTCGCGGCTATTACAAACATCCAGTCCGTCCGAGTTCAATATCCAGCTAATCTGTTTTACATTATCAACCAACAAGTCCTGCGAGTTCTTCAACCGGATCGTCCATGCCGGAGAATCAATTAAAGTAACTCCCGATATCTCCACGTTCCGACAATACTCGAAATTTATTAATTGCGTACGCCTCTCATCGCAATGAGTTTCCTTCGCACCACACAAGATTCCTCTCCCTGCAATCCGGACATTTTCTATCCCCTTTCCGACAACATATCCATACACAAAAGCACCCTCGTCCAAATAAAGCGTCTGGTTACTTTTCATCACGATACGTCCAGCATCATGCTGCCCGGCCCCGTAATAAAGCACGTCCGGAACATCCTGAGCAGGCTTATCCACATCCGGCAAATCGGGAAACAAAAAAAGATTTTCCGCACGGTCACCGTCAAATTCTACGGAGACTTTCTGCGAAGCATCCGTCAGTTCAAACTCAATTCCGCCCTTTACCCTTTTATAATCTATTCCATAAGATACCGGACGTATCTCGACGTTCCGAAACCGGAAACAGGGTTCGACACGCACCTTCACATTCTTTGCAAAATCCCGGACAAAAAGCGCATAGCTCATCGTATCACGCAACAGTTTCTGATTTTCCCAATCATTCCATATCTGCGGATGTTTCGAGAAAGAAGAAACCAACGCATTACGAACCTCTATCGGTTGCCATATTCCTTTCTCATCTTGAATGAAAACCTTATACGAGCGTTTACGGAATTCGGGTAAATGAATCAATGCATTTTGGGGAGTAACGGACAAAGTTCTTCCCGGCACCGTCCTGTCGTCAGCTTTTAAAGCCACTGCAAACAGTGCAAATAATAAAATCAATATATTTTTCATCGGTCCTCTATTGTTTCACGTTCTTCCAGTGTTCCGGTTCTACATACTCAAAATAATTCCTGATTTCCTTCTCTGTTCCCACATTACGTTCCAATATCGGTCCAAGTATTTTCCCTTCCCGGAATATCGCAGCTTTCACCACGACCGAATCATTGATAATAAAAGGCTTGTCATACCTCAAGGAAGTAGCTCCAGGAATCTTTCCATCTAACGTATAGCGTATCTCAACCGGATATTTCTCCGTATCCAACATCACTTCCATTCCCCCGTGTTCCACCTTGCGGGTAGTCAGTTCTATTTCATCAGTCAACGTAAAAGAATTAATTCCCCTTGCAAGCAATTGCGGAATATGTGCATTCATACGCGGCTTGAAATGCTGCCATTCACGTTTCTCTTCCTGTGTCCATGCCATCTCGGCAATAGCAAGCAAACGAGGAAAAATCATATACTCCAGATGTTTCTCGTCATTAATAAACTCCGCCCATGCACAACCTTGCACCCCAATCACCCGTCCGGCATTCTCCGGACGAATCCAGGCTACGCTATTCGGTTCAAGAAACTTTCCCTGAATCATCTGCTCATTGCGGACAGCGCTTTCCGGAGTAGTGGCAACAGGACAAATGCTATACATTTTCTTTATGGGAGAATATCCGGTCATTGCCCGTGGTTGCGTATCCGGAGTAGCCTGATACCAATCGAAATAAAGTGCGGCACCCGGTGTAAAAACAACCTTATATCCCTTGTTCGCCGCATAAGACGCAAACTCCTGCCCCCGATAAGAGACAACCGTAGAAGCAGGCTGCAACTGATTCTTTGATATTTCATCCCAACCTATCATCATTTTTCCTTTCGACGTAAGAAAGGTTTCCATTCTCCCAATCATGTAACACTGCAATTCATCCCAATCTTTTATCCCTTCCTTCGTCATCAGAGCCCGGCATTTCGGACAATTTTTCCATTCTACTTTGCGGGCTTCATCACCGCCAATATGAACATAAGCCGAAGGAAAAAGGTCGATAACTTCCGTCAGGACATCTTCCATAAAAGTATAGGTCTGCTCATTACCGGCACAAAACTCTCCACCGGCATAAGGTTTGCCCATGCAGCAAAGTTCCGGATAACCGACAAACACTTCATCCGAATGAGCAGGAAACTCAATTTCCGGAATTACCTCAATACATCGTTTTTCCGCATAAGCCACTATCTCCCGTATATCTTCTTTTGTATAATAACCTCCATAAGCGTTGGGGGTTCCTTCAGGTAAATAGGTGCGGTCTTTTTTATCCCACCATTCCACCCACTCACATTGAGTACGGAAAGCGCCCATAGAGGTTAATCGGGGGTATTTGTCTATTTGTATCCGCCACCCGCCGTTATCGGTCAGGTGAAAATGAAATTTATTCAGTTTGTAAAAGGCCATTTCATCCATCAATTTCGTAATTTCCTCTTTAGGGAAGAAATGCCTTGACACATCCACGTGCAACCCGCGATAGCCGAAACGGGGAGTATCTTTAATTTCCACGCAAGGTATTCCACGAGAAGATACCAGTTGCCTTAACGTCTGCTTACCATAAAAAGCCCCTTTCCCGGTAGCCGCATTCAAATGAACAGCCCCGGAAGATACAGACAATTCATATCCTTCATCTCCCAACTCATTATAAGAAGCCGAATCAATATGGCAAGTAATAAACTTATCTGCACCTTCATTTACAAACCTGGTACTATCTATCTCGAAAAAGCCCTCTTTTATCTCCATGTCATTCGGAAGGGGAATCACATTGACTTGCCCCCTGTCCGGAGTACAAGCAACGAGTCCTGCTACCAAACAGTAGCAGTAACCTCCTGCCATTATCCACTTGCCAAATCCTGACAACAATCTGATTTTCATACCTTTCATGTTTTTATTGATGAATAATATCTACATTCTCCGGTTTATCCACCGTCCATTTCCCGGACTGATGAATAGGAGTGCCATTATAAGTCACCTTATCAAATACAAGTCCGCTAATGGTATTGCCATTGGTATAAATCCCCGAAGCCTGACACCTGTCAGCCTCATCAAGAATCTGAATATTCCGGTACGTCACATTCTTTATCAATGCATGGTCCTGATTTGCTTTCTGCCAAATAACCATAGGACGTCCCTTTTGCGAGATATTATCAATCACTATATTCTGAAATGTAATATTCTCGATCGTTCCGGAAGTGGCGCCACCCGAAGGATACTGGGAAATCGAAAGCCCCGCACCGTCACAATTCAACTTGCTACTGCTGGTTTCAAGCAAATTGGTAGGATATTCCATAATCACACAATCCTCTATCGTGCAATCACTTATTCCTGCACGAGTATTTGTCCCGCTCTCGGGACCAATAACAATTCCCCGTGCATAATCCGCCCAAATCAAATTATTCTTTATACGAATATCCCTGGTTGCCGTCACCGAAAGGGAATTCACCTTCAAAGTAATGCAGTCGTCGTATGTACGTATGAAACAATCCTGAATCGTAGCATCCGTCACACTACACAAGTCAATACCGTCTCCATTCAATATCCAACACAGGATATTAATGTTGTCAATCATCACATGGTCGGTGTTATAAACAGACAATGTCCAATTGGGGGAATCAACAACAGTAATGCCGGAAATCGTAAAATAGCCTCTGTTGGACAGCCTGTTGGCATTCGTCTCTATCAACAAGGCACCGTGTGCATAGGTCTCTCCTGTATGAGCCAGTTTGGCACCGGACAAGATTCCGCGTCCCGTAATGGTCACATGGCTGCCGGAGACTGCAACCTTACCATATACAACCGCTCCTTCATCTATATACAGCGTTTCTCCTTCTTTCAATGTAATCCGCTCCGGATTATGTTCACCCGGACCATAATACTTCATACCTGCGGGCAAATTATCCGGGTCGGGACGGTCAGGATCAGGACGATTCGGCAATATCATCAGATTGTAGAACCGGTCACCGTCAAACTCCACAGACACTTTCCGCTTTTCCCACTGCGGCAAAGTAAACTCAATCGTGTTGTCCCCCACATTGACAGGAGTGATTCCATACATACTCGGACGAATTTTCACACTGCCGAAGCTTTTCTTCTTTTGCACTCTGATTTTGACAGGTGCGTCAAAGTCATGCGTAAAGTTCACAAAACTCATCGTATCCCTTAGCCTCTTCGAATTGTTCCAGTCATTCCAAATAGAGCCATGATGTCCCGGAGCATCCGAACAAAGCGCATAATGCACATCAACTTCTTTCCAAGTACCGTCTTTCTGCAGGACAGACACCTTATAATAACGATTTTCTTCCTTTACCGGCGCCTCTTCTTTCAGTGGAATATCCACTGTATGACTTGTCCATTTTGACATCCCGTAGACTGTATAACGATATATCAGTCTGCATGTTCCGTCCACTTCATAGTTGGCAAAATCCACACTCATTTCCAAAGCTTGCCCGGTCTTGATCCCGGCAGGGATAAGCAACGTCTTTTCCACCGTTTCACCATTCTTCAATGCCAGCTTGCAGGCCAAATTCCAACGGCCGGAATCCGACATCGGAAAAACAACAGTCTCTTTTCCCGACTCCTGCTTTGTCACCCGTATCTCCTTGTCAGCAGACAAGTTTCCGACCGATTCCAACTCACCGGAATAAACTCTTACCCGATTTGCCATCCCCGGCAACACAAAAGAAAGCGATTCGAACGCTTCGGGAGCATGTACAAAATCCACTTTCATAACAGAAGTGACCGGTTTCAACGACAATGTATTCCCTTCTTCGGCTACAACCGTCATCTGTCCCATCCATACCTGTGGAATATCTTCATTGACATCCTTCACAGACAGATGATAAGAAGACAAAGGTACACCCGAAGCCATGGAACCCCAAGAAAGGTTCTCCTTACTTTCATACGCCAGTGCCACCATTCGGTCGCCCACAGAAGAAACAAACAAAGAAGCGTTATCCGATGACTCCTGCACCTCCACACACTCTTTGTTTTCAAATACAAACAGCGCATGCGGCCAGTTCTTCAAGTCCTCGGGCGTATACCCCACCTCGTTGCCGAAATCCACCCGGATCCCCTCTTTCTGTTCTTCGTCTATCCTTTGTTCATCGTTCTCGTCAGAGCACGAAAGTAAAAGAACAGGCAACCACAAAACTCCGATGAGGAAAAGCAGCCGATTCACTTCAACAGCTTTTATTTTAATTACTTTCCCAACCTTCATTCTGAACAAGATTATGATTTTTGAATAATTCAACATCCTGAATCGGATAATAATTCATCCGCTCTTCCCATATCCTTTCCTGCACCGTTTTCTTCTCATAAGAGTAAATATACCCTTCCCCGCTCTCGTCCTTTACGGCTGTAATAGAGAGCCCTTCTATCCGGGTCGTTGAAGTTCCTGTCATCCAACGTCTTATATCCCAAAAGCGATGTCCCTCGAAAGCCAGCTCCACACGGCGTTCATTACGCAAACGCTTTTTAAAAGCATCATATCCAGTCGTTTCAACAGCGTTCATATCTACCCTTGTACGAATCATATTTACAGCCTCACGAGGTGATACCGTATACTGAACGTTATCCAAAGTCCCCTTGAAATCTGGTTCTTTTGTTGCTTCCAGCAAAGCCTCCGCATAGTTCAGCAAGACTTCCGCATACCTGAACAAAGGCCATATATGTTGATATGAGGTAGCACTTCCCGTAGTCAGGTCGGTAGCTTCTTTCAAGTGTTTACGTAAATAATAGGAAGTAGGAGAAGCTCCCTCTTTAGGAAGTCCGTTCATCCCTCCGATAAAACTTTCCACTACCTTGTCTTTGAATGTCTGTCCGTTCATCAATACAGTCTGTGCCAATCTCGGGTCTCTCTCCGAAGGTTCCAAAGCTTTGTTGCGATGTTCCGGGTTATTCCAGTCGAACGGAGTGCCATCCCGCATATCAAAAGCCTCAACCAAATTGTGTGAAGGGCACACTCCCGAGTTACCGCCTTCATATCCTATCGGAAAATTGGCACTCTCAAAACTATTGCTCACCCCATTCCATCTGCCAAAAATAAAATCAAGAGAATTGGGATTGTTAATCACCTCTTCACCCGGTTTTTCCTGATAGACATTCAAGTCTATAACCGCTTTGGCAGCCTTGGCGGCCTTCAACCACTTCGCCTGGTTGTCCGTCGAGTTCAACGGACTGGCAGCATACAGCAGCACTCTTGCCTTCAACGCCAACGCCATTCCCTTGGTGGCTCTGCCTACCTCGTCCGTAGAAGTCATTCCCTTAAACGTGACCGGCAGAAACTTCGCAGCCTCGTCACACTCCCCGACAATCCAGTTGACAGCTTCAGCAAATGTAGCAGGCTGCAATTCATTGACTTCCTCCAGCGTAAACTGCCGGTCGGCAATAATAATATTCTTATAACGTTTCAATAACTCAAAATGGAAATAGGCCCTCAATGCCTGTATTTCATAAGGATAAAGCTTCAGTTCCTTTAATTTTTCCTCATATTTCTCCTGATACTTTGCAGCGGGAAAATCTGCCGGACAATGTTCGATGAAATAATTGGCTGCGGCAATCGCCCGGTAATAATATTCCCATACATCGCCTATCGGTGCACTTGTATTCCAGCTACCGTCATAGAATCCTTTGATTCCGTTTGTACTCCAGGCATTCACCGCGTCGTCCGTCGCCGCATCTATCATGGTCGAACACACTTCGCTGTACCCGTCTTTCAGATATCCGTAGACATTGGTAGCAACCGCCTTCGTCCTGTCGAAAGTAGAGAACTGATATTCCACCGAATTATATCCGGATTCATTAAGCTCCAGAAAATCACTACAAGCAGTTGTCATCCACAAGCAAGCTGCCAAAGCCAATAGATTATATTTTTTCATACCTTGCTTCTTGTTTAAAATAAGACATTGATTCCAATCAAATAAGAACGCGATGAAGGATACTCCATATCCATCTGTTCCGGATCCATAATACCGACATGGTCTATCGAAAACAGGTTCATGCCTTTCAGGAACAACCTGCAATCACTCATCCTCATCTTTTCTGCAAACCGGGCAGGAAGTTTGTAAGAAAGTTCCAGCACACGTAATTTCAGATAATCCCCCTTTTCCATCCACAAGCTGCTCGTCTGAAAGTTGTGATTGTTGGAAAGAGTAGTCAGACGCGGATATCGGGCATCCGGGGTGGCATCCGTCCAGCGGTTCTCCAGATAATGTTCAGACACGTTCTTATCATTGCCGTACAACGGATGATAAATACTGGCTAGCATAGTCGATACAGAACGGTGCGCCACTCCCTGAAAATGGGCTTTTATCCCCCAATTTCTATAATCCGCCCCCAATGAAAACCCGTAATAGATTTCGGGCAGAGTGGAATACTGCTGATGGCAATGATCGTAATCGTCAATCTTTCCGTCGCCATTCAAATCCTTGTATTTCACATCTCCCGGTCGAAGTTCGGACTCATACGTAGAAACCGGCAGTCCGGGAAGCAGATTTCCCTGTGCGTCGAAATCTTCCTTCTGATACAGTCCCTCTGCCATCAGCCCGTAAAGTTGCCCGATTGAATTGCCTGTCGCATACATATATTTATAAGGATGATATTCCTCATTGATATTGACTATTTCATTCTTGGCATAAGAAAAATTCCCCTTTATGAAATAACTGAACTTATCAAGCTGCTGTTGCCATCCGAGCGTTATCTCTCCACCATAATTCTTCACTTCACCGGTAAACAACGAACCTACATCCCTACCTACCACAGAAGAATATACTCCACCGGCATACTGTCTGATATTTTTCCTCCGGTTATAGAAAGCGTCTACCTGCATGGAAAGTCCCTTCCAAATCCCGACTTCCACTCCGAAGTTTGCTTTATATTCCTTTTCCGGCTCGATCCCCTTCGAAGGAAAACCACCCTGTGCCAATCCTCCTGTAGAAGTAGTACCTACGAAAATATATTCCTGTCCGGGACCATTGAACTGTTTGTCCATATCATAGAACAGACGGGAATCATTGCCGGTGACACCGAATGAAGCACGCAGTTTCAAATAATCCAACACGGAGAAACGATGCATAAACTCTTCATTGGAAGCAATCCATGCTACGGATACAGCCGGATAAACACGATACTTGTCACCCACCGGCATTTTCAAACTTCCCGAATAAGAGCATACCACATCTGCCAGATAACGGTTGTCATAATTATAAGAGAGATGAGCCATATAATCACGGAATGCATTCGTACCGTTGGCACCGAGATACTTCCGCCGTCCTTGCGAATAAATACCCGCTACATCCAAATGGTGTTTTCCGAAATCTCTCTCATAATTCACTTTTCCCCAGATATAAGTACGCATCACCTGTGCCTGCAAACCACTGGCAAAACTCATTTCCGTATCATTACCATATCGGGAATACGACAAATCCGAAATATTCCCGGCAGCATCACGCACAGGAGTGGCAATAGAATAGGCATAACTCTTGGTTCTGAAGTCCGCTATATCCGCCGAGTTATCATAGGTCACCCTCACTTGTGCGGAAAGTCCCGGAGTAATCATCGACAAATCCTGCTCTATCGTCAAATCCGCAAACAATGTACGCTGCAAAACCTGCCCGTATCCGTTAGCTGCCTGTACTGCAAGCGGATTCGTGAACATCTGGTTCTTTGCCCATACTCCGTTACGGTCATATATAGGCGCGGCTATCACTGGAGTATTATAGACATTCGCAAGGGAAGTACCGCCCGTCGGTTGCTGATACTGCATCAAGCGTCCCATAAGATTCATGCGCGCCATCGTAGTCGGAGAAATGTTCGCTTCAAGATTCGTACGCAGCTTCAAGGCATACATCTCCACCTGTGTAGAATATCCGTCATTCAAATCTGTGTTATTAAAGAATCCGCGGTTGCTCGTATAATTGGCAAATACATAATAGCGCATCCGCTCGTTAGCACCATCAAACGAGAGATTCAAGTCATGATTAAAAGCCGTCTTACGTAAAATCTGATTCTTCCAGTCCACTATAGCCAGAGGAGAAGTCCCGTTCTGTAGTGCCTGTATGTCAGCCTGCGTATAACGGGGAGCAAGCCCGTCATATCCCAACGCTTCATTCACGGCGTTCGCATAAGATACGGCATCCGCCATTCCAGGAATACGGAAAGGAGTCTGTACCGTAAAATTATAACCGACATGCGTGCGCATCTTGTTATTTCCTCCCCTCTTGGTAGTGACGCAGATCACCCCGTCCGTACCACGGTTGCCATACAAAGCCAGTGAAGCAGCATCCTTCAATACGGTTACGCTTTCTATCTCATCCACATTCAGGCTGCCAATCTCTCTTTCCACGCCATCCACCAGCACTAATACCTTGTTTCCTTGATTGGAAGCCATTCCACGTACGTAAATATCAGGGGTAGAATTATACGGAAGCGAACCATTGTGATATACTCCCAACCCCGGAATCAGCCCGTACAATGTATTCAGCGGATTGATTTCTCCGGAAAGTTTCATTTCATCGGCCGACACCCCGTCAATTGCCGCTGTCGTATTCTCTTTCGTCACACGCTGGTCATATCCCAGTTCGAAGAGACGGTTGTCCTTGTCCAGCTTCACCGTCATCACCTCCCCTGTCACTTTCAGTTTACGTTGCAACTGGTTATACTTTTCAAAATTCAGTTCCGCACCTTTGTCAGCCCGGCATTCAATCATACCGTCTTTGTCCGAAAGGAACGACTCGTCATCATTCCCTCCGATGCGCATCATCACTCCCTGCAACGGACGGTTCCACTCATCCACCACACGAATGCGAACATCTATTTTCTGTGCCTTCACCCACGAACATAGTCCGAGAATCAGCATTGCCCCTATTATAAATCTTTTCATCATTGTTTTCATTTTGATTTAACCACTCGTTTTTTACCATCCCGGATTCTGCAAAAGACCATATCCCTTATTAATCTCATCAGAAGGGAATGCGCTCATATACCATTTCGGACTAAAATTCTTTTGCCAGAATCTTGATACAGATTCCACTTTCGGTTGCTCAAAGTTCAGTTGCAGGTTACCTTCGGCAACCGAACCGCTCTTAATCGTCACATTCACTCCATGCAAGGTCTTTTTAAACACATCGGCACGTTTCCAACGGGCAATATCAAACCATCTCACCTCCTCAAAAGCCAGTTCACGGGCACGCTCATCCAGGATTTCCTCACGCAACTCCGCATCACCTTCCAAAGCACATTCGTTATAGACGGGCAACGACTTTCCACTCTGCAAACGATGCAGCAGCGCGTCACTCATGTCGGGAAGCCCTACACGGTTGCGGACTTTGTCAAGCTCTTTATACGCTTTGTCTTTCTGTCCCGTCTCGTTCAGCGCTTCCGCATAGGCCAGATGAATCTCCGCCATTCTCAAATAAGCATAATTGGCAGGGCGGTCATGGAAAGTGGATTGATTGTAATCCCACAAGAACTTACGTATACAAAATCCCGAAGGCGCACGTCCCCCGTCTGTTTCCGAACCTCTTTCCAGACCGCCAATCCACATTTCCGCCGGACGACTTTGAAAATGATCCCCCACAATCATGACCGTTTCATACAGACGGGGATCACGGTCTGTAAACGGATTATTATCTATCGTACCTATTGAACCGTTTTTTTCTATCCACTCTTCATAAGAAGTTTTTTCTCCAGTGGCAGAAGTAAACATATCTACATAATCCAGCGTAACCGCACCTCCGCCATATCCTCGTCCCGCATTTCCGTTCGTATCACTGGAAGGACCGAAATACATCCGGTGATAAGAATCCCCGAAAGTTCTAAGATTACGGAAAGTAGCTATCAGAATCTCACTGTTATAACGATCGGCATAACATCCGGAGAAAGCCTTCCGATATCCCTCCGCATCCCGCGTCTCCGGTTGTACCAACTGGTATACATTCCCGTTCCTGGCATTCTCTGCAAAGAACTCTTCACAAGCCGTTACCACTCTCTCCCACCGTTTCCGCTCATAATTGCCATACCACACCATCTTGTCGATATCCTCCGCCGGTATCTTGCCGACATTGCCTGCTACAGGGCTACAAGCCTCCAAATAAGGTTGATTCGCATTAAAAAGCGGACTGGCTGCCAACAAAAGCACCCTGATCTTCAATCCCAATGCAGCAGCTTTGGTAAAACGCCCGTCATCTACAGCAGCTACCCGCCATGGCAATTTATTAGCTGCATCGTCACATAAGTTTATAATAAATTCGACTGTTTTCTCGAATGTCTTTCTTGAAAAGTCCACTTCCAAACTATTAGATGCGTCTATAGAAGAATAAAGCAGAGGAACTCCTCCAAAATGACGTAACAATTCATGATACTGACAAGCAATAATCATCTGCGCCTCCCCTTTACGTACATTTTTCTCTGCTTCGGTCATATCAGGAACCCGGTCTACATTCTCAATATACAGATATGCTTTACGAATCCCCCTCCATGTCACATCCTGGTTGGGATAGAATCCCATTTTCGTACTTGAGGCCGTATTCTCTGTCTCCGAACTATACGACCCGTTATAATAAGTCGGATAAACACCTCCCCAATTGCAATGTGAATTCATGATATCCGTCAATGCGTCCAAATTGTCCCAACCCAGCTTGTTTCCTGCCTGCTGATGTTCAAAATTTCCGTCATTTGCATGTATGGTCAACCCCGTGCGGAGTGTTGCATAGGCTGAGTTCAACGCCCGGTCTGCATAAAGTTTTGAAGAAAATATAGTGTCAATCGTCACATCCACTCCCGGCGCTTTCTCCAGAAAAGCATCCCCGAAAGCCAAATCACTGCAAGAGCCCAACATACAACTGGCAACCATCACTGAAAAATATATAATAACCTTTTTCATACTCTATCGTTTTAAAATGAAATATTGACTCCAAAATTGTAAATCCGTATATTCGGATAGTTATTATTTCCTCCGTCAGTGACTCCTTCCGGGTCAATATCTATATCATTCAAATCGGAGAACAAAGTCAACAAGTTGTAACCGTTACAATAGAACCGGACTGATTCAATCCCCACTTTCTTCAGGAAATCCTTCTGGGGAAGTGTATAGGAGATCTCCGCAGTTTTCAGACGAAGATAAGAACCGTTCATCAGCCACAAGTCAGAAGTTTGCAGATAATGCGACTTATTCATGAACGTTAACCGTGGAAAGCGTGAATTCGGATTCTCTTCCGTCCATCGCCCGTCTGCAAGAAATTTGAGCAACATACGGCTGTTCGTACTGCCGAACGCATTCCGGTATTCACCGTCCAGCATTCTGGATGCATTCATTGCTGCTGTCCACTGCATCGAGAATTCAAAGTTCTTCCATTTAAGACCGCCTAGAAAACCGAATACATAATCCGGACGTTCGGCATATCCGAAGCGGGTTTTATCATCACCGTTTATCACACCGTCCCCATTCAAGTCTTTGAACAAAGCATCTCCCGGGCGGGGAGTACCCAATGCCATTTGTGGCAGAATCTGCCGGCCGTTCTCATCCTTTTTCAGGTTGCCATCCGCATCGAAGTCATCTTTTTGCAAAAAACGGTCAAAGATATATCCGTAAGTCAAACCGGTGCTCCGTCCCGTTTCAGCCATATAAGGCTCGTTGGGCACTACCTCGTCCATATAAATAATCTTGTTTTTCGCATAAGAGACATTCGCTTTCAGCCAATAGTCCACCTTGCCCGCCCGGTCGTTCCACCCGAGCGACAATTCATAGCCATGGTTGTTTACCTTACCCAAGTTGATTTTAGGCAGATTAATATCAGTAATGGCCGGCAACGTATTGCGGGTAGACAATATATCCTTTCTTTTTTCAAAGAAAACATCAGCAGTCAGACTCAAACGGGAATCAAACATTTTGAGGTCAATACCATAATTCTGTTTTGCCACCTTTTCCCAGGTCACATCCGGATTACCCATCGTATTTTCTTTCGCGTCCGGAAGCAATCCCGTACCGCCGTCTTTTCCGAACTGCCAACTGCCCTGTCCTTTTGCTACTGTATTATAACCGCTCCATGCACCTGCCATATAAAGGCAGCGGGCATTTTCCATCTTATCATTACCTACGATACCATAAGAAGCACGCAGTTTCAGGAAATCAATAACTTTCTGTTTCTTCATGAATTTCTCCTCCGAGAGAATCCAACCGGCAGAAACCGCTGGGAAAAAGCCGAAGCGCTTATCCGGTGCAAAATTTTCCGAACCGTTATATCCTGCATTCAAGTCCACCATATATCGCTTCTTGTATGCATACGTCATACGTCCCACATACCCTACATAGGCTGTCGGTATATCCATATAAAACACTTTCCCGTCTATTTTCGTTTCCGGATAATATTTTTTAGACTGGTTGTACAAGAACAATGCCGATACATCATGGTCACCGAATGAACGGCTGTAGTTCAGGCTGAACTCTCCGTACCAGTTACGTCCCCTGCCAACCTCTTCACCGTAACTCATCTGTTCGTGCAGTCCGCTGACTCCATCCGTCTGATACACAATGGTACGGTCGAAACGCGGATCCCAAAAGTCCATTCCCGGTGTTTCTATCGAACCCAAATAAATTGGCGTACACATGCTGTCCGCTCCCGAAGGAGTCCGGGAAGCTTTCACATTATAGTTTGTGTTATAAGCACCTTTTATATTCATGCTCAATCCCGGAGTTATAAAATACAGTTTCTGCTCAAGAGCCAAGTCTAGATTCAAGACATTGTCCGTGTCCACATTATATCCATAATTGTAATAATAGTCCAACGGACACGAACGTTCACCGATAGAAATATATCTATTGGAATAGATATTGGAAATTAGTTTTCCATCCACTATCCCGGGACTGGAGAAAGGAGTAGACCACAGTACTTTTCTCCACAATTCATCCGTCCGAGGTTCTCTCTTTGCACCGACATGTCCGCCGATATTCACTTTCAACAAAGTAGATTTTGTAATATCAATATCCACATTCGAACGATAATTGAAACGCTTGTATTGATAGTTAGGGTCATAAGACTCTCCCAACTGCTTCAACATACCGTCTTGCAACAGATATCCCAAAGAGACAAAATAACGGAAACGCTCACCGCCACCCGACAACGTCAGGTTATGCTGTGTCTGCCAGGCAAGGTTTTTGAAAAGATAATCGTTCCAGTCGACATTGGGAAACATAATAGGATCTTCATTCGTTCTGAACATATCTATCACAAATGGCGAGAACCCCAATTGAGATTCCGTCAACGAGGGATTGTCACTTAGTTGCGCTTCATTATATAAGGTAGCATACGTATAACTGTCCACCCCTTTCAGGTTACGCAGAGCCTGGGTCAATCCGAATGAAGAGTTCAATGAAATCACCGGTTTTCCGGATACACCGCGGCGCGTAGTGACCAACACAACACCATTCGCGCCACGCACACCAAATACAGCCGTGGAAGCCGCGTCCTTCAAAACCGTAATACTTTCTATTTCGTGCGAGTCCATCTGAAAGAAAGAACGTTCCACCCCGTCCACCAGAATCAACGGTTTGGAGAGTTCGTCCGACAAGGACCCCGTACCACGTATATATATGGAAGGAGCCTCCGCTCCCGGCTGACCGGACGGCTGTATGGACGAAAGTCCGGTGACAGCTCCCGAAAGCGCATTTGCCACACTGCCACTGGGAGATTTCAAAAGTTCCTTCGTGTCAATGGAAGAAATAGCCGCAGTAACAGACATCTTACTTTGTTTACCGTAAGCAATGATCTGTACTTCCTCCAAGGTTTGAGAATCTTCCGCCAGCCGGATAGTGAATCCGGTTGTTTTAGTAGGGGCCACTTCTTTCGAAGCGTACCCCATATATGAAACTTCGAACACTATGGGAGAGATATTGTCCGGAATATCCAACGCAAAATTACCATCTATGTCCGTAATTGTCCCGATAGTAGAACCTTTCACTTTAACAGTAGCTCCTACCAAAGGTTCGGAGGTCCTGTCGTCCACCACTTTCCCTTTGTAAAGCCTGTTCTTGTTGATATTTGTTGCTGATCGGACTTCCATGATCTCATTCTGAGTATCGTTTTCAGCCACTGCCATTACAGGAAATAATGACAGGCACGCAACAAACAGATACTTGTGTTTTTTCATAATGTTCTCTATTTAGTATTAATTATTTTGCGTCAAATGCCATAACACATACAGAGCCGTCTGTATCCTGTCCTGCAACCAGCTTACCGTCTACCATAAGCCCTGGTTTCCATGAACCACTCTGCCAGTCGGTTATACCTACACACATGATATCTTTCCAGCCCATCTTATTAAGTACGTATGCAGCCTGCAACGGTGTCAGTTCCGAATCACCTTCATTTTCTTTACTTACAATTGCAATAGCCACCTTACCGTCGAAAGTTTTTCCTATCATGACAAATTGTCCATACACATTATCACCCATACTATCACTGAATCCATTGTTGCCCAATACCTGCTTGTAAGTGAGCGCCTGTCCGTCTTTGGCAAAGCAAGGATAACCGTAAGCTGCAGATACTACATTCCAGTCACCGCTCAAATAGTTATGACAATCGTAAGTCAACATATTTGGAAAGTTATAAGGTTCTGCATGAACTTCTCCCAAATCTTCGCTGGTATTAGCCTCATAGAATTTAACCTTATGCAATTTTGTTTTGCTTCCACCCGTATTCGTAGTGGCTATATCACACAAGAGCTTACCTTCTGCCGTAAATCCGAAATGCCAACCAAACTGAATATTCTCCGGCTGTTTCTCTATCCAAGGCAATTGCCAAGAATATACCTTATTATTGCCATACAGAATACCTCTTCCACCCTGACTACCTTTAGAGCCGATAGCACGACCGGTCACAGTCACCAATCCTTTCACCTCAGACAATGTGAGACTATTCTGATCGTCTATTTCCATTCTACCTTTTACTTTAGTAGCATCCATCGTAAGCACTGTAAGATTCACATTCTCATAGTTGTCAAGTCCCGGATAAGTTGCAGGATCTTTCAGATCTCCCAATACCGCCATCGCTTCCGTCTGCGTCATTCCCGGAAAATCCTCATTAGGATTCCACCAGTCGGGATTCGGTTTCTTGGTAGGTTTCTGTTTAATCACATTATTCAGCAGCGTCGCTCTCATGATTGTGATATAAGGATATTTCTCCTTCACGGCTGCGTCTGTGATGTCGACAAATCCGAAGTCTTTTGCCGGAGTCATAATAGCCGAATAATCAATCTTCAATGTATAGGGACGGTTGCTGCCTGCCACTTTAATATTTACTGTAGCCGGCTCATCAGAAAGGTCGAATACGACAGCCTCAACCGTAGCGCCCGTCATTAATGCGCCCTCTGCAAAGTTCAGTTTGACGTTGCTTCTATCCATATTCCGGTCATAAGTGATCACAAGCTCTTTTGTCGCATTGTTTACTGTCAGTTTATATCCGCCATCTACCGTAATTTTGGAAGAGTCAACAATCGGTAACGCATTGGAAGTCACTATTACCTTATATTTCACCGTTTTCCCGTCCGGTCCCTTAAAATATAAGTCAGGATCATCCGTCATATCATAACTATTCACATCTGTAGGATAGGTAAGCTGATAACCGGTATTTACTTCAACTGTCAGTTTACAATCAGAAAAATTCTCGGCCTGGTCAAAAGCAAACGTAATCGTAGTACCGTCTACAGCACCCTGTACTTTTTCTCCGTCAGCTTCCACCTGCACTGATTTGAAAGGAGTCGTTGCGGTTGTTCCACCATCACCTTCATCACCCATCTCATCATCACTGTCCGAGCAGGAAACGCCCAACATTATTCCCAAAATAGAGAATAACATCCAAAAACATCTTTTTAGAAATAAAAATTCTGTTTTCATAATCTTAGAAATTAATTAATAATAATGTTATGTTTTCATAGCCGGATTATCGGGCTATCGATGCAGCAAAAGTAGGTTTCATCTAACAAAAAAAGGTCGAAAATTTACCGGAAAAACTCTCTAAAGTATAGAAATACGCACTTTTTTGCCGGAATTTTGCATTTTCAAGTCATCTATACCGTTTAATGGCCCCTACCATTTCCAACAAACAAGCATTCACTTCATTTTCATTATCCTCTACTTTCTCCTGTAATTGCACAATAGGATAAATGCCAACATCACGAGGATAATATTTTTTATGCCACCATTCACTTTCGTAGCAATCAAAAACGGGTTTTAAAGCTCCCTCCAGTAAATCAGTTCTATCAAAAAACAATAACTCAGGATAATGGGAATATATACTTTCTATACATCCGACTGTATCTGAAAGACAGAGCAATTCACCATCTACCGAACTAATCATATGATAACCTTCCATAAACTCCCTGCAAAATGGAACAAGACGTTCTGCATCCGTCTTTTTATCTGTTTGCAGAAGTATATCATTCCAATAATAGTCTATACGTTTACATTCATGTTGCAATGCTTTATATTTATCTCCGATTTCTCTCATTTTATTTTCAACAGAATACTTTCCTTCTCTATTCCAGTAAGGCAACAACATGCTCCCGAAGTAGTGAACCCCAACATTATTGTCATATCCCAAAAGCAGTACTCCTTCCGGAGCATCAACCGTCAGATTTTGCTGTAACAATAAATGCCCTTCTCCTTGTGTATGTTTCATCTTATCAGCCATCAACCCTATAAACAAATGCCTTCTGCCACCCTCCGGGCTCGACAAGCCTTTCTTATCCTCCCCTACCTGCAAAACATTCCAATTGTCCACAACTTTACTATTGACATCCACTTCGCCAAACATCCAGTACACGTCCATGTCAAACATAATCTCCACATCATGTTGCTCCCCATCTGTCGCCTGCACCTTGTAAGTTATAAAACCAACCGGACATCCCAAACAATCATCCTCTTTCAAAAGCGAAGGCGATACAAAATCTATTTGCAATTCAACTTCTCCACAAAGTAACGAATATACGGTTCGCGTCATTCCTATATCCACCTTTCTCAACACAGCAGTTTCCACACCTTTATATCTCATATCCTCCGCATAGAGACCGTAATCCAGTAAAGCCATACCACCATCGTCCAAACAACAGGCAGCCAGTACATTCTCACCATTCCTTATAAAGTCCGCCGAACCGGACACACATATACATTCAGGTTCAGGAGTATAACTTTCTCTATTTAAGACAAGATGCCCATTCCAATAAAGACACATTCTATCATCGCAGATGTATTTAATATAAAGTTTACGTCCCTCCAGACTGTCCTTATTCAAGTTTATATCCCGACGAACATAAATAGAACCGGAACACCATGGAGTATTCACCGGATACTCATGATTCGCAGACCCAAATCCAGCTTTGCCATCTCTCCAACTGATATCATCGTATTCAGGTAGTTCCCACCCTTTTCCCGGATGGAGAAAGGAATACTTCCCGCACCATTCCCCGCAAGCAGCAGATTCTACCGGTTTAATCCGCAACGAATCACCTCCCATAAAACGATATATTTTGCCGTCCACCCGCAGAAAGCCCAACAAAGGAAATTCTTTTCCCGACCGGAAACACAGATACCTATTATATAAGGTATCCCCTTTGACGCGCACTGAAAAATCCGGTTCCAGCGGAAGTAACGTATGTGAATCCGGATGAATCTCCATCATCTCCATTGTTTCCACCACCAGTTTGTCACCACAACCTTGACAAGCCAGCAAACCAGCCATACATAGCAGCCACCCCATCCAGTACCATAACTGTCGTTTCATATCTTTCATTTCCATTTCTGAATTCCATTCTCATATGTAAAAATCCTCTCCTGAACCCCACGTGTGTGATTGCATAATATCAACAATGCACCTCCAGGAACGTTCTTATACACCAGCGAATCGGATGTAGCCCGCTTGATTCCCAATGATTTCCATCCTCCGTCACAATAAAACAACTCATATTCATCCCCATAACGGATACCATTATCCCGATTGACCGGAGTGTAAATTATCCGTTCCACCCGCGTCGGTTTGCCAAAATCCAATCCAGTCCAGCCACCCGTTTCCTTTGAATATTCGAAAGACGTCCAACTCTTTCCATCAAAAGCTTTTTCATATCCGCGATTCACATTTTCCGGTGAATCATCAGAAGGACCTATATTTTTTCCTCTCATCGGAAGCGAATCCCCCAGAGCATACAACGCAATCTCCGCCACCCCACAATAAGTTCCCTTATTGCCTACATACCTTACATATCTATATTCTTTATCCTGCCACGAACAGACCTCCGTAAACAAACGTTCCGGTGTCCGATGAATAATAAACAAAGTATCCTTCATGGCAAAATCTGCCGCATTGCTACCTTCAAAGACTCCTCCTAACATATTCTCCCTCAACCACAAATCCTCCTGGTCCGCACCATACTTATTATATAAAGTAACTTCCTCCTTCTCCTTGCCGCAGATATAAAAATGCACCTCATCCGTTTGCTTATCCACATAGAAAGGCGCGGATACAGGATGTATTTCTTCGCCCTCATAAATACCAAGACACATCGTTGCCCCTTTCTTTATTCGCCGAAACAATAATTGTCTTTCATCAACTTTCGCCCAGTCAACTGGAGCCCAATTCTTTCTTGCGCTATGACACAAATAGACAATGCTCTTTCCCCTCAAAGAATCCTCATACAAACATGAACGCGGTATTTCCAACTTTTCCATATAATAACGTGCATACAAAGGCGTCACATCCACAAAATTCGGTAAACGCCACAACGGATAAAGTTCTTCCTTATATTGCGCCATCTCACCATATACCTGGCGGTTAAGACTGAACGTCTGCCGATACACCTTTGCATTATCTTCCTTCGTACACCAAATATTCTTTCGCACCAACATCGGCGACTTGGGAAATTCAGACATATAAGTCTCGCCATTCTTGTCCCAACATGCCATCCACGAATGCCCGGCGTGAGTTTGTCCACGCATAGGCGTAAAATCCATCGTACAAGGAATGCCCAAAGCACGAAACATATAAATAGTAAAATCCGTCACTTCCAAGCACGAACCAGACAAATACTGCACATAAACAGGCCCGACATGACCGAAAACGGCAGGAGTCACTCCCGTATACCGGAAAGTCCTGTCCGGCAAGCGGTCGAACAGAAACTTTGCCGCTACCAACGGATCTTCCTTATCCAACGAATCGGATGCCCTTAAATCATCCAACAAAGGATTATAGGCATGATAATACATCTCACGCCAATAGACAAGTGCCTCATCACCGATACGGTAAGGCAACACATATTCACAAAAGGTATTAAAAGAAACATTTTTTCCCCAAGGCTGCTCCTCCCACACCTTAAACGCCCAGTCTATATTGTGGCATAAATAGGCGGAATCCACTTTCATGATATCCTGCCGATATACAAACTCAGACCGTTTCAGTTCTCCATATCTCTTGCGAATAGAATCAGAAAGGATATCGGGTGACAAAGAACTTTTCTTCAACCAGGCGAAATATTGCTTATAATCCTCCAGTCGGCTACTTTCCGGATAAGAATAATAAGGCATATTCTCTATTAGAAAACAAGCCGCCTTATATTTCAAGCTATCTGCCGGATGTTCCCTATAGCGAGCCAATACCTTCTCCAGTTCCTTACGATTACTTCCCGCTCTATTCAAGGCCATCCCCACAGATGCTTTCTGATTGAAGAAAGAATGGCAACACATCCACATAGCTCCCATCGCCAATGCAAGCACCAATCCGACGAACACTTTTTTATATCTCATAAACTACATAAATAATAAATCAAACGAACTTTTATACCAATCCCTGAACTTCAAAGCATATCCTTGATACAAATCCGCCTCTTCCGGTTCCCTCAACCTTTCCTTTCCACCTTGATTCATCCCCCAGAAAGCCCCTTGCCGTAATAGCATATACCGCCTTCTGCATCGTTCCGCTTCCGCATCATTCTGACACTCCTGATTCAGTTCGGCCAACAAATACCACGGAGTAGACAAATTAGGAAGTGCTCCCACCGCTTTTTTCAGAAAATCCATTGCCCGCACTTTGTCTCCACAATAATACAGGATGTAGCCATATCGAGCATCATCGGTAGGTGATACACCGGAATACTCAGCCAACAGCCGACTTTTCAGACACTCATACAATGTCGGCTCTTCATGTACCAACCGTTTCATCCACTTCATATTCAATAGGGGCGGATAAAGCCTGACAGCTTTCTCCAAATGAAAGACCGCTTGTTGCTCTTCTCCCCTACCATACAATAAATGAAACAAATCCTTATGATATAATACATTTCTCGGATAGGCAGCAGCCAACTTCTCCAACTGTGCAAAAGCCTTCTCCTCTTCTCCCTTCATCCTCCACAGTCTCGTTTGCAGATACTCCACAAATACATCGGCAGGCATTTGTCTACGGGCATCGGACAAGAAAGTTTCCGCCTGTTGCAAATAAGAAGAATCCCGAATATGTTCAAATCCTTCCATATTCACAACAGCCTTACAAAACAAGTAAGGAGTTCGATTCTCCAATCTTCCAGCCAGACGGACAGCCTCCTGATAATCTCCTTGCCTGAAAGTAGCAACAATATGCCGGCACTCTCTCTCATATATACCATGCCGTATCATAAAAAGACGGCATGCCCCACCGACTGCCACAACAGAAATCAATATTCCCCAACGTAACCTTCCATTCAGCCGATGGTCTATAACAACCGTTTCATTATCATCCGGCAGTTGCAACATGCCCAAAAGAAGAGTACACATAAAGGCGCCGAATGCTGTAGAAGAGACAGTTGCCAGTGTCATTTCTTTTATAAACAAAGCCGCTAAAGTACAAGCCACCACTACTACAAATTCATTTTTCCTCCGTTGCCAACACACTTGTCCTATGCACAGAGCCAAAAACAAATAAACCATCCATCCTGCCCCACCTTTTTCTATCGCCCATTCCGCCAATATATTGGGTGCATACGATGTATATCCTACCGTAGTATCCTGATTCCGGTTCTTGTCTATAGCCAATGTATAATTTCCTGCACCTGCACCGGAAAGCGGACGTTGTCTGAACACATCCAACGCCGTGATAGTGGTTTGCAGACGTCCCTTATTGCTTTCCCGTTGAGACACAGTTTTATTCATAAGCAATGTTGTCTGCATTTCTTTTGGAAAAAGAGAGTAAACCACCACTCCTATCAGCAATGTACCTCCTAACAAACGCCATTTGACAGCTTCCGGCCTAATGCCGATAAGAAACAATACCCAAAAGCCACCCAGTGCAATATAAGCACCTCTGGAAAATGAAAGCAGAACAGCACATGTGGCCAATCCTGACAGAAAATACAATAACCTGCGTGTATTTTTCGATTCAGGGAACAAACGTACAGTTGCCAGCCCTACACCTAATATTGCAATCAACGCAGTAGCCCATGCATTGGTCGTATATCCCAAAGGCTTAAATAAAAAACGAAAAGAATAAACCTCATCAAATCCCGCTTCTTCTACCGAATGATGAAATATAAAAAATGTCGATATGGCCAAAAGAACCGCCACTGTCATCAAGATACAAAGCCCTTTCAGAAATAGCTTCAACTGATGTTCCTGTCCGGAAAGATATCTCATTGCCCAATAACCTATAAAACAAACCGTATTATACTCACAGGCAGAAATAGTCTGTAGCTTGTTTATGCCGGTCAGACAACCGGTCAAGCCATACAACCATACTATACAGACCACCATATCCAGCCATGAGAATTTAAATGTCATGCCACGTAGAAACAATATCGGCAGTAACAATAACACCGCCTTAAGATTATAAGAATCATCGGCACGAAACATGATTATCGCTATGACCGCCCATAAAGCAAACAGTAATATGCGTAATACTATAGCGTTATGTTTACTTATTTTTTCCATCTTTTTATTTGTGTTTATATGTATTAGTTTTAAACCACGACATTATCATCCTGTACATCATATAACAGAATAACCCTAAGAAACACAATTGCAACACAATCTGCTGTATATTCCCCCAGTCAGGCACTTGCCTGTAGGACAACTCCGATAATAACTGCATCATACGGTCTGGAAAGGTATTATAGAACCGGATAAAAAAAACCGGTATCATATAGAAGAAATAGAATCCGAAAAACAGATTGACTACCAGCGTATATCCAATTAACACTATCTTAGCCCCTTTTGAAAGCGACAAAAGATAAGGTCGATTGTCCGTTTGTCTACGACGCAATTTATCAATCATATACTGCATCCATTCCTTTCCCCGTTTGCGTAGATTGGCAACTCCCAGCGCATCCGTCATTATCCAATAGCCATCGAACTTAAAAAAAGGATTCAGTGTCATCAGAAAATTAAAATTCATAGTCAGAATAATATAGTTCAATATATTACTCGGTGCCAATAAATAAGTAATAAGAAGAGGAACAAGCAATATCATCTGAAAATAAACGCCTCCCAAATTAACAATAAGACGTTTACCTCTGGATAACTTCCAAGCATTGGATACATCCGTATAAAATACCGGTATATTAATGTATAATCCCAATCCAATCCCTCCGTGCGAAATATTCCAGTACCTACAAGCGGCAGCATGCCCCAGTTCATGAAAAAAAGAGGAGAAAACAAAAAAGCACAATAATACAATCAGCATATACATATTCAACATTAGTCTATTTATACCGAATGAAACAAAATCTATAAAAAAACAAACATCCAATATGACAAACCCCGATATTACCGACATCATGACCCATTTATTAAACAACACTTTCAGGAGAGAGGAACAATAAGAAACAACAACCGGTGATAACAATTCTTTATTATAAAGAAATGTTTTCCTTTTATCATGATTTTCTTCTTCCGACAGTTTTTTTGCCAATCCCTCCAAGAAATCTTTTATCTCCCGAAAAGAATGCTTTCCAGTCATCTTCACATATGCTTCAATATTTTCATCTTCACATCCATTATTTTTAAAATAGACCAATAGTTCTGCCGTATCTTTCCCTATCTCAAAGAAACGTCCAGCTATCTCCAATAAACAAGTCTCATGGGTAGAAGTCGTCTGAAAAGGATGTATTTCTATTTTTTGCAGTTCTATTGTACTCATTATATTTTGATTTTTATTCTTAATTAGTAATCACTCTTTCGATATTGTCGTCCGGTTTACATCTTTTACAGAAGAATCTTCAAACTGATGTTTCTTCTTTCCGAACGTGAAACGATAATTAAATGTCAAACTAACGATATGATCGTCTATACGGGGAATACGTGAGACACTTTTCTGTATATACTCCGGTTGCAGAAAATAATACTTACTATTTGCTTTATATGGATTTTTAGCATTCAGAGAGAAATGAAAGTTATTAATGCTATATTGTACATTCAAATCCAATCTATGGGAACTCTTAAAAACGGTACCATTGAAATTCATATTTTTAGCAGGTGACATATATCCTAAATAAACATACCATCCTTTGTTTCTCCAATAAATACTGCAAGGCCAAAAGAGACGATCATAAGATCTTTTTTCCCATATATCCACATTAGTATGATCGTAAATGGCCAAAGTCCTGAAAAAAAGTTTCTGCGGAATAATGGCATAGTCCAAAGCCAACTCACAATGAGTCCGCAAGCATTTTCCTCCATTCAAAGTCTGGGCTACAAACATATTTCTATCAGAATCATAGCTACGGAATGCATAAGCCTGATTGGAAAGAGACTCAAGCGATGAATACACAATCAATGTCCAACGCTTATCAAGACGCAGATTATAAGTTAACGCCCCGTTATATCTTAGATAATTCTTCAATTCCGGATTTCCCACAAACATTTCATACTCATTTATACGATATTCGTATCCGGTACGGTTCGAAAGACTGGGTTGTCCACTCCTCACTGTTCCGGTCAATTGCAGCGAATGTTGCTTATGATCATAAGATAACTTCAGAAAAGGAACGAAAGCGGTAGTCGTCACGCTACTCCCGTTGCTCTGAGTATGAGAGATTTCTTCCTCCAGTTTGAGTTGCAGGCTCAGCCGGTTCTTTATTTTATAATTATACAAAACAGAGAATTGCGTATTACTTTGCTTTAAAAACAAATTGGATTCCTCTCCCATTTTAGTATTCAAGTCATCGGTATGGGTAAAATTCTGAGAAGCCGCTACATTTAACGTAGAATTATTGGAGAATATCTTCGAATAATTTATATCCATACTCCCATACCAACTATTTTCGTCCGTACCATTATTATAAGTGGAGACGAATGCTTCATTCTCTCGTTGTTCGTACCAGCGGGTATATCGGTTGTTGCCATAGCTTCCATAAACACCGAACCTTAGTTCCTGCTTGCGAGGTAAATCCCGCGAATAATTAACCTGCACGGCTGGATTCAGATTATTGGAGTATTTCCGTTCTTGTTTCATCAGCAATGTAGACGCCGGAGTATAATATTGGCTCAACCAATTGTCGTCGTCACTCATATTCCGATTCATGCGGAGAGAAGTGTAAAGCATCTGCTTTTTATCCTTAAAGATATAGTTCAGATAGGTTTGCAAATTATTGCTTTCATTCAATGAAGGCTGTTGCTTATCTGTTCTGACAATAGTCTCTTCCGGAAACAAATATGTAGTTTCCAAAGAACTCTCAGGATGAGACTTGAAATGATTATAGCTGTCCGATACGGAAACGGTCCATTCCGATTTACCTTCAAAGAACTGGACGGTTCCGCGACCGCCGCCTGTCGGTCGGTTTAACTGGTGGTTGGCACTCAATGCCACCGAGCCTACGTAATCTCTCTCCTTCAATATGTAATCGAATACTACATCGGCCTTCGGATAATCAGGACGGCCTTGCGAATAGAAATCGACCCGTTTGATATCATTGGGATTCAGGTCCTGCACTTCGCCCGGCGTAGCCTCACGGCCATCAATGCACAACAGCACACTCTTGCCAAAATATGCGATAGAGGAACCATTGGCCATAACTCCGGGAATCATCAGCATTTCTACTGCACTATAGCCATTATAGGCATGGCGCAACTGGGCACGGGTGGGATAATACATCGTCCTGTCTTCCATACGCACCTCGTTGGCACCCAACACGGTCACTTCCTGAAGCTGCTCTACCTGCTTATCCAGACGGATATCGCCCAAACGGACCAGAGATTCTTTACTCGGGTATAAAGTCAACGTAGTTTCTTTATAACCGAGATAGTTGAACCGAAGCTGGTATTTTTGCCCGTTCGAAGGAAGGCGCAATTCAAAAAGACCTTTCATATTGGTGGTAGTGCCCGCCACAAATACAGTGTCCGAAGTATAGCAACGTACAGTTGCCGATTCCAGATCTTGTTTCTCATCACCTAACAAGTGCCCCTGAAACTTAAGTTCCTGGGATGCTATGCCTAAGGAAAAAAATAGCAATATAATAAAAACTGTTTTTCTCATAAGTTGTACATCTAATTTAAACAAAAAGATTATGAGGTTTTTATAGCCCTCATAATCTTTTACTTTACGTCTAAGATTTAACTCTTGTACTCATTACATTGAGCATTACATCCACATTGACCAATGCACTGATCATTACAGCTACAATGACCATTACATTCTCCGTTACAACCACATTGACCAACACAATCTTCTGCATCAAAATTAGCAGACGACAACAATCCACCAATAGCTAATGGATCGGTTTCCAAACGCTGTTCTAATTCCTCCAAATAAAGAGGAGGTAGTTTTGCGTTTAAAGAATTCAATTCTTTTTTCTTTTCCATAAATGATTTTTTAATAAATTTATTTAGTGCTTAAATAAGCCTTAGTAGCTGCATAACGTACAATATCTTCCATATGTATGCAATGGTGTTCCGTAAAATTCAAAGCAGGACATCCTCCACCACATAACAATGCATATTTACATTTTGAACATGATGCATTATGAATAATATGAACTTGTCTCCATTTATCAAGGATGTCTGTATTCCATACAATTTCATCATTTGCCATATAACTTCCTATACAGTGTTCCTTCCGGTTTACTACTTCCCAACAAGTATAGATGTTACCAAGCGGATCTAACACGAAACCTGATGTCTGAGCTCCACAAAAAATGGGACGAAAGGCTAAAGGCTTTGCTTGCTTAATAGCTGAATATATTCTCCTATATGTCCCATAATCTTGACAGGATATTTTTAGATTATGTGTTTTATGCCATGCTATAAATTCCTTTTCCGAAAAATATTGATATATATTTTTTGTATCATCTGAATAACTTTTTAATAAAGCAGAATCTACAGAAAACAATGCATTATCCATATAATGCAAATCTGTGAATACTCTTTGCAATTCTTCCAAGTCATTTGCATTATTTTTATCAGTATTCACGCGAACACAAACTTGAACTCCTTTATTTAATGCAAGCCCTATATTATTAACTATTTTATCAAAAGTCGGAATTCCATAACGATGAATACGACGTTGATTATGCCTTTGACTTATTCCATCTATAGTAATTTGAATCTGTTTTATGTATTCAGGAGATAACAAATCTTCATAATAATCAAGATCATATCCATTAGAAATTGCAGAAAAGGTGAAATCATACTCTTTACCACGTTTAACTATATAAAAAACGATCTCTTTGTTCTCTTTTAATAGAGGTTCTCCTCCATATAAAGTAATATTCTTTGCACATAATCTCTCATCTGATGAAATCTCAGTTATAGCACGATATGCTTTATCTACCATTTCTTTTGTAAAAACAGCTTTTTCAGCCGAAATATCCTTTTCATAACAATAAGGACAGCAAAAATTACAATTGTAAGTAACGAGAAATGTAAATCCTTTCTGCATCAGAGTCTCTTTCCTAAATAAAGCAGTAGCCAAACGTTTAAAATACTCTTGCTCTTCCTCTTCTGTCTTTTCAGTTAAATATCCTCTGTCTATAAGAACCTGCAATATTTCCGGTTCAAACTCATTCTCATTAGAAAAAGAATTTAATGTAACAAGCAACTGTTCACTTACCAAATCTATGGCACCAGTATAACCGTGTATCAGCATATACTGCTTGTCTTTCTCATCCACACAAACCGTAATGGTATAAGATGATTTTCGATAGTTCATAATATTGTATTTTATAAATTAATTCTACTGTAACATTACTATTATCAATCAATAACCGGATGCAAAGAAGTAGATTATCTCACATAAAGAGGTCGAAAATTTACCGGAAAAACTCTCTAAAGTATGAAATATGCTATAAAACAGGTGCTATAAAAAACAAACTCTTTCTTGCCTGTTTCCGGCATAGTTTACTACCTTTGCCGACAATGTCTAACCAATCAACATTTATAAAGTATAATGACTTCGCATTTCGACTTTTCCAAAGTCCCCTACGCCTTCGGCCTGTGTGCTGCCGAAAACTGCCCGAAAGCCACCACCTGCCTGCGCCGGATTGCCTTGCAGCATGCCCCCGCCGACAGAATCTTCCTGCCGACGATGAACCCCAACCGGATAAAAGCCGCGAAAGACTCATGCGAATACTATTGCCCGGACGAGAAAGTCCGAAATCACTCCTGCCGAACAGGTACATGTAATAAACGTTGCTAAAGAACTGGGGGTAGTACTGAATGACTACTTCGACGGTTATGTAGAAGAATACAACTGGAACGCTTAGTCGTTCCTGCCATGTCTTCGGAAGAAATTTCCGTTTCTACAGAGACCACTGTTACATCCCTTTAGAACCACGCCTGTTTCCCTTATTGGACACGCTCGTTTCCTCGTAGAGACACGGGTGTATCCCCATAGGGAAACCATCGTGCCCCCGTAGGGAAACGAGCGTATCCAATAAGGGGAACAACAAGGAAACTGTAACACTCTAACAAACAACTATATATCTTTATCACGCTTTGCCTTGCTCCATGTATTCTTTGGGAGTCATGCCGTACTTTTTCTTAAAGCAGGTGCTGAAATATTTCGGGTCGTTGAAGCCCACCGCAACGGCAAGTTCGGCAATGCGGACTTTGTTCCGACGGTCCATCAGCTTACAGGCGGCGGTCAGCCGGACGTTCAGGAGAAACGCCGAAGGGGTCAGTCCCGTCAACGATTTCAGTTTCTCCGTCAGCACCGTCCGCGAAGTTCCCATCTCGTTGACAAACTCCGCCTGACCGAACTCTACATCATTCAGATGAGCGTTCACACAGTCTATCGCACGCTGGAGGAAGGTCTCGTCGAGCGAGGTATACTCCAGTTTGTCCACCTCAAAGACTACCTGCTTACGGAAATCGGCTCCTTTGCGCTCCTGCCGTTTCAGACAGTTCACAATCTGCACATAAAGCAACGAGAAGTTGCACGGCTTGCTGATATACCCGTCGGCTCCGGAGTTGTATCCTTCTATCTGACTCTCCTCCGCCCGTTTGGCTGTCAACAGGATGACAGGAATGTGGCAATATTCGAATTTATTCTTTATATACCTGCACAATTCTATGCCATCCATCTCGGGCATCATAATATCGGAGACAACCAAGTCTATGCCCCCTTCTTGCAGCACTTCAAGCGCCTGTCTGCCATTTATGGCGGTTTTCACACGGAAATAGTTGGAAAGCAGATTAGAGAAAAGCATGCACAATTCTTCATTGTCATCGACAATCAACAGCGTATAGTCCACCGGATGAAGTTCCGTTTTTTCGTCCGGCTCATCGCCTTCTTCCGTTTCATTGATATAAATCGGAACAGGAAAAGCTGTCTGTCTCTGCGCCGTCACTGTCTCATCGAGCTCTCCCTGTCGGTAGGTTTCTTTATTGACAGGCAGCATGATACGAAAACAATTGCCCGTCTGCTCATTGCTGAATGCTTCGATTGTCCCATGATGGAGAGCTACCAGGTCTTTTACCAATGCCAGACCTATCCCCGTACCTATTGTATTATGCCTTCTGTAATCACCCTCATAGAAACGCTTGAACAATCCGTCTATTGTTTTCTGTGTCATCAGTTCCCCAGTGTTGGTCACGTCAATCTGCAAGGTATATTCGTCCGCCAATGCCGCCCGGACGCATATCTGCCCACCCTCCGGTGTATACTTCGCCGCATTCGACAAAAGATTGTACACTATCTTGTCGAGCTTGTCGGCATCGAAAAAGCCGAAGATTATATCGGGAACACTTTCAAAAGAAAGAAGCTGGCGTCTCTTGCCAAGCAAAGGTATAAAGGCTTCCGCACAACTGCGCAAAAAAGAAGAGATGTCTCCATAAGATGCACAAATCTTCAGATTGCCGCTTTCCACCTTTCTAAATTCCAATACTTGCTGTATCAGACGCATCAGGCGGGTAGCATTGGCAGTCATCACCGTGTACAGTGTGCGTTTGTCTCCCCCGCTCTTCAGGTTTTCGAGCGAGGCAAGAATGATGCTCAGCGGAGTCATCAACTCATGGGTGATGTTCGTAAAGAACAATAATTTCAAGTGGTTAATCTCCTGAATCTTCTGTTTCTCCATCTTGCCAATCTGAATCTCATGCTGCATGCGCATCTTATATCGCAGGAAACGAAAGACGAAATAGAGAATCACCACAATAGCGATGGCATATAGGCAATAAGCCCACCACGTCAGCCAGGGAGCGGGAAGAATGCGGACCTTCAGGGTTCTCTCCGTATTTCCCCACACACCATCCTCGTTCGTTCCCTTCAAGCGGAACAGGTAAGTGCCCGTCGGCAGGTTATTATAAGTGGCAAAATGGCGTTGGGCATCCACCACGATTTCTTTATCATCATAGCCTTCCAGACGATAGGTATACATGTTCTCCTGCGGATTCACATAATTCAAGAGAGAAAACTCGATAGTAAAGTTATTATCCTGATACTCAAGTGTGATTCCGTCTGTATAGTTCACGTCTTTCTCTGAGAATCGCCGCCTCTCTTCCGGCGTCATGCTTCTCAAAGAGCGATTGTGTACTTTGAAGTCTGTAAACACGAGAGGAAAAGAGGAAGGCTTATAGCCTGTCCTATCTACCATGAAACTTCGTATCCCGTGCGAACTTCCGAACATGAGTCTCCCTTCGGGCAGCAGACAACAGGACGCGCGATTGAACGAAAAAGTTTCCATATCATTGGCTACCGCATAATAGTTTATGTTTTCCAGTACGTGGGCTTCATTCATGGTAAAGGAAAGCACCGTATTATTGGTCGTTATCCATATCTTCCCCCGACTGTCTTCCACAATGTTGGTGATTCCCTTATTTTCTATGGTGGAGAAAGAAGTGATAGTTACAAACATATCCTGCCGGCGGTCGTAGTAAGAAAGACCATTCCACATAGAGCCTGCCCAAATCTGCCCACGGGAATCAACCAACAGGCAAAAGATATTCTGTACGTCACGCTTCTGCCCTACGGCGTAGCGCTTGTAAGTCTTGTCCTGCAAGTTGATGCGGACAATCCCTTCATAGTTGGTAGCAATCCATATATTCCGTTCCGCATCTTCCTTAATATCGAAGATACGTGAATGAAGGAATTCCAGTTCCGCACCGGGCATCCATTCCGACAGTTTATGAAACTGCTCGTCCGCATCCAGAATATAAACTCCCTGCCGAGTACCTATCCATAAATTCCCTTCCGAATCTTCCATCAGCGTATGGATGCAATCGCTTTCGAATTTCTTTTCGGTCAGGCTGTTCAATGACCTTACTTTATGATTTTTCTCATCATAGAGCCAGATTCCACGGCTATAAGTGCCGAAGCAAATCTCCCCCGTTTTCTTTCTCCTGATAATTGCGTCCACAGTAGATGTGTACGGCAATTCCTTGAAATCGGGATGCTGCTGATAATTGACACAAGTATGTGCCCGGTCATTATAAAGAATCATTCCGAAACCGATAATTCCCATCCAATATTCGTCGTTTCCGGCATAAAAGATACTCCGTATGGAACTCGTATTGTACAGTTCTCTCACTGTCTCCATCCGGTCGATGCCGAATTTCTTATTATCCGTCTGAATCTTACAAACACCACCGCCGAACATGCTTATCCACATCTGATTGTCATGTGTACGCTGTATCGAGCTTACTTCATTGTAGGGCAGTTCTCCTATCTCACTACCCGGCAGATAATTTTCGAAAGAATAGAAATCATTCTCATCATGCATGATACTCAAACCGCTACGGGTGCCCACCCATATACGATGCAACTCGTCCTGCTCGATAGCATATACGATATTGTCATACAGTGTATTCTCCTCGCCTTCTACCCGATGAAAACGGTCGTACTGCATACGTCCTGTCGTATAAGGTGTTTTCAACTTCACAAGCCCTCTGTCCCAAGTTCCAACCCAAATCTGTTGCTTGTCGTCCTGAAATACTACATTGGAAAAATACAAAACCGGATCAAGATAGGTATAAAATTTATTCCGCCCCGCATCGTAACGGTAAAGACCGCTTTCACAAGCTGCTATCCAAATGTTCCCCTGCGTATCTTCCATTATGGACGAAACTCCTCCCAACCTCCGGCTCGACAAATCAATCCGCTCAAATACATCCTCCGCTTTTCTCTTTCTGAAAAGTCCCCGGTCGCCGCCTACCCAAATATCCCCGTTCCTTGCACAAAAGATATCCGTCGCGTTCAAAGGTTCCAGTTTTTCACTTCCGATACGCTCTATCTCTCCGGTAAGCTTATGCAACTTGAATACTCCTTTTTCCGTAGCAATCCATAAGTCGCCGTCCTGCTCCTCGGTCACCACATTCAGATAACAGTTGAAAGGTAAATTCGTTCCGTCATTCAAACCATAATTTACCACACTGTAGCCGTCATAACGCGCAAGTCCGTTGTAAGTAGGAAGCCAGATATATCCGTCGAAGTCCTGATACAGTATCCGCACCTCATTGGTAGGCAATATGCTTGATGAAATGGGAATGAATTTTAAGTTGGAAGTATACTTTCCCCTATTTGTAGCATGGCTGTCCACTGATAGTATGCAGAGGAATAGCAAGAGCAGGGACAAATCAAAATGTTTCTTTTTCATAGCAGACTATTTCAGTCAATTAAATCTTAAGTTATGCAAAACTAATATTTTATCAAAAGAATTACAATATATGAACTGAAAATAACTAAAAAACATTGATAAACAAAAATTCGACCAATGCTTAAGCTTAGTAATTCTATAAACATTTTATCTATTCTTTTCTAATCCAACAATAATTTATCATACTAAACATAAAAATAGCCAGTAAAAAACGTATTTTAAAATTCAAAGAAGAGTAAATATCCCTTTCAGTATCTCAAATATATCGAAATATCTGTCAACCTATCGTATTAAGACTTTACCCCGTGTATGTCTCAATTGACATCTGCTGACATCTAACGACACGTGATGTCACCATTTTGAGAATCAGCATTTTATTCAATTTCAGCCATTATTTTTGAGCTGTCAAACGAAAACATTAATCTCAAAATGATGGATCATGGCACAAGAAAAAGAAGTGAAAAAAAAACCGAAGCGGACGCGCAAAACGCAAAAATCCGCCAAAGAAAAGCCCTATGTGGAACAAATCAACGAACTGCTGTTCGTCCACAACAAGGAGGACCCCAAAGCCGGTGTGCAAGCCGTCAGCGAAATTGACGGGAAGGGACAAGCCAGAACGGTTCCCGCCGAGGAAAAGAACGAAAACTCCTTTCTGAAATTCGAGAAAAACTCCAGTATCCTCGAAAACTTCATCAGGAACTTCTGGAGCCAGCTCAAGGAACCTACACATTTCAGGCTTATACGAATGACTGTCCATGATTACAAGCAGAACAAACAGGCAATCAAGGATTTGTCACAAGGCAAGGAAACGGACGCAGTAAAAGAGTTCCTCAAACGCTACGAAATCCGGCCAAGAGAAAACAAGGAACAGAGTAAGAACGAAAAAGAAACAGAAACGATGGCAAAGAAACAAAAACAAAACCCGCAGGAACAGGTACCACAGCAGGCACCACAACCGACAGTTTCAACAGGACAGCCGCAGGAACAGCAGGCACCACGCTACCGTTATGACGAGAACATGGTAAACTGGGACGCACTGGAAAAGATGGGCGTCTCCAAAACTTCCCTCGAACAACAGGGACTGCTGGATTCCATGCTGAAAGGATACAAAACCAACAAACTGGTTCCCCTGACACTGACGCTGACAGGTGCTAAGGTCAAACTGGACGCACGCCTCTCATTCATCACCATGCCGGACGGGCAGATCGGTCTGGGTATCCACGGCATCCGCAAGGAACCGGAGCTGGAAAGGCCCTATTTCGGGCACATCTTCACAGAAGAGGACAAGAAGAACCTCCGTGAGACAGGAAACATGGGACGCGTAGCGGAACTGAACCTGAACGGGGGCTCCTATACCCCCTGTCTCATCTCCATTGACAAGAATACCAACGAGCTGGTTGCCGTACGGCAAGAAAACGTATACATACCAAGTGAAGTGAAAGGCATCAGGCTGACAGCGGATGAAATAAACGCGCTGAAGGAAGGACAGCCGGTATATGTGGACGGAATGACATCAAAGAACGGAAAGCCATTCGACGCCACACTCCAATACAGCGCGGAACGCAGAGGACTGGAATTCATCTATCCGGAAAGTAAGGGATTCAACCAGCAGAGCCTGGGAGGCGTACAACTTTCACCCAACCAGATCAAAATGCTCAGCGAAGGACATACCATCCTTGTAGAGGATATGAAACGCACCGACGGAGCGCTGTTCTCCTCTTTCGTCACGCTGGACAAGGTGACCGGCCGACCACAATATACACGACATAATCCGGAGAACGGGGAAATATACATCCCGAAGGAAATCTGCAACGTGCTACTGACTCCCGAGGACAAGGAGGCGCTGCGCAAGGGACAACCCGTCTTCCTTGAAAACATGATCAACCGCAAGGGGGAAGAGTTCTCCTCCTTCGTCAAACTGGACATGAATACGGGCAGGCCGCAATACTCGCGTACACCGGACGGTTTCAGCGAGCGCCAGGTGCCGGTCGTTCCGGCGGAAGTATACGGGCATGTATTCACGGCACAGGAACGGGCCAACCTGCAGGACGGAAAAGCCATACTCGTATCGGACCTGAAAAGCGCCAACAACAAGACATTCAGTTCCTACCTGAAAGTGAACGCAAATTCCGGACAGCTGCAATATTTCCAGGAAAATCCCGACATACGCCGCAATACAGCCCGGCGTGCCGCACAGACGGACGACACGCAGAACCGGCAGCAGGAACAGAAGAAAGGAAGCAGACAGGCCGTATAAAAAGAATACAAAAAGAATCATTAACCATTCATCAGAAAAAAAGACATGAAGCAGAATGACAACCGGATATTCAGAAAGGAAGACCTTGACTGGAAAGAACTGGAGACCATCGGTATCCACAAAGAAGAACTGGAAAAAAGCGGGGACATGGAACTGCTCCTGCAAGGGGAGGAAACGGAAACCGTCCCATTGAAAATCCGCACACCCGCACTCCGCATAACAATGGACGCCACCCTCAGGATCACGGTGGGGACGGACGGAAAGCCGGTAATGGAAATCAACGGGATCAGTCCCGAAGCGGAAAGCGAAACCGGCGGATAATCCCTGCCCCGTACAGAGAGAATCAAAAGTATACACAATTTCCCCGTACCGGTTTTATTGCGAAGGTACGGGGAACATCAAATGGAAAAAGATCATGATTGCGATATTGACAGACAAGCCCAATGTGGGAAAAGAGATAGCAAGAATTCTGGGAGCACACACCAGAGAGGACGGATACATGAGCGGGAACGGATACATGGTGACATGGACCTTCGGCAACATGCTTTCACTGGCCATGCCGAAAGATTACGGGATGGACCGCCCGGAACGCGGGGACTTCCCGATAAATCCCGCCCCCTTCAGACTGATGGTAAAACACATCAAGACCGATACGGGATGGATACCGGACATCAACGCGGTCCTCCAGCTGAAAGTGATCGAAAAAGTATTCGACGCCTGCGAAAGTATCATTGCGGCCACCGACGCTTCCCGGGAGGGAGAAATGGTGTTCAAGTACCTTTACCGGTATCTGGAATGCAGGAAACCCTACCGCCGTCTATGGATCTCGTCACTTACGGACGAAGCCGTGCTGGAAGGAATGGACAACCTCAGGCCCGGCAGCCTGTATGACCGCATGTTTCTGGCAGCGGACAGCCGCAACAAGGCGGACTGGGTACTGGGACTCAACGCCAGCTATGCCCTCTGCCAGGCGACCGGAACGGGAAACAACTCACTGGGACGGGTGCAGACACCCATACTGGCAGCCATAAGCAGCCGTTACCGTGAACGTGAGAACCACATTGCCACGGACACCTTTACGGTTTTTATCAGCCTGTGCAAAAATAACACCCTGCTCAAAATGCGCTGTACGGAAGAATTCACAGACCGGGAGGCGGCTGCACGGCTTTACAGTGACTGCAAACTGGCCGGACATGCACGCGTCACCGCTGTCAGCAGACAGGTCAGGGAGATAGAGCCTCCAGCCCTCTACAACCTGACCGAACTCCAGAAAGACGCCAACAACTATTACGGAATGACTGCCGGAAAATCGCTTGAAATCGCACAGAAACTTTATGAGAAGAAACTGATTTCCTATCCGCGAACTGCCGGACGTTTCCTTCCACGGGACGTTTACGACAAACTGCCCCGTATCATGGAGAAAATCCTGAACAGGAAGGAATTCCGACCGTATGTCAGAAGCATGGGGATCAACATATTCGACCTGCCGGACAAGGTAGTCGACGAAGGACAAGCGGCGGAACACCACGCCATCATCATTACCGATACATATCCGGAAGGATTAAACCGGGAGGAGATGCAACTTTACATGATGATTATCGGACGGATGCTGGAAGCCTTCATGCCCGTATGCAGGGCGGAATACACCACTGTGGATGCCGTATGTGCCGCACGAAATTTCCGGTGTCATGCCTGCCGCATCATTGAAAAGGGATGGTTCGGCATATTCGAAAGGGAAAGCGTCATTGCAGGAAGGGAATACGGCTTCTCCCCCATCCCACAACTGGAAAACGGGGAGACGGCCGCTGTTACCGGATGCAGCCTGATACACAGGAAGGACCTGCCCGTATCCGCATATACCGACGCGGAACTGATCACCTACATGGACACTGCCGGACTGGGAACGGCGGCCACGCGTACAGGAATCCTGCAGACCCTGATTGACCGCAAATATGTACGTTATTCAGGCAAATACATCATCCCCACACGAAAGGGACTTTACATATATGAGACGGTACGGAACATGAAAATAGCGGGAGCCGCACTGACTTCGGGCTGGGAGGCTCAACTGGCACGAATGGAAAGGGGAAAGCTTACACAGGAAGAATTCATGAAGGGGGTACTCAAACTCTCGGGAGAGGTAACGGAAGATATCTTCCGAAAATGTGAAAGATAGAAGCCCTTACATACAAAACGTCACATCAATGGCCTCTAGAAGATTTTGAGTCTATTTATGCCCATTTCAAGTCGAGCGGACTGTCAGTTATGGATTTTTGTTCGATTGAATTCATTCGTCCTAAACGTTTCAATGAGTGGCGTTCCAAACTGTTACGCAAAGGCGGCTTTATCCCGGTGAAGGTTAACTGTAAAGAACAAGTCAGCAGTCTTCCCCATAAAAGGAAAGCCCTCTGTCTATACCTCCGGTCAGTCCACCGTCCCCGGTCGCTATATGAGATCTCCTATCCCAATGGTATCACAATTCGTTTGAACGGATCTTTGTCACCAGAGGTATTGTAAACCCTGATATTTCTTAATTCAAACCATTAACTTCTGTTTTCTTTGAATAAATCCAACAGATATTAGCTTTATCCGTATCCGACAGATATACGTAAGAGTTTATACGCTTAGCGATATTGTAACCAAATGAGAAAGGATGTACGGGACGAGGATATTTTCATCTTTTATGTTGGCAACAAAATTATGTTGGTACTATAATGTATATATCTGACATGAAGCAGATTATATGATTTTATACCAACATAATTTTTAGACTAGATCGAGTTTTGTAAGTTAAGTATGCCTTCATTCTTCCATTGCTTGGTGACATTTTCTTAACCATCTATAGTCCATGCTATAATAGCCTTTTCTTTCATTTGTATACTTACCTCTGTATATATTGATAGTATTTAATGAAACGTGCCCTAACTAGGACTGGATGGTGACGATATCATTCCCTGATTCATACAAATGACATGCTGCTATATGTCTAAGAGTATGAAGATTAACTCTTTTCTTTGCAAGAGTCTGTGCGGCTGCTGTAGCCTTTGTTACATTCCTTTCCAGTAATTCGTAAATACCAAATCTAGTCAAGAGATTTCCGTATCTGTTCAAGAAGACTTTTTCTGCTTCACGTCTACCGAATATAAATGGTTTTATAGCATTTAATGTTCTATTCCATAAGAGGCATGTGCGACTTTTATTCTCCTTACCATAAATTCTTACCAACGGACACGAAGCATCATCATAAATAATTAATGGACGAAGGACTTGATTGCGGCAAGCCTTTGGTTACGGGTTTGGATAGCACAACTCTTGTCCGTCTCTATATGATTCAAAGAAGCATTGGTCCTCTCAACAGTGAGATCCGTAATAAAAAGTTCATCGACATGTTTGCCAGTTCTTTTAGCAATAAAAGGCAGATACTGCTTATAGCAGTCACGGTAACTGGCAAGCGTATTATGAGATTAATTCTTTATTGCTGGTATGTATTCAGAAAAATATCTCATGAGCCAGTAACTTACAAATAAGTATTTTTCCTGCTTGTTCATAAATTCAATATATATGATTCAAACCTGCGACCTGCTTCCTTCAATAATTCATTAGTCATAGACATATAGACAACCGTGGTGTTTATGCTCGTATGACCAACAGAACAGGAAGCATATCTTATACGTTTCGTCCTTCCCTATACCATGACACAACTCTCTCAATAGCAAATGTGTGGCGCAAGTCCTGTAGCCATGGCTGGGCTGGTATTTTGCGCCATCATATCTATGGACATTCGCCTCTTTACGTATCATGGCAAAGGCCATTTGTAAAGCATGTGTTGAGTATGTGGCAAATGTCCTTTTCAAAAACAGAGGTGAGTCACTTTCGGATGGCAATCCTGTATGTTTACGCCAAAACAGAAAGTCTTCTATAAAAGAAACAACCTTATCATTGAATGTTACTATCCTAGTCTTATTGAACTTCGTTTGTTTAATCACTATATAGTTATCTGTACCAAGATGCATGTCCGACATCTCTATGCCAAGAGTTTCACTCGGTCTAAGCCCCCAAAGATAAGTCAGCATTATTATTCCTCTGATGGCTTCAGGATAAAAGGTGGTATAAAAGGATCTGTAAGTCATAGATTTGTTAATTATTCTTTTCAACTCTTCTCTTTTGTATATATATGGAAAAAGCCTTGTGGACGATTGGGCTTATCTACAGGAAAAGGGTTATAATTCATGATGTCTCTTGCTATAGCCCAGGTGAATAAACCAACCAACGCTCCATATATGTTGAACCAATAGGCAATCAGATCATTCCCAAATGAAAGCTTGCTATATAGAAAAGATATGCACTATTGCCTGTTAATGTCCGACATCTCTGTATTCCGTTCAACGACTTTTGAGAACTCTGCGTTCTTTTAGCAATGGAGAATCAAAATGCATTCGCAACTTGGATTCTGTAACATAAAGTCTTTCGTACATGTATGTGATTGATGTTACCACTAGTGGCAGTTCCTTGACATAAGGATATGAAACTTGCAACATAAAAGATGAATACATCACCGTTCTTAACACTGCATCCCATACGCTCGTGTACCACATCGCAGAGGGAACTGATACCCTTGCGCATATCAATCCTGCCGGGGCAAAGAAAATACTGCATCGCATCATTCAGACAGAACATGGCAATAGGCGTATTGGTTGATCAAACGGGAAGCGGCCTCTTCCATACCGGCCCCCAAATGAGCACGGACGTCACTAGGAAACAACAAGGGCATTCCGGAAACAGAAGAGGAGTAAGATATGCAGGGGGCCTTGATACTAATGGGAGCTAAGACTGATTGGGGAGCAGACGTTCCATAAGCGGGAACACGGGCAGATTTACATTTCCAATAATTATACGTGGAGTAACTGACATGTTCACGTTGCAGAAATTTCAAAAGACTCAAACCACTTAAGCGATGCAGTTCCTGTAAAGAGGAAAATTGTTCTTTTATCATAATGAAAAAATGTTAGAAGTTCATACAATATTGCAGAGGCAACGGGTACTTTATCGAATGTTTACGATGTCAATATAGATTTTGAGTCTTCTGAGTATCCAGTATGACGATTTAGGGATATTCCGTAAATGTCCCTACTTAAAGATACAAAAAAGGCAATTAACTCACAATGAATCAGTTGCCTTACATTTTCTTATTTTAGGAATATCCCGACTTACTGCTCCTACACTGACTGGTAGAAAGCTCTTGGAGAATTCTATAATTTATTCTTCGTTTTGAAACAAAGATAGATGGTTATTTATCTGTTTTGACGGAGTTCATCAGTTCTTAGGTGTAAGAATGACAGCAAAGCCACCCCCTGATGCCATTTGAAAGTCCAACATTGAATTTGTATCAACAGTAAGAACCTGCTTTTTATAGTCAAAACCAATCTTATTACTGTTAACACCATCTTTAATAACTTCTGCGGTCCACTCTCCTTCCTCCAAGAAAGATAAATTCAAACTATAATCCGTAGGATTCCACGATGTAATACCACCTACATACCAATTTTCACCTTTTTTACGTGCCATAACCACGTTTTCGCCTACTTTGCCATCCACAACAATGGTTTTCTCAAAACAAGTAGGAATAGAAGCTATAAAACGTGTGCATTCTTCTTCTCTAAGGTAATTAGATGGAGAATCGCATAGCATTGACAATGGAGAATCAAAAATTACATACAAAGCCAATTGGTGAGCTCTTGTACCTTGACTCATTGCCATGTGGTCAATACTGCGATAATCATTCTTCGACGCATTCAGCATTGCACCCTGAGTATAGTCCAATGGTCCTGCTGCCATACGAATGTATGGAATCAATACATCGTTCAATGGCATGTTTGCCTTATCTTTATCTGTCCACTTCATCTGTTCCAAACCATAAACTCCTTCGTAGTTCAACACATTAGGCCATGTACGATTTAGTCCAGTCGGTTTGAATGTTCCATGAATATTGAGCAGCAATTTATGTTTAGCAGTTACCTCAGCCAGATAATACAAAGTCTCAACTACATGCTGGTCTTGCGCTTCGAAAAAATCAACTTTAAAGCCGGCAATACCCATTGCAGCATAGTAAGCACAGATTTCTTCAGCATCCTTTTCAAGGGTATGTCCTACTGCCCAAAGAATAATCCTTACTCCTTTCTCACGTGCATAAGCACATAGTTCAGAAAGATTCAGGTCTGCTCTAGGAGCAAGCATGTTCTTATCGCGAAAATTATACCAGCCATCGTCAATCATCACATACTCAATACCAAACTTCGAGGCAAAATCAATATGATATTTATATGTTTCAGTATTATTCCCCGATATAAAATCTACCCCATATAGTCTTGCTCCATTCCACCAATCCCATGTAGACTTACCTGGCAGAATCCAAGAAATATCCTCTACACGAGATGGGGGAGCAAGCTTATAGACCATATTATTTAGTGGAAGTTCCTTATCGTCCGCTGCATAGCCGATCACTCTCCATGGAAAAGATCGAGTTCCTTCTACCTCGGCAATCACATCTTTATAGGTCTGCGGATAAAGACAACCACTGGACGTTTCTTTTTCAGTTTCACGCATTGGAGGAAACACAACCTTCAGCCCTATACTACCTTCCATACTTCTGACAAAGGCACCAGGGTAAGAAATTAAATCCGACTCCATTAAAAGCAACCAGCCATTCTCTTTTAGATTTAAGGCAATTGGAAAGAAACCAAAACACTCTGCTTCGGTACTTTCACTAACTTTCTGCTGAGTATATTGACTTTCGAATGATGACATATATTTATCCGCACGTTTGTCGCTATATGGAATAATCATGTCATAGTCATCGGCAAATTTAAACTCTACACACTCATCTTTGACTTGATAACCTTCTTTCATTTCTGTTATAAAACGATAGGCTACTCCATCATCATAAGCTCTGAACTCTAATGAGTAATTACCCTGAAAACGAAGCGTCATCGCATTGTAAGTCGTTGCAATTGATGCTTGACGGTAGAATGGAGAAATAATTTTTTCGGACATTGTCTTGCGTAACATTTTCTCCACCTTTGGAGAACTGCCTAACACTCTTCCATCAGCAAGTGACATTGACACTCTATTGTCAGACATAACCTCATTATTATTTACCAATAATGTCCAAGTGATGTGATCACTGACCTCAACTTGCAGTTTTAATTTGCCCGAAGGATTTACTAAATCATAAATCTTAGCATTTAAAGCAATTGTACAGAATGTAAATGAAATTATTAAAATTAGTCTTTTCATTCAACGCAAACTTAACAAATGAATATTTCTCACCTAATGGTTCTTAACGGATCTCACCTATTTCCTCAGCAGGAATTTCCCAGTTGTCCGTTCGGAATGGTGCCAATGGAAGACCGTAGTTTGTTTTAACATTTGCTTCCGGGCAGAAATTCTTGAACGCATAGCGTACTGCTACTGGCTCGGGGACCTTATCTGAACTAACCATGATTTTGTTCTCCCACCATTTCATGTGTGCTGTTGCCGGATAAAATACTCTATCTTCACCTGCAATCTCAAAACCTTGAAGCCTCATCGTTCCTGTCTCGCTGAAGCCAACAATAGAGTTGGCATCATTGAATTTATATGGTTCAGAAAGATTATTGAATGAAATCACAAGTTTATCCTTTTCACGCTCCATTGACTTATAAGTAGGAGATGGAGACGGAATGCCCTCAATTCCGTAATCTTTTGCCAAAGCCAAGAGAGCAAGACGTTGTCCAACTTCTAATTTCTTAGCTGGATGAATACAGGTAGGGTGTCCCAAATCTGTTGTAGCAGCTACACCAACATGCTCCAATTCAGCAGCAGCTTGATACTGCGCCTCGATGACAAGTGGCAATGAACGTAAGTGGTCACCCTCATATCTATATGGTGCCAACTGAGTAATATAGAATGGCATTTCTTCATTGCCCCACATCTTCCTCCAAAGTTTGATCAAACCTACCTGAAGGTCTTTATAGTCGTACCAATTAATACGGTTTGAACAACCCTGATACCAGATAAATCCTTTAGCTGTGAAGTTCGCAATAGGAAGAATCATGCCGTTGAAAAGTCCTGCAGGCTTGCTACTTTCGCCTTTCCATTTAGCGATACGTTCCATATCAAGACCCTCGATTGCATCAATTGACTTTTTAGACATCCAAGCTTCAATATTTGTTCCTCCCCAATTAGATGTTACTAAACCAATCGGAATTCGAAGAGTTTTATAAAGAGTAAGTCCAAAGAAATAACCTGTCGCACTAAATGCACTTACAGAAGCAGGGGTAGAACACTGCCACTGAGCTTTGCAGTCGTAAACCGGCTCATCTGAAGAATGACGTGGAACAGTGAACATTCTTATGCCCGGATAGTTTTCTGCATCCAGTACAGCCTGCATACAGCCCTCAACAGGCTGATTCATGAAACCCGCAACCGGCATTTCCATATTGGACTGGCCACCACATACCCATACCTCACCAAGAAGGATATTATCGATTACCTGTTCTTTCCCATCAGAGAAAGTGATAAAATAAGGGCCACCTGCCTCACATGTGGGCACTTTAAGGCTCCAGACACCAGCTGTATCTGTCTTTACTTTATACTTCTTGCCGTTCCAGGATGTAGTAATACTAACTGTCTTACCTGCATCAGCTGTACCCCAAAGATTAACTTCCGCATTGCGCTGAAGCACCATGTTGCTGCCAAGAATAGATGGTAACTTTATTTCTGCCATTAGTAATGATGGCAGAAGTGTTAAGATTGTTGCAAATAATAAATGTCTCATAGTTCTTAGTTGTGCTCAATAACGATATTCTTAGAATTCTTATAAATAAAATGATCTTTCACATCACCATTATAAGGATAGTCGTTAGTCATTTCGATCTTATTGTTACGGAATGTAAAGCCGTCTACATAGTAAAGATTTACAATACGCGGGTCAAAAACACGGAATACATTATTCTCTACTACGATTCCTCTGTGATAGCACTCATCACCCGACTGGTCAGGGATACGGCTGCCCACAGCAATACAAGCATTCCCCCAAGTGGGATAACCATAATTTCCATTTTCAAATACGTTATTTTTAATGATAACATCTCTTACTCCTGCCTGTTCAAACCAGAAGTTACCGTCCCCCTCGAATAGGATGGCCGCACCCGGGATATGGAAGTAGTTGTCCTCAATAATCATCCTGGCTCTTGAACCAAGGAGAAGACCACGTGCTCTGTTCCCTGCCATGTGGCAACCTTTGATCAAGACTTCAGGATACTCCTCGTCAGCAGCAATAAGCATATTTTTCTCGATTCCCTCAGGGAGGTTCTCCTCGAATGTAACTACAGTAGTAATCTTGTTAAGACGCTCAACTTCTTTAACTACAGCATAGCATTTAGTTACTACAGACTTGTTGTCTACTAACTCAACCTTCATGCCCGGCTCAAGGAAGTCAACTCCATATTGACCTGAATTTCTCCACTTAAAGACAACCTTGTCAGGGGCAAGAATCTCATCAACAGCCATGTAAAGACCGTGGATATTTGTTGCATCATCTTTCTGGTTGCAGAAGGTACAGCCAATCATACGGATATAACCGGCACAGTTCACATAGTGAGTTGCATCAGCTGTAATACTGATAATACGACCTGTGTTTGGTGAAGGAACTACATTTACATTATTAAGTTCGATATCACGACTACGCTGGGCTATAACACCCATACCACCACAATGCCAAATGTTTACATTGAAAATATGGATAGTCTCTGAATTAGAAATGAAGAATGCGGGGTTAATTCTACGTGCTGCACCAAATACCATTGTATTACCGACCGTACCCTTCAGGTCATGACGTTTGATACGAATAAGATTATCCTTGATTCGCTCTGCCGGGATAGTTGTCTTAGAAAGCCAATAGTCACATACCAGGTATGCAGGCTCTTTTTTCTCTGTATCAAACTCCAGCAGGTTAGAAAAGTCATAAACAATACCATTCTCATCAGAGAAATAAAGGCAACCATTTGTTATGTTACAACGATATTCATCCGGGAAACGAATATCAAGGTAGCCATTACCTACAGCCTCAATAATACCTTCTGAATGGAAAGTACGAGTATAATCAATAGAAAGACCTTCTATACGTACATTCTTACAATTCTCAAGGCTGAATGCAGAAACGAAACCTGTAAAAAGAAGCTTAGTATCCTGACCTTCTACAGTGAAATTCTGCATACCCTCAAGTTCGAATGCAATTCTCTTAAGACTCTCGTCATTGTTACTAATAAACTGATATTTCTCGTAAGCCTTGTCAGCTTTAACACAAAGTGTTCCCTTTGGAAGCACTAGTTTTTCTGCTTTTACCTCGCGGCAGTAATCCAAAGCCTCACGAATTGCCGGCATAGCATCAATTTCCATTTGATCCTTAGCCAGATAATCTGTCAAGTACACTATTTTAGGAGTGTTATTACATGCTGTTACGAAAACAACTACCGACAAAAGGAATAATTGAGTGATTTTCTTCATTATGTATTCTATTTTAAATGGCTATTCAAATAATAATTATTTGGCTTCAATAATCAACGCAGCTCCACCACCCTTAGCCAATTTAACTAAGATTTCAGATGCAGAATCTACATCAATAGTAGAGATTTTATATTTCTCAGGTTTAACAGATGAATCAGCAGCATCTGCCAATAGCTTAGCAGTGTACTGTTTTCCTTTTTCAAGGAATGAAAGATTGATAATAACTTCTCTTTCATCCCAGTTTGTCAAGGCACCGACATACCATTTACCATCTTTCTCACGGGTAGTTACAATGTATTCGCCAATTTGACCTGCGATAATATGAGTCTGTTCAAACACAGTTGGAATAGAAGTGATAAACTCAGTACATGGAACGTCAGCCAAATAGTGTGAAGGAGTATCGCAGAGCATAGCAAGTGGAGAATCAAATACTACATAAGTGGCCACCTGATGGGCTCTTGTACCCTGGCTCATAGGCTTATAATAATTAATCTCAAAGCCTTCCTTAGTGCTGTTTATATATGCACCCTGAGTATAATCTACCGGCCCTTGCACCTGACGGATGTATGGGAAAGTTACATCATAAAGCGGCATATCAGGATTAGACCATTTCACCTCCTCAAGACCGAAAACACCCTCGAAATTTACGATGTGAGGATAAGTTCTATTAAGTCCTGTCGGCTTGTATATACCATGAAGGTCAAGCATCAAATGATATGTTCCTGCGGCTTCAGCCAAACGATAAACCATATCAACACACCTCTGGTCATCACGGTCGAAGAAGTCTACTTTAAAACCTTTTACTCCCATCTGAGAGTAGAAAGCACACGCTTCCTCAAGTTTATCGTCCAGTACATTTGCTACAGCCCAAATAATGATACCAACATTTCTTTCAGCACCATAAGCAATAAGACCTTTCAGATCAACAGCCTCTTTGATAACCATAATATCATCCTTCGCAGACCATCCTTCATCAATTATGATATATGGGATGTTAAATCTGGCTGCAAAATCGATGTATGCTTTATAGGTTTCAGTATTTACACCTGGTTTGAAATTTATATTAGTCAAGCCACAGTCATTCCACCACTCCCAGGAAACCAGTCCCGGCTTAATCCAGCTCACGTCCCCAACTTTTCTTGGTTCACCCAAAAGATAAACCAAGTCGTTAGTAGGCAGCTGAATATCATTCTCTGCCACAGCAACAATACGCCATGGATAAGAACGAGTACCCTCCGTTCTAGCGATTACATCCTGACGAGTGGCAATCTTAAGTTGACATCTGGTAGGAGTAATATATGTGCTATCTGGCAACTTAGCAAAAGTTGCTGAATAACCGCCCTTCATACCCTCAAGGAACATACCTGGATAAGAACGAAGATCTGACTCACAAATTAAAAGGTTCTTACCACTTTTATTTTTCACTGCAACAGGAAGGAAAGTCAAGTTAGACTGAGAGCCAAACTCACTTACTTTCTCATAAGTATACTGGCTCTGATAAGAATTTGCAATCAGATCTTTGCCTCTTGAATAAGGAACCCAAGCCATCGGATCTTCCGGGAACACGAACTGTGCTGTCTCATCCAGAACTACTGCATCAGATTCAAATTCAGTTTCGAAACGCCATGCCACACCCTCGTTGTAAACCCTAAACTCTAACGCCCAGTCGGCATAATCTACGCGTGCATAATTCCACTCTGCAGAGATTTTATTCTGACGATAAAAGGGAGCATCTACAGACTCGGATGCAGAACCAATTTTCACTTTGTAAGAAGCTTCACCGACACCTAATACCCTGCCTTCCTCAAATTTCATTGCCAAAGCAGATGGTGATACAAGAACCTCTCCTTCATGAACGATAGAATAACTAACACTGTCTTTCAAATCCACAACAAGTTTGATTTTACCATCAGGCGAAGTAACTGTAATGAACTCCGGTGCCTTGGAACACGATACCAGGACTCCTAGCCCAAGCATCACCACGTTCATAATCAGCTTCTTTACTATAGCATTAATTTTATCCATTAATAATTATGATTTAGTTTAAATTTTTACGCTAAATTTAGCGCCTTCAGAAATTTTGTAATTCTTCACTAAGCCATCTACCTTTATAGCAACGTTTAATTTACCCGCAGCAATACGAGATACTTTTACGTCGATATTTTTCCCAAATGCCCTAATGCTTTTAAGTGCCATTTCATTCCAATCGGATGGCAGGGATGGAGTAATGTCAAAGCTCTTAAACCCCGTAGGTCTAATACCAAACATACCCTCAGTAATGATACGACAATACAGACCACTCTCCGCTGCAAGATGTCTCTGTGAGCCCTCTGGCCATGCCTCAATCGCATAGGGAACGTGATTACCTAGAAGACGCCTTTTTGAATAATATTTTAACTTTTCAGTAGCAATATCAGCCATTCCCGCTGCATAAATGCCTCTAAGAGCATATAGAGTAGAACGATCCCAGAAAGTAGTGCTACCCTGAGCTGTTAGCAGACCATCCTTTTCCCAAAGAAGCGGGCTGCATAGTGCATCTACGGTAGCTTCAGCACGATCAAAGATACCGACTGTTAATGGAATACAAATCCATGAACGAAGAATATCATTTCCATCATAATATCTATAAGTATCAAAACCACTAACTGTAGCACCATAATACTTTTCGATATTAACTTTCAATGTTGCAGCCTTGCTACGATATGCTTTAGCGACAGACGACGGCAGCCCAAGTTCTTTTGACAGGCTGGCTGCGCTAAGCAATGCGTCATAATAAAGTGATGAAGTACAAAGATTTGCATCACCAGCCTCAAAACGACCTTCAAGTTCATCTGTATCTGACATTACTACGCCGGCATGATTAAGCTTTCTACCGCAATACTCAAGACACCACTCAATCAATGGCCAGAGTTCCTGTGCCACTGCCTTATCAGCATAAGTAAGCGAGAAACGAGAAGCGCCATAGGCTATCATCGCAGCATCACCTCTGTCTCCGGCACCTGCCCAGATGTCTGTACCTTCAGCAATAATTGAACTTGGAATTGGATTGAACTCAGGGTTCATGAAACGGGCGAAATGACGGAATGAGTTAATTGCCGACTCATTGCCACGCCAGTAACCCAAATATGGAAAGAATGGATTTACATACTCTGCTTGGTCATTTGCCCAAATTGCCGCATAATATGACTCCCCCCCCGGTGCATGCATATAGCCACCTGCTGTTTTGCAAATGCTCTCGCCGGTACGAATCTTGGCATAACGAAACATTGTATTAATAACAGAATCCGGCGTTTCTAATATTAATGCACCATCGATATCTTTATTGATGAAATCTCTACGTGCCTGAAGCTCTGCTTTAACATCTGCTATAAACTGAGGTTCAGCAGCCTTACGTCCGGAGAAAATAACATCAAAAGTAAGAGATTCACCTTTTCCCAAAACATAAGTACCAGATCCCTGAACCTTGGCTTCCACGATATAAGCACCATCTTTGCCCTTAGAGTCAAGAGTTTTAAATGTCTGGGTAAACTCAGGAATATATAGAGTCAGAGCACGGTCCCTAATACTAGTTATCACATAACGCTCACACAAATATGGCTTATCCACTGAAGGGAAAATAGTTCTAGTAAGCTTAACTGCAGGAACCGGGGATGTTTCTTTACCTGATCCAATGTTCTGCTTTCCTATGCAATATGTCTCTACGCTTCCGAACACACCATCAATATAAACAGACTCTGTCTTAGGATTCTGAAGAGCAAGACCGTCAACGCTAATAAGCGACGGTACATCTAAAGCAATTCTATGCATAAGACTTGCATGAGTATTATTGGGAAGCCTGCGGAGCATTGGAAATACCAAAGAACGCTCAGTAGTCAGAGTAGAGTTCTCATCAATATTCCAACGAAGGACACAGGCCATCTGCTCACCTGACATCTCGATGTGGTCATAATGAGGAAGCTTGTTCTCAGTAATATTCCACTCAATTACGCCATCTTTGCTAATCTCCCATCTTGCCGCAGTTTCCTTTACCTCCGGTTCATAATACACCTTTCTGTTTGGCTTGAACTCAAATGGGTTGGATGGCCTGATATCTTTTAAAGAAACATGAGTCTCATGTGTATTCTTACCATCGAAAGTAGTATTCTCGATCTCATATAGCGGTAACCACGCATAAGCAACCATATCACCTGAAGCAATCTTAACAAAGGCATTTGGATACTTAACACCGTATTCTTCAGATGTAGGGAATACCTTTTGAGTATCGAATTTCACCTCACCATCACATCCTGTTTTTGTAGAGTACACAGGCTCGGCAGATACGCTATTAGAATACCAACCTACAGGATAGAATGTAAGTTCAGCATCTCTTACAGGCTTCCCATTAGGATCCATCACCTTGAAAGCAAGATTCTTGGGGAGCATATCAGCTACAAGATTGTCAATCTCAACCATCTTATCCTCGGCAAGGTTGATCATATTTACAGCATATTCACTCCAGAAAGTCTCACCATACGGATAGTTCATAATACAACGAGTACCGTCACAGGCTATCGGGGCGATCGGGTTCTTGTCAGCATCTACCTTCATGGCATAGATATCCGGCACTCCGCGACCATGACCGAATTCATGAATAATACCATCGATGGCAATTTCGTTAAAAGGATCGTTAAACCTATCATTATGGGTTCTTGAATGATATACAGTTAAAATATCCGAGCCATACCAGCCACCACCAACTTCCTCAGGATGAGACTTATATCCATCGATAACGACTAAATAATCATGATTGGGATGTGGCTTTTTAACCTCCTTTGCAGAAATGCCATCATATATATAAAATGCTTCCCAATCAACCTCGAAATCATATACTGCATCAAATTGACGAGTCTGATTGAAAGCCTTGTTGACACGCTTAAACATATACTCAATTTTCTGTTTAACCTTGTCAACACCTCCTAGAGAATCTACTGACTCGCAGTCGATTCCGACTTTTACACTAAATCTATAAATCGGTTGTGCAGATGCTGCTATACCAAATAGCAATGAAGCCACACATACCAAATATCTGAGTTTCATGTTTGGTTACAAAATAATTATTACCGGTACTATTTTTCTAAGGACTTCTCAATCAAATTCAGTTCCTCCGGGGTGTAGCAGGTCTTGGTTACATCTTCGCCTGCTGCCGCAGATACGTGCGAAAGAAAATACAAGAACTTCTCATAAGAACTTTCCATCTTTGGTAAATCGGCATTTTTGATTGCATACAATGCACGGAAAGCTTTCTTATATACGTCCCAACCATATTTATTCTTAATACGAAGAAAGGTATAATGAAGAGCATCACCATTATTCTTCGCTATACCACTACCGATAGTCTCATCATAGAAAATCCGATAGTAGTTAATGATATCTGCTCCACGATAAATTATGTTTCTCTGACTTACCGCGCCTTGACAAACTTCTATCGCATACGACATTCTGAAATTAGCGAAAAGTTCGTCATTCCAATTCCATGCTCCCATTCCACTGCCAAGCATATTACTTGCGGAAAAATCATGCCCGATTTCATGGAGAATGCCAAACCCCCAATCATCATGGCTAGCTGTACGTTCTATTACTTCGGCAACTTTTACTCCACTATTCCACAAAATCGGATTTCCTGCAAGCGCCCAATATCCGGGTTCAATACCCGGTGTATTTAAAATCATAATCTTACGGCCTCCGTAAGGAGTTCCTCCTAAAAGTTCCTTATAAGCTTCGTATGTCCTGTCCAAGTTTGACAACCACCGGTCCATCTGCTTGTCGGTAATCGTAACCTTATCCTTATCCAATGATACAATGAAATGCTTACTTTCACGATGATATAACTTATCTCCAATCGGTTCGACTCTGACATTATCGTAATAAACTTCTCCTAATGCCTTTCCACCATTATAAGTCCCCCAAGGAAAACCTAAAGCACAACAAATCGTAGCCTCCCCTTTCTGATTCGGGACAAAGTCCATATAAATCTCAGACCATTCCATATCATCATAAGCAAACTTGGAGGCATTCCATCCTTGCTCCCAACCATCCGGTTTAAGGTATATGACAGCCCCACGTCCCTCTTTCACGCCCATACACTTCACCATAGCACTCATACGATAGAGTTTCCCCGGTTCGAGACTTTTCAGATTATGCATGATTCTAATGGCTCCTCTTTCAGGATTGGATATCTTGACGCATCCACTATTATGGATGCCACCGTTTTTTTTATACTCTATTTTACCAGTTTCTTCTTCAGTAGAATTGTCATACCAGTTTTTCTCAAACTTCTTGCTCTTATTGAAGTCATCTTCAAAAATCACTTTATTTTGCGCAGATGCATTTACACTTATTCCTCCAAGGAATACACAAGCTAAATATGTAAACAATAATCTCATATCGTCTCAGTGTTAATTCAGTTGTCTCTTTATCGATTGCAATTCTAAATCAGAAAAATAATCCCAAACATTAATATCAGGATTTGTTTCCTTAGCAAATCTATTAAGGGTATTTACAAAATTAGTAAATTTCTCATAGTTAGTCCTTCCGGAGCTTCCATGTTTCCTAAGATAATCAAAGGTCTTCTTATAAGGTTCCCAGGTTATCTGTGCTGATATACGAGCCAACATATAATGGATTCCATTATCATTTACCTTTGTACCGATCGTATTATCATAATCTATTTTATACATATCCAGGATTTCTCCTCCGGTGAATATCTGTTTTCCATTTCTGCCATCCATATATACTTTCCCGTTATTCTTCTCAAGCGCATAGTGCATACGGAAATTTGCAAACATCTCATCATTCCAGTTCCAAGAAGAATTATCTATATTAAAAACATGGCCCATTTCATGTAAAAGTCCGAAACACCAATCATCATACTGAAGCATTTGAGAGAATGAATCCTCAACAGCAGTATAATTAGCACTCCATAAAATTGGATAACCGGCAAGTGCCCAATATCCGGAATAGATACCTTTAGTTGTTTGGATGGCTAATTTCCTTCCTTCATGAGGGGTTTGCCCCATCAGCTCTACATAAGAGGTATAGACCTTATCCAAGTTCTCCAACCATTTTTGTAAGACCTGTGAAGAAATAGTAACCTTAGACGGTTCTATGAAAATTTTTACATATTTACTTTCTAAAGTAAATAATTCATCTGTCACCTTAACTACGCTGATATTATCAAAATAGGCAGTACCTGTAGAACGGCCTCCGTTAGCCATTCCGCCTTGCCAGAAACCTAACGCAGCTACTATTTCAGCCTCTCCACTATCATCAGACAGGAAATCTACAGTTACAGTTGTCCATCTTTTAAGCTCAGTACCATAAAGATAGCAAGATGAGTTCCAGTATTGTTTTGTATTTGGCCGGAAAATAACAGGACCGGTACCTTGACCGTTCGGAATATCTGAATATCTGACACGGGCTGTCATACGGTACATCTGGTCCGGTTCCAGATTTGTTAATGTCCTCTTCACACCTACACAACATTTGTCATTTTCCGGTAATTGCTGTATTTTTAGAGCTTTACTGTTATTTACCCCCTCTCCATCAACAACTTCAAGAAGCGTTTTAGAGCCGTTTGCATAATCTACTCTCGTCCATCCTTCTAATCCATTCTCAAAAGAAGCATTAGATATCTCTATTGCATTAGGATTCTCAATGACAGGAGATGTTGGAGAATCTTCCGGAATAACATTATTATCATCTTTGCAAGCAACAAAGGGAATAATAAAAATAAATAGTTGTAAAAAATTCAATTTCATAAGTCTTCAATTTTTGTTGTAAGGTAAAATAGTATAGAATATGTAAGAGTTGGCAGCATTGCCGCCAACCCCTCACATATTAATTCTTATTTAAAATCCAGGAGTGAAATTATACTGAATAGGGAAACCTCCCACATTACTGTACGCATTATCCACAACCTTGAGATCAAAATGTACTACACCTGTTTTTATATCAACCCAAGAACCATTATCTATAACCGGATCATAACCATGGCCATTATTCCCCTCTCCTCTGTCTATAAAATCTCCAAGTTTTCTTCTATTTGGATATCCGTCGACAAACTCATCAAGAATATTGAAGTGTATCACACCGCCACTCCACGTTTGGTTGTAATTAATACAATATTTTTGCGCCTTTTCATTCCGAGAAGCCGGCCAGCCATTCGTACCTGCCAAATAGATTGCAGGTGCTGTAACTCTATTACCTTTCTCCTCACCCCAGATCTCCTTATCATAATCACCTGCCAATGTTCTAAAGGGTTGAATGTAAATCACATTATTTTCTACCTGAGTTCCTGTAAACAGTTCCGATTCATCAAGCACAAGCGCTAACAAATATGAATCGCTTCCATCAAAAGGCATAGATGTCAGATCGACTTGATAAGAAACATCCACCTTCTTTTCACCAGCTGTAATCGCCTCTGTCGATACACTGACTTTAGATGGATCGAATGGGATGAATGAAGTATTGTTTGCTGCATTGTAAGATTCTACCAGAGAATTATCTACAGTCAATTTTACCGGCTGATCATTGCCGATAGGAGCATTCATTGCAACTGAGAATTTTCCATTTCCCGATTTATTAACCACTATCTGATCTGCACCTGCCACCCACATCTTAAGTGTATTCAACTGTACTAGCACATAAACCGGCTCCTTTTGTTTAACCTGATATACATCTGAAGCCATAACCAAAGGAAGTAAGAAAATATTGTCACTTTTCATTTCCGCACAATTGAACGTAATGCTTGTTTTATAGCTCATAGTCTCAGGATCCAATACTCCGGCTTGAACCTGATAGTATTCAGATGGGAGTAGTTCATACTCAACACCGTTGGCTTCATTATAAGCTTCAACCGCTGTAGCATCCGCTTTATAAGTTACCATACCGGCATCTATCGTAGTAAAATTAGAAATTGCTTCGAGTTCTACTGTCTGAGGGAATACGACATCTCTGATGAAACTCAATGAAAAATTCACCTCAGGAACTTTAACGGTAAATGTCGGTTCTACAATATTAGGAATAAGTAATACCTGAGCTGCAGACCCTTTATCCTCCACCTCAACAGATGACGCATTCAAAGAGAGAGGCAGTACGTAATTATTGGCAGTAGAAAAACCTTTTGCTACAAGAGCTTTCGGCTTAATCACGACGGGTAATTCCACCACTTTATCCGTTTTATTTAACTTGACAGTAGTTGGGAAGTCATAATACTCAGCCGGCATTAACTGATAATTTGTCCCATTGAGATTATTGTACTCTGTCAACAATGTCTCATCTACCCCAATGGTTAAATCCAACTCTTTTGACAGTCCGTAAATTCTCGAAATGTTAACTACTGTCTCTTGTTCCTCATAAATCGATATGGTATTCACCGTATAAAGACCTGTTTTATCAAATACAGGATCCGGTATTATAGTAATTGGTGACAACTCCGCCTCACAAGCAAACATCATACCAATGAAAGCAGACGAAAATAATATTTTAAAAAATCTTTTCATAATAAGACTATATTTTTATCGTTTCAATTCCATATAATCGATAATTCGCTCTCTATTAATAGAATGGAGCTTGTACTAATTCTGTATTAAGTTCACACTCTGACGCCTTTATAGGCATAAAGTAATGCTTAATGTCAAATCGCTTGATAGCCGCTTCTGTCATAGTGAAAAATCCTTTATCTGTAGCATTTTCTCCTTTTGACATATCAAGACCATACTCATTGTGATTAAAAGCACCATTCGGTCCGTGAGCAATAAACCAACGACGTACATCAAAGAAACGCTGGCACTCATAACAAAGCTCTATTTTTCTCTCATGGCGTATCATTTCACGCATCTCTTCCTGAGAATAACTACCCTCATAAGAGGCAATACCTGCACGTTTTCTAATAGCATTAAGATATTTCAGGACCTCACCATGCTCAGATTTTCCGTAATATTCATTAATTGCTTCTGCATAATTCAGATATATCTCACCTAAACGAATGATCGGGAATGGCACATTTAAATTCCATGTGTCTTTAGCCTTTTCTTTATTTGAACAGTAATTAAGCGGAATGTTTTTACGAACGGAAAAACCGGTTGTATTTTTATCACCAGGAGTCGATCCATTGCCTGAAACACCTTTATACCAAAAGTCTACTATGCCATAACCGTCCTCATCTTGATACGAGTCTCCCTCATTGGGGTACGCATAGGATACACGCTGGTTGGGGAAGTGAATATTGGCATAGAAGCGAGGTTCACGATTTACAAACATGTGGAATGTATTTGCAATAGTACCATTAGCGGCTTCAGTAGAAAATTCTTTATTTTCAAACCATTCAGCCAATGGGCGGGCCTTTGAGCCGTCTGCCATAAAGAAGTCATTAATCATACCTAACGGCAGTGAATAACGACCGTTCCAACCATACCAACGGGCAGGCACTGCACACCTTGCATACCACTGGATAGTATTCGGATGTCCCCATATTAATTCAGGATTTTCATTCTCACCCCAAGTAGTCGTAATAGTACGTATATTTTCAACCACCTCATCGAAAGTAGGTTCACCTGATTTGGCTTTAGGCTGTTTCAAACTATATCCATAGTTGTCAATTACATCTTTTGCCGCATCTGCCGCCACTTTCCAAAGTTCTTTATCATAATTTGCCGGCATAAGAGCTGCCCCATCCTTATTTTTCCAATTGCTATATACACTATTACCATTATATAACGGACTTGCAGCCATTAAATACATGCGTGACTGAATAGCACGAGCTGCTCCGACAGTCGGAAGACCCAATTCAATAGACTCATTACGTTTTTGAGGCATACCATTTTCGCAAGCCCAATCAATCTGATCACTAATCCATTGGACACACTCCACAAAAGGTTTACGCGCTTGAGGAACAAGTATTTCATTTCCATCTCTACTACTTTCCACTATTGGAATAGGACCATATAAACGGAGCAATAGATAATGATAGTACGCACGCATAAAAATAGCTTCTGCATACTTTGTACGACGTTCAAGTTCCCCCATTTCAATGCATCGGTCAAGATTTTCTATAAAAATATTGATATGTCGAATAGCTTGATAATAACGTACAAAAAAATATAAGTTATAACCTGTATAGCCATAGTAATTATCCGGAGACATCAAACCTTCAGAAATGTTACGAACGGTACTTTCCATAACATAAGCAGCCTCATCCGTACACCAAAAATATGGTATCTGACTGCTATAGTGCATTTCTTGCACCATAAAATCATCACTATACATACGTGAATACCATTTTTTCGTATCAACTTCCGAAGTAAAAATTTTATCAAGAGTATTCAATTCGCCCGAATCCTGTTCGAGGTAATCAGCACAAGAAGAAAGTACTAATAACATTAATACAATATATATATTTCTCATATTTATTCACTGTTAAAATAAAAGATTTAAACCAAGAAAAATAGTTTTCTGCATAGGATAAGCGTCCGCACCTGTTTCCGGATCCCAGAAATTCTTGTAGAATTTGCTTATCGTAAGCAAGTTCACTCCCTGAAGATATACACGCATCGATTTTGCATGGATTTTTTGAGTGAGACTTTCTGGAAGAGTATATCCTAATTCTACATTTTTTACACGAAGATAACTTGCATCACGCTGCCACCATGTTGATGTCTTGTAGTTGTTAGCATTCGAGCCATAACTCAAACGGGGAGAGAATGCGTTTGGATTCGGATTATCTACCGTCCAACGATCAAGGAACATACTCATGACATTACCCATGTACTTAGGAGAACGTTCTGCCTGGAATGGTTGGAAATACCATCCTCCGGTTAAATAAGTAGAACGATTGCCTGCTCCTTGCATCAGGAATGAAAAATCAAATCCTTTATATTTAAGAGATGCACCAAAACCATAGACTAACTCAGGCATTGACGGATTGCCAATCCAGGTTCTGTCAGCTTCGGTAATCTTGCCATCATCATTCAGGTCCTCATAACGAATATCACCCGGACGAAGCTGTGTCTTATCCATCGAGAACTGCTCATAATATTCGGGCATGTTGTCCAATTCTTCTTGAGAGAACAGATGCATAGCTTTATATCCCAAAGTCAAACCATAACGGACACCTTTATAATCCTGCCAGGGATATGCATAATATTTACCGTCTTCAAGAACTGTGTTTCTAGTAAAAGTAAAGTTACCTCTTGCTGAAATAAAGAAGTCTTTATTAATTTGTTTGGAATATTCTCCAGAAATTTCAAAACCCTTATTTTCCATTTTACCCATGTTGGCATAAACATCAAAACCTTTTGGAAGACCGGTAAGTTCAGAAGCCTGAGGCGTCAAGAAAATATTTTTACGTTTTTCATAGAATATATCTGCATTTAAGCGAAAATCGTTAAAGAAACCAAGTTCAACACCGAGATTATATTTTGTTGCGACCTCCCAAGTAACATCACTGTTTGCCATACGTCCTTCTCCAATTCCCGATTGGTGTTGGTCATAATTAACACCAAGGTTGCCATACCCGCTTGCTGACTCATTTATTGTTGCAAGATAAATGAAGCGTGTTGAAGGAATCTGATCATTACCAACCTGACCGACAGAGGCGCGCAACTTTGCCCAAGTTAAAACGTCATTACCTGCCAACCAAGATTCTTCCGAAGCCACCCATCCCAAAGCAATTGCAGGGAATATGCCCATTCTGTTACCTTTAGCAAAGTTTTCAGAACCGTTAAAACCAATATTTGCCTCTAAAAGATAGCGCTTATCATAAGCATACGTTACACGACCTGCAAGACCAAGACTACGTTTAGGTAAAGATTTAATATAATCCATTCCTTGAATCATGTAGCGATAGTCCTTTACGAATCCCATGGCAAGTCCACCTACATCGTGTTTCCCAAATGTACGGGAATAATTAATAGTCGCTTCTGCATACTGTGAACGAGTAGACGAACTAGCATGACTATAACTAAGATAATCCTGATATGAACTTGCATTCCACTCTGTTGCTAACAATTCACCGCTTTCATCACGACCGGTTGGTTCAAAAAAGTTTATACCACGCGAACGAGTATCTGCTGCATTAGTACCATAGTCATAAGCGTAAGTGATTTTTGCTGTCAATCCCTTTGTGATAAAGTCCAAATTCTGATCTATACTTAAATTTGCTCTTAAAGCATTGGAGAAATTTTTCACATAGCCTCGTTGGGTCAACATGTTATATGGATTATTCAGGCCATCACGTCCCGCCAATCTTCCATCCTTTAATATAACAGGGAATGCATTAGGCGCCGCATTGATTATATCCCGATAAATAGAAGCGGAACCACCTTCTGCGGGTTCCGTATTATCGGAGACATTTCCCTGTATACCAAAGCTGACGGTTGTTGTCGGAGTTATATCCATATCCAAATTTGAACGGAAATTATAACGCTTATAATTTACATTTGCACCAAAGCTTCCTATAGAAGAAGGTACCCAAGAATAAGGTCCCGAGTTGATATAATATTGTCCCTCTTGATTATAGAAAGATACTGCAGTAAAATAACGTGCATATTTTCCACCACCGGAAACATTTACGCTCAATTTTTCCGACATTGTCAAATCCTTCATCAAAACCTCTTGCCAATCAATACTTGGATATAACTCCGGATCAGACTGATCACGCATTGCCTTAATCTCAGCATCAGAATATTTAAACGAAGAAGATATACCGGCAGTAGCATCTATCGCTTCATTGAAAAGCATTGAACGAGTTGCAGCATCTACAAAAGAAAGACGCTTGCTGGGTGCAGAAAAACCATGTTCATAACGAACATCTATTCTAGCCGGACCATCATAACCACGGCGGGTATTTATAAGGATTACACCATTGGCACCACGGACACCGTAAACAGCCGTTGCAGAAGCATCTTTCAATACAGAGAAAGACTCAATCTCAAGGGGGTCCACGTTCTCAAGCGGACGTTCTATACCATCAACAAGAACAAGCGGATTAGGATCACCCGTGAAAGTTGCAATACCACGAATCCAGAACTGAGCATCATCCTTACCAGGCTCTCCGGAAGATTGAAGAGCAACAACACCTGCCAGATTACCAACTAAAGACTGACTCAACGAACGGACAGGAACATGTAATTGAGCAGGTTTTACAGAAGAGATAGAACCTACGACAGTTTCTTTTTTCTGTGTACCATAACCTACAATTACAACTTCATCAAGATTCTGCGCATCTTCCTGGAGAAGAATCTTTAGTTTCTGACCACTTCTTACTTTGATCGTTTGTGTAATAAATCCAACATACGAGACCTCAATTGTCGAATTACCCGAGACCTCGATTTTGAACAGCCCATCCAAATCAGTCACAACTCCATAATTTGATTGCCCACCTTGCAACATAATGTTAACACCAGGTAACGGTGTTCCTCCCGTGTCTGTTACTACACCTGTAACTAAATTTTGTGCAGAAACAACCGTACCAATCAATAGTAAAGCAATAAGTAGCAGCATTTTGCTTTTTAATAACTTCATACAATGATTTTTTTAAGGTTAATAAATGCTTTTCATTAATATCGCCACAAATATACCCGTACCAGCACCTTCCCTTTTAACAAAATCGTCTTTTTATATACAAATATTATATTTTTAATCGTTTTATAAAGATCAAGTTATTGAAACATAAATTATTCTTGTATATTTGGACAAAATTTATATTTGTTATGAATATGATTCGCAATAATTTCTTCCATTCTGCTTTTATTTTTTTGATTTCCGCATTTATTTTATGCAACAAATCGGTTTTTGCAATAGACACAAATTTCAAATTTAAGCACATGGATATCTCAACAGGTTTAAATTCAAATACGGTTTATTGTACATTCCAAGATAGTAACGGGCAAATGTGGTTTGGGACCAATGATGGATTGACAACATATGATACATATACATTTAAAACTTGGAGAACGGACTCCAACAACCCTTACTCTATTGGGAACAATGGAATCTACTGTATATACGAGGATCGCGACAAACAACTATGGATAGGTACTGAAAAGGGATTATATCTTTTCAATAGGATATCGGACAAATTTCAACAGATAATTGGATTGAACATCGAGAATTCACATATAAGGTCAATCGCCGAGGATTCACATGGTCAAATATGGGCAGCTTCATTGGGACATGGTATTTTCAAGTATAACCCCAAGAATGAAGAACTTAGAAACTACAGGCAGTCTCAAGGTATCGGACTTAACTCGGATTATTCGACAAAGATACTATCCGACTCATTAGGCAATATCTGGTGTCTCGCATCCGGTAGTTATTTACATAGATATAATCAGAAGAGTGACACTTTCGAGAAGATTCTTATCAAAGACAAGAAAAACCGTACAGTCGAAACAAATGTGTTTACCATGTGTTTAGACTGGAAAGGTGATATTTGGATTGCCGGCTGGGACTGTGGAATATTTCATTATTCCATCAAAGAGTCCAGCTTCAAAAATTATCTGATGGACAAGGGGCAGCCGATATTGCAGGGACGCATTCATACAATCAAAGCGTTCGGACCCAACAATATATATATTGGTTCGGATCAAGGATTGACTTTGTTTAATCCATCTACGCAAAAACACATTACCACGTCCTATAACCGGAACAATAGTAGCAGTTTATCTGATGATTTCGTCTATGATATCCTAAAGGACAACGAAGGGGGGCTATGGATCACTACCTACTTCGGTGGCATAAACTATTCAAATCCCAACAGTTCGAATTTCACAATCAGGCATTGTACGAACGAATCAGAAAAAGGAAGAATCATCAGCAAATTTCATGAAGATAAAAACGGCTATATATTCATCGGAACAGATGATGGAGGATTGTTTATCTATAATCCGGCCAAAGACGAGTGCCAGCGATATACCATTGACAAGTCTAATCCCAATTTAAATATCCACGCTATTTGGAGTAGCGATACCTACCTTTGGGTCGGCACTTATTCCAAAGGTCTATATAGAATAAACCATCAAACAAAAGATGTAGAACATATACCCTATTTTGAAAAAGGCAATACAACAAACGAAAGTATATATTCCATACACGAAGATCTATCCGGTAGAATATGGATTGGTACCAAAACGACAATCTGGACATGGACAAAAAGCGATGGATTCATAAAAGAAAAGGAGTTGGGCTACAATAGCGATATTATTGCTATATGTGAAGACCTGAAAGGGAACATCTGGTTTGCATCTCTTAATCGGGGAATATTAAATTACAGCCCTACGACCCACAATATCACTCACATTTACAAAAGCTCCAATGGAATGAAAATACCGAATGAAATTATATCCATGTCACTGCACACGGACTACCTTTTTATTGGGACCTCAGGGCAAGGTCTTCTAAAATACCATATTCCGACAGAATCCATAACAAAAGCAAGATGTTCAAACATTGAAATGGAACACCTCTCTATCTACAACATTACAAGTTATAAAGACAATCTTTGGCTCAGCACCAATGAGGGATTGCTCTGCTATAATCCATCTACCACCAAATGCAACATTTTTGGTAAATACGACGGATTAAATACCGATCTTTTCAATCCTAATTCGGGAATCGTTGCATCCGACGGCAAAATTTATCTCGGCTCAAACAACGGATTCAGTATCGTCACTCCGGATAGACTTAAAAATAATACCGTGAAACCTAACACTATATTTATCCATACATCGAATACTCTTCATAAACAGACAGGCAACACCATCTTATATAAATGGCACAATCCATTCACCATCGAATTTGCCAGTCTAAGTTATCACTCACCGATAAACAACAAATACAAATACTATCTAGAAGGTTATCATAGTAATTGGATTGAGACCGACTGGAAAAACAATCGTGTCACTTTCTCAGATCTTCCTTGCGGAAAATATACATTTTGGGTCCGTTCTTCTAATAATGACGGAGTATGGGGGGCACCTGTTTCCTGGGATATTATAATAAAACCGCATTGGTGGAATAGCACTGTAGCGATAGTAATATATATTCTTATATGCATGGCTTTAGTGTTCGGCATCATCACCTACTCAATCATGCACCACATTCAAAAAAAGAAAAACAGGATAACGAAAATAAAGCATATCAGAGAAAAGACCCGTATTGAAACCGAACTACAGTTCTTTTTCAGTTTAGCACAAGAGATTCAAACTCCTATCATGTTGATAAATAATCCGGCAAATGAGATCGCCAATAGCGAGAACCTGCCTGAAAATATTGTACAAAAAATTTCCATCATCCAAAACAGTGCTAAAAAGCTGTCCAATCTTGCAGATGAAATTCTTGACCTTAAAAAAATAAATACGGAAGTAAATCTCTATCCTGCACCTATAATAGATTTAACAAGGCAGATTGTCAACACTTTCAAAGCCAACAATTCTTGTCCCGACGTGGATATTGTATTCATTGATGATATTAAAGAGAATGTAGTTACCAACCTCAACACAGATGCATGGAGCAAGATTATGAATCATTTGCTTTCAAATGCATTAAGATTTACCAATAATCTTATAGAGGTCAGAGCAAAAATCAGCAACAACAGAATTGTCATTACTGTACATGATAATGGCATTGGCATTTCACAAGACGATATAAAGAATGTGTTCAATGCTTTCTGGCATTATGAGAAGACCAATAGAGTGAACAATGCGTCAGGCTTCGGACTCGGACTTGCCGTGTCAAGATTATTATTGTACAAAATGGACATGACTGTAAATATAGAAAGTGAAGTAAACAAATTTACTACATTTTCCATTAGCACACCCATTTGCGAAAAGAGATTAGCCAATGAAACCATACTAGAAAGGACTCAAGATTTGAATTCTTCAGATATCCCTTCAGTAGAGAATATCAATCAATCAGAGATAGATTCGTATTTAAGGAAGCACAATAGAATACTAATCGTGGATAATGACAGAGATTTGCAATTATATTTAGCAGGCGCACTGTCAAAAGATTACAAAATCCTCACAGCGACTAATGGAGAAGAAGCTATGGAGACACTCTCTATTGAAGAGAAACCGGATATAATAATTTGCGAAGTCATGATACCTAAAATGAATGGCATAAATCTCTGTAAACGACTAAAGAAAGATGTTAATTTATACAATATCCCTATTATCATGTTTGCAAATAATACTGACATAAACACTAAAATGTATTGTATTCAAAATGGTGCCGAGGCCTTCATTGAGAAACCTATTAATATTGATTATTTGAAAATAAGAATAAAGAACATTTTAGAAAAAAGAAGATTGCTACAGAACTTTTTTAGTAAACACCCATTCATTACACTATCTGAATATTCCGATAACAATGTTGATGACTGTTTCCTAAAACAATTCAGTGACATTGTTACGCTATGTATCTCAAAACATGACCTTACAGTGGATGATATAGCTAAGGAAATGTGTATGAGTAGAAGCGTTCTGTTTAAAAGGGTCAAAGAAATAACAGAAATGACACCCAATAATTATATAAAAGCCATAAGACTCCGAAAGGCCGCAGAATTGCTAGTTCAAGATGAATATAAGATCAATGAAATATGCTACTTGGTCGGATTCAATAACCACAGTTATTTTACAAAGTGTTTCGTAGATTATTTCGGTCTACTCCCTAAGGAATATATTGTGAAAAAAAAGAAAGAGGCGCAGGGTGTGTAATGAAAACAAAAAAAAAATCAACTTTTTTCGTGCCAGAACTCTGACTAATTAGAAATACTCTCAAAAAGACAAGATAACTTCCTAATTATAAGCCAGTTATTTTAATATTTTTTTTTTTAAATTTCCCGTATGATAGGAAGTCATACAAGTAATTGTTCAGCATTGCATCTGAACCTATTGTTACATCAATAGCAGCCTAGAGAGGCGTGCTTCACCAATAGTGATTATTGTGTGAGACCCTCTTGGCAATGTGATTCTATACAGAAATATCCAATGTATAGGCTGTTAAACAGACTAATATGAGTAATATAGGTGCTGCCCATTAAGAGTACATGAGATACAGGCCTGCATGGCTCTGTCATTCATGGTCGGTATCTCCAGCGGTCTTGTCTTGCCATTTACCTTGGGTATGTTGCCCTTGTCAACGGGAGGGCTTTATAACCTCTCCTTGTCAAAGAACGCATTATTTCTATCTTCCTGGCATCGGTGTCCCACTTTACATAGTCAACTCCTGCCGTGCGTTTCCCTTTATTGGAAGTCACTTTCCTTACTGCCAAGACCTTGGCTTCATGGGAAGTGACAAGGAGGTGCTGCAAAGTTTTCACCTTGTTGTACCTCTTTTCTTTCTGAGTCTTTGCTATTCGGATTTGCAGTTTTCTTACCTCACATTCACATTTTTGGAAAGTCAATGTCCTTCCATGTTGTGTCCCGTTCGGCTGAAGATGCACACTCGGCATTCGCCTTGTTCCTTTGTTGTTTATTCATTTCATTCAAGTTCTACAATCGTTTCACAAAGAATTACCCTGCGGAAGTCTGCCTGCTTTCGCATAAGGTGACGTTCAAACCTCAATCCTCCGTACTACACGGAAGCATTCGCTTTCTCTGCAATCCTCTACCCGCACTATATTCGGCTTCTCTTGCGATTGGCTTACCTGCTCAAATGTTGGCAGGAATAATACGGGATTACCAAATTCCGTACAAGTAACTAACGAACGACTTAGAGTCCGCCCATCCACCGGCAGTACTACATCCGTGTGGTTCTAAAAATCAGAGAATCAGCCTGACTAAACGCCTTCTGACTATAGCTTATAAATATCCGTAAGCTATTTATTTACTGCCAAAGTCGCTTAGGATTGGCGAATTATTAATGAACTATTGCTACATAATAACTATGTGTAAAACTTTCGTTTATACAAGTTACTGAATTAATCAATCGTGGAATTAGAATGATTGAAACCGTAGAATAAACAGTTTTCCATTTTTTGATAAAAATTAGAAAGACTCATATTCGTGTGAGTTACCAATGTTTCTATTGAACAATCGTCTCTGATAACCTTCTGACAGAATAGCATTGAGTTGTCTATAAATACTATATCTTTTTGAAAAACAGCAAAATCAAAGGGTAAAACAGATAATTCTGTTGTGGTATCTATCATCTGTTTATGAAGAACCAATAGCTATTCTACTTAAGCTTCCGAATTAATAATAAAATTATTTTATACAAAATAATTTCTCAATATATAACTTTCAAGCCCCTCCTTAAGATTCCAATATCATTTTTACTATCAGGTAAACAATAGAAATATGAAAAGAAACAATATCACATCTATGATTACAAAACTCAAATCCAGCCATTTCAGACATCATTATCACTGACGACAACGTTTACATTCTGACGTGTAAGCATTATTCTTATTACCAACATATACCACCCTAAACCAAGCATTTAGCCCTCCGAATCAGTCAGTACATCAACTACTTCGTGAGACAAACAAAGGAATAATATCAATCTCTTCAACTCCCCAAAGCTGCTGAATTAATTTAAGGTCTAACTTACCTGTACACCTTTTCAATTTCAACTGTAAAACATTATTCTCCAACTTCTGTTATGCCGCTTTTAGGCGGCAAAGGTACCGGATTACCCCGTATTCGTGTCAAGGCAGCCCTGCGGGCCGGTCGGCTGAAAGAAAATCATCCTCGCTGCGCTCCGGTATTTTCTTTCGCCAAGCCTTGACACAAAAGGGCAATCCGGGAAACGAAGGCCTGTAAAATCGGGAAAACAGATCCCGAAGAGATAATCATACACTCATAAAAACAACAAGGACATGAAACAGAAATCCATCGCAAGCATCTGCAAGCCGGCGGTCACACTGCTGGCAGCCGCAGTAATAATCCTGCTATGCCGTAAAGGCATAATTCCGGTACATACCATCCTGTTACTGACAATGGCGGAAGGCATAATCCGTATTTTGCTAAAACTCCTCCCGTTCCTGGCGACAATTCTCACCATTCTGATCCTTATCGGAATGTTATTATAAACCCTTAAACTACAAATGAAATGGAAACAAGAAAATTCACCCCGTCAGCTCCGGTCGCACCCGCACTGTGGCCGACAACGCGAAGCATCAGGCCTGCAAAGAGAAGATTTCCCAATACGGTTGATGAGCCCAGAAATATCGGGTATTATCTCAAGCCACTGCTTGACATCACGAAGCGACCGGACAGAGACGAAATTCTGAAGACATATCTCAAGGAAACCTATGTATAACAATAAAAAACAACCATTATGTTTTTCCAATCAATTTATCAGATGATGTCGGCAGGCACAGACCTGAACATCAACATCAGGAGAACGGACGGAAAACTGTCCGTAGCGGTAATGCCCAGACGTACAACACTCAAGGATGAAGCCGGACAGACCATCGTGCCGCTCATACTCAACGGCACCCCCATGGAACTGGACGGACAATTCCTGCAAATCATCACCACACCGCTGCAGAAAGCGCAGGGAATCCTCACCAACCTTGAAACCTTCGAGCAACAGGTACGGCTCGCAGCAACACAAGGCAAGGCGGCGGGAACCGCCAACGACAAGAAGACAAAAGAGGCACGTGAAAAACAGGAAAAGATGGAAAAACTCCTCAAACGTGCGGAGGAGGCGTTCACGGCAGGAAGATACTCGGAAGCGACAACCTGCTTCAGGCAGGCCAAGGTACTCGCAGATACGGACAGGCAGAAACAGATAGAGGCAAGGATACAGGAAGTGCAGAAGGAGTCGTCACAGGGCTGCCTGTTTCCTGAAACGGACACACAGCCGCTCCCACAACAGCCGCCCGCAAACGGTACGGCGAATGGTAACCGGCCTGACGGACAAATGCGGATGTTCACGTCACAACCTCCACAACAGCCTGTACAGCAAGCAATCCCGCAACCGGTACCCCAGCCACAGATAGTACAGCCGCAGCCCGTACCACAATATTATCCGGGAACACCGCAACCACAGCCAATGTACGAAGGATACTGCCGGAATCCCGCAAACGGCAGTCCGCAACAAACAGCGGAACAGCCCCAAACATACTTCCGCCAGTCCGGCGGACAGTACCCACAGACACAACCATGGCAACAGCCGCAACCCGTTCCCCTGCAGCCGCAGGCAGCCGTCATACAGACAGCCCGGGAAAATACGGGCAGGGAATACCTGTCACCGCCACAACCGGCCGCAGAAGCGCTCACTTTTGACAAGGACGATGAAAGTGACAGGGAACTGTTGCGTGAAGACCCGTATACGGAATACATAGACTTCCCGCAGGAATGCCGCATGAAGGACGAGACACAGGCGGAGCTTATATGTTATTAAACCCTTAAAACTTTAAATAATATGGCACTTGATATCAAAGGACTCAAAAGAGTATTCATCCTGAAAAAAGGAAATGACACCCTGACACTGGAAGACCCGGACAGCAGAATGTCCCTTTCCGAAGTAACGGACTTCTATTCCATGAACTATCCGGAACTGACCACGGCAACCCTGCACGGGCCGGAACTCGAAGAGGACCGCGCGGTATACCGGTTCAAAACCACCATAGGAACGAAAGGATAAGCCATGGCAAAGAAAACAAACCCTAAGAAAAAGGAGGAGACAACATGCAGACAGTTATCGGAACTACAAACGGAAGACCTGGCACGACTTATTATCAGCGAGGCCGGATGCACAGACATCAGCCGGGGAACCGGCAGCAGAAAGAAAAGAAGGCTGTCGCCGGCAGGAACCGTAATGATTTTCTAACGGGGAGGATTCTCCCCGTTACCCCCGATTACTATATGGAGAGCCGTGCGGGAGAAAAAATCAATCTTACGACAAAGGAGAATTTTGATTTCCTGTACCGTTCGGCACTCAGATACAGCGGGCTTGTCGGCCTCAGGCTTCCTTTCCGCCCGACCGGGAAATCACCGAGGATGAACATCATCAAACTGTACCGGGCAATGGACACCATACTCCCGGAGCATGTCAATCTGGAAGAGGAGAACGGAAGGCTGTACTTCTGCCTCTACCGGTTCCATGAGTGGCCGGAATATAAACTGTTCTGGATACCGCTGGAATTCACGGAGAGACTGCCGGAAAAACTCGGAAGGATAGCACTGGAATTTATCCGGCAGCTCGCCCGGCACCATGGCATACCCAAAAGCACGGATACCAGCTACTACGAAATGGCACACGATTACCTGGAAGACTACAGGCTCTACGACGAAGAGGCGACGGCAGGAGAGATCAGACGCAAGGCCGCACTTGCCAGACTGTATGAAAAAGGGAAGGCGCACCGTATACTGGAGAGAATGGACAATCCAAAGGGATTTCTTGCGGATCTGGAAGGGGAAATACAGAAATACCACACAAAGAAGAACTATGAGCGGGCATTGCTGGAACTGCTCACGGAAGGTACGGCATACATTTCACACGGCAGCCCGAGCATCATGCAATACTCCTACGACTGGGCATACGAGGAGACACCTGATTTCAGGCCGGTGGGACTGGAGACGCAGATAATGGTCACCTGGTCGGTAAAGGACGCCATGAACGACGAAATGGAAAGCTATTTCAACTCGGACTACCAGGAATCATATGCGATCACACCCGTCACGACATTCCACCTGACGCCGGACACGGAAAAGCCTTTCTCCATGGATGACTTTCCGGAGCGGTTCTCCCAATGGCTCGCACGCTTCACAAAACTCATTACAAACAACTTCTAATAAAACAGGAAAATGAATGAACTGACAAAACAGATGCAGCAAATCATGCATCCCAGAGCGGTACTTGTCGCCTATGAATGCGAAACGGCAGGTTACTCGATCCCGCGAAGTTATCTCGAACTCAGGCCTGTCAATGAGAAAGGACGGATGGGAGCCGGCATTCCGGTAACCTATGAGTTCATGAACTCACTGGTGGAATCATACACGGAAAGCATGAGCGGAATCCCGCACGGACGCATCCCTGGGAACATGCTCCTGTGCGACCCCAGAAAAGGGCACGAAAGGTACATATGGTACAATCCGCCGCAGAAGAGAAAAATGTACTTCCAGGACGGGATGCACATTACAGACGGGACATTCAACGTGCCGGGCGTCATCTACGTGGTGGAACGGGAATGCATGGACATACACGCCTTCAAGGGAACAATCCCCGAAGAGCGGACAGAACTGTATCTGGCGCCGTTCTTCAATGTTACCGGAGCGGACGTCTGCCTGGGCAGCTCGTCACTAAAAAAACCGCAGGACATGGATTTTCATGAATTTCAGGAATACTGGGAAAAGCGTTTCTGGATGAGCGAGTTCTCACATTTGGGAGGCGGCAGGAACCCGACCCGCAGCAACCTGGTTTCCGTAACGGAACATGCGCGGAACAATCCGTTTGATTACAGCGAGTTACAACAATCCGGGAAGAAACTTAAAGACATACTGGCATGAAAAAGATTCATTATACGGACAGCTACCTGCTGAAACCTTACCATCCCGTCACCATCCATGTCGCGGGTGCAGGGGGCACGGGATCACAGGTCATAACCAACCTGGCACGCATGAACGTCGCGTTGCAGGCACTGGGACATCCGGGACTGCACGTCACCGTATTCGATCCCGACATTATCACGGAAGCCAACATAGGACGCCAGCTCTTCAGTGAGACGGAACTGGGGCAAGGCAAGGCGACAGCGGCCGTCACACGCGTCAACCGTTTTTTCGGAACAACATGGACGGCGGAAAACTGCCGCTATCCCGTACGGAAAACACAGGAAAACGGGGATGACAGGACAAGGTCGGCGAATATCATCATCACCTGCACGGACAATACCCGCTCACGACTGGAACTGTGGAGATTCCTGAAAAAATACAGGGAGGCCTCCGTAAACAATGAAAGGGCGGTTTATTACTGGATGGATTTCGGGAATGCGCAAACCACCGGGCAAGTCTTCATAGGCACTGTCCGCAACAAGATACGGCAGCCGGCATCAAAAGAATTCATGCCGGTACCCGGAATGAATGTCATCACCGAGGAGGTGAACTATTCCACAATAGAAGAGAAGGACTCCGGACCGAGTTGCTCACTAGCAGAAGCACTGGAAAGACAGGACCTGTACATCAACTCCATACTGGCACAAATCGGCTGTGACATCCTATGGAGGATGTTCAAGGAAGGAAGAACCTTGTACCGGGGGGCATATATCAATCTGGACACACTCCGGGTTAATCCGATACCGGTATAGACCATGTGAAACAGACAGTTTTCCTTGCCGAAGCTACAACTGTCGGCAAGAAAAGCATCTGCAATTTTCTTCCAATCCGTATAAAACCGGAACCGGATTCAGGATTTTATCCGCACTAATCCGGCAACACCCTTCCCTGTTTTAACCAGTTCATATTTCTCAAGCCTTTCATACAATTTGCCGAGCGTCCTGCAGCCATACCTTTTCACTTTGAATTTGGGCATCAGTTTCTTCAGCACACCTCCAATCAAAGACAGGCTGACCTCCGTCTTACCGCCAGCAGCCTGTTCAAAAGCCTTGTCAAAATATTCCATATCTCTTTGAATAAAGAATTCAGGCGTATTTTCCTGAAAAGGCTTCTCCTCCTTCCGGTCAGCCAACAGAAACCCGGTACAGGAACGTACCAGTGCCACCGGCGTCTTTCCCTCCCCGTAACCAAGGACCATCAGGCCGCTCTCCCTGATACGTTGTGCCAGCAGGGTATAATCCCCGTCACTGGCAACCAGACAAAAACAACCGACCCGCCCCTCATGCAGGATGTCCATCGCATCCATAACCAACGCGATATCCGTCGTATTCTTTCCCGACACAAAGGAGGAAGCCTGCACCATCCTGAACGAATAATCCCTTGCCGCATCCTTCCAACCGGAAAGGGATTTTTTAGTCCAGTCACCATATATACGTCTCACAACGGCAGTACCATAACGGGATACGAACCGCATCACATCTTCCATCTTCTCGAAAGAAGCGTTATCGCCGTCAATCAAAACCGCGACAGACAAATCTTTTTCTTTTTTCATACCGAATCCTTAAACTGCAAAAATATAACAGGTTCCCGCAAATATAATTAATTGAACCTATTTTTTCTTTCCCCTCTGCCGCAAAAAGTCCTGTATTTCCGAACTACGATAAAAATTCTTACCGTTCTCGTCCGTCTGGTAGTAGCGGATAAGCCCCTTTTCACGGTAACGGGCAATGGTCCGTTGCGTCACGCCCAGAAGTTGCGCAAGGTCACAGTTATCCAGCAAGGTGTCACCGTCCAGACAGTCTTTCAGGCGGTTCATACGGTCAAGTTTCTTTTCAAGGCGATTAAAACCTTCCACCATAGTCATGATCATTTTCTCAAGTACCTCATTATCTATATACATCATGGCATATCCTCCATTGTTTTAAAAAGTGATTATCCGGATACTCTTCCTGTGCGCACTACAAGAGTATATTACACTATAATGAAAATTACATGCCGGATTCAAAAAAACGAATCCATCTTTTTACATAACATGCTAATTCACAAAGAAATATAAAATAAAAAATTACAAAAAGCACTGTAAAATGTAATCCCGGATGTTGTAAAGTCCGGGTACAATTTGTAAATACGACTTACAATTCGACCAGCTATCCGTGAAATCTGACGACATCTGCTGACACCTGTAGTCAGAGACTTGGAGACAAACATGCCGGCAGTATACCTTTGCATCGGACAAAAAATCAAAAGCTTATGGAAGTGATCAGTATCGAAGCCGCAACATTTGAAGAAATGAAGCAGGCGTTAAGCTCAATCATCCGGGATATCCGGACAGGAAGAGGAATACGGCAGGAGGAAAGACTGACGGAATGGATGGATAATCAGGAAGCATGCATTATGATGGATATCTCTCCAAGGAAGTTGCTTACTTTGCGTAGCACGGGAAAAATCCCGTACAGCAGGATAGACAGGAAAATCTATTACCGGAAAAAAGACATCGTCACATACATGGAAGGAGTGTTACAAAAAGGAAACAATTAAACAAAGAAATATGGCACATGACTTACTGACAAGGGAAAGTCCAGAAATTATCCGGTTCTTTCAGGACATTGGACACATCACTGAACTCTTAAGAAGCGAACCGGACAGATACAGACCTGTCCTGAACGGTGACAGGTACATCACCGAAGCTGAACTGTCCGAATCACTGAAGATAACACGCCGGACACTGGTTGAACACAGGACAACCGGGCTTATCCCCTATTACCGGCTGGGAGGCAGGATACTTTATAAAGAGAAGGATATTATAAAACTGCTGGATGAAAACAGGCTGGAAGCTTTTTAAAAGCCGGCAATATAGAAGAGAACGTCTTCGGAAATTTTCCTAAAGACGTTCTCTTCATATATATGCCGTTCATTCCAGCATAAATGAATACATTATAAAGTTTTCTGTAATTTTATGCCAATACTATTTGGAGGAATCGAACCTTTTCCATATCTTTGCACCGTCAAAAAAATGACAGCGATAAAGATTGAAATAATTGAAATTAGAAATATGGCTAATTCAATGGTTTTGATTTTAACGATATAAGATTTAGTGCTGTTTATCAGGACTTTAAGTACAAAGAACTTTAAATGTTCGATTCCTGGTGGCACCACTTTTAGAGAAAGCAAAACGATGTAAATCCCTGAATTTCAAAGAAGTTCAGGGATTTTTATTTTCCAAGAATAGCAAAATAGTGGGATGAAGGGGATCAGTCAGAAAAACGTCTTCCAACAGTAACATTCCCCTAAATCCCAGAAATCAGCTATCATATCGAATGCTCCGATAGATACAGATCTAATTTCGTTGGGCATATCAGATATTTTCACACTGTTCCTGTTCTCGAGTATCATAGGCAGCAAAAGTCCTATTAAATGTTTCGAATATCAAATCAAAACTTGTATTGCCCAAAGATCTTATTTTCATGTCCGCTTTATACGAATTACAAAATAAAACTTTAATAAAGGATTATTGCTTTTCAAGACAGATATTAACTGCATTCATACCTTTCGTACCACGCTCAAGATCAAATGTCACAATGTTGTTTTCTACAATATTGCCAACAACATTATTTACATGGAAGAAATACTTTTCAACACCGTTAAGATCTTTAATAAAGCCAAATCCCCTAGCCTCATTAAAAAATTCAACCCTTCCTCTTAAGATAGCCGGTTCTTCCTCTTCCTTTTTGGGAGTTGCAATGATTATTTCATCGGGATTTATTTCCTCTTTTTTAATATCTTCCGTTGGAGGAGTGGAAGTTATCATTCCGTTCTCATCTACATAAGCAATCATATCTTCAAAGCTATTCGCTTTTCCCGACAATTTTTTGCTTTCTTTCTTCTTTAATTTTTCCTCTCGTTTAGCGAGTCTTTTCTTTTCATTTTCACGTTTACCTACTGTCATGGATTTTGCCATAGAAATCATATTTAATTTATACTTATTTTTAATGAATAATGTAAGAGGCTAATTTCAAAAAGTGAAATTAGCCTTATTGAGTTTCTTACCGGTCAACTTCTGAATATCATTAACCAGTTTACGTTCTTCCTGCGAACAGAATGTAAGTGCTGTCCCTGTATTTCCAGCTCTTCCTGTACGACCGATACGATGTACATACGTCTCGGGAACATCCGGGAGATCATAATTAATAACCATAGGCAACTCACTTATATCGATTCCTCTGGAAGCAATATCAGTAGCAACCATAACCCGGGTTTTCCCCGACTTAAAATTACCCAATGCGGACTGTCTTGCCGCCTGACTCTTATTTCCGTGTATAGCCTGACTACCGATCCCAGCCTTACCTAATATCTTAACAATCTTATCGGCATTATGCTTCGTACGCGAGAAGATAAGTACCGATTGATCTTCTGCTTTTTGCAAAATTGAAATTAATAATTGGCTTTTCTCTTTCTTCTCTACGAAGTACACAACCTGATTGATAGAGTCCACAGTAGACGATTTCGGTGTTATGTAAATCTTCACCGGATTCTTCAACAGAGATTTGGTTAAAGTAACAATGGTGTCAGGCATTGTTGCCGAGAAGAACAAGGTTTGCTTTTCTTTCGGAAGTTTCGGCAATATTCGCTTAATATCATGGATAAATCCCATGTCAAGCATACGGTCAGCCTCATCCAATACAAAATACTGAATAGTATCCAGATGTATATGTCCCTGATTCATCAAATCAAGTAGACGTCCCGGAGTAGCTACCAGAATATCAATTCCCTTGCGTAACATATCAACCTGCGGACGTTGATTTACACCACCGAAGATCACTCCGTGACGAACACGGGTATATTTTGAATAATCGTCAATGCATTCACTGATTTGCAGGGCAAGTTCACGGGTAGGTGTCAATATCAAGGCTTTGATACCCTGACGCTTGACAGATTCCTTGCTCACGACTTGCAAATGTTGTATGATAGGAATGGCAAATGAAGCCGTCTTTCCTGTACCAGTCTGCGCACAACCTAATATATCTCTTTTTGCCAATGCGGCAGGAATCGCTTTTTCTTGAATTGGGGTCGGTACTGTATATCCTTTTTCTTTGATTGCTTTTAAAATCGGCTCGGTTATATTTAATTCTTTAAATGTCATAAATGTTGTTTTTACTATATCTGAAAGTAAACCGTCAGAAACATATCTTATATAAATGTTCACGACGAAGTCAATATTGATATAGACTTGTGATTATACTTATTAAACTTTGCTCTTTTTTCCAGAGGCTTGCTTGTATTACAAAAAAGTCTAATAAATCTATTTTCAGAATGGAAAGTGCAGAACTAGAAATTTCCGATATTGCACACAAAAGAGGCAGAATTAGCAGAACTTAAATGTAAAATGATTTTTCGAATTCTCTGTAAAAGGGATTTCACGATGAATCATGAAACGGAAATAATTTATATATAAAAGCAGAAGACAGAATCTTCTGCTTTTATCCGGGTATTAATATCTTCTGGAGTTATTATAACCACCACGACCACCACCGTGAGACGGTCTTTCAGTGCGAGGGCGTGCAACGCTTACTGAAATAACCTTCTGGTCATATTCAACGCCATTCAATTCGTCAATTGCTTTTTGTCCTTCTGTATCATTCGGCATTTCTACGAAAGCAAATCCTCTGGATCTACCAGATTCTCTATCAAAAATAACCTTAGCAGAAGATACTTCTCCAAACTCTGCAAATAAATTTGTTAAGTCAGCATCATTTGTGCCATAACTTAAACCTGAAATGTAAATGTTCATCTAAAAATTTTATTAAAATAAATACTATTTTGGAGTGAGGAGGATAATTACAGAAGAGGACTACTTGCTAATAATATATTAAAAAGAAGAACTACACAATAATAATTCGTAACTCAAACTCTGGGAACAAAGATAATGTAATAAATCAGAAAAATACGTTTATATTCATTCTTTTTCGGAAGAAAGACGATAATTATCATTTATTAGCACACCATTCACCCTAAATCGGTGAAATACACAATTTCGTCTCTCATTCTTGATATTCTCTCGCAATATATCTACTTTTGTCTTTGTATAACTTATTAAGGGGCACCTCATGAATGTCAGAATAGAACAAAGTTGGAAACAGCAATTACAAGAAGAATTTGATAAACCATACTTCGAAAAGTTGGTTACATTCGTCAAAGATGAATATAAACGGGCACACGTCCTCCCTCTCGGACATCAGATTTTTCATATATTCAATTCCTGTCCCTTCGAAAAAGTAAAAGTAGTTATCCTTGGACAAGACCCTTATCCCAATCCCGGACAATATTACGGAGTCTGTTTTTCTGTACCTGAGGGAGTAGCTATCCCCGGTTCACTAAACAACATATTCAAAGAGATACATCAAGACCTGGGAAAACCAATTCCTGCTTCCGGTAACCTGGATCGCTGGGTTGCCCAAGGCGTATTCCCGCTAAACTCTGTTCTTACCGTACGAGCGCACGAAACCGGTTCTCATCGAAATATGGGCTGGGAAATCTTCACAGACGCAGTTATCAGGAAACTTAGTGAAAAGCGAGAGAATCTGATATTCATGCTTTGGGGAAATTATGCGAAAGAGAAACTATCTTTGATAGATACTAGCAAACATCTGGTACTGACCAGCGTTCATCCTTCTCCCCGTTCTGCCGAATATGGTTTCTTCGGTTGCAAACACTTCAGCAAAGCCAATGCCTTTTTGCGTAGTAAGGGAATAGAAGAAATTGATTGGTAAATAAATATCTTCTCAAAATATACTATCAACGTTCAAAACATTCACCATGAATAAATCAAACGATATTACCCGGGAAGAATGTGGACCAAACAATGCCTTTTTGCTACTGACATTGATTACACCATGTTGAAACGGGATATCTGCCCCTCAAACAGCGGAACGACTATTCCAACATTTACAGTTTCCGTATACTCAATGCCAGGCAACAATATATACGTGTCACCAGCCGACATCAAGTTTTGAAGCAAGACCATAACGGCAAAGCATGGCTCGTAATAGGTAACCGTGAATATGTATTCAAGGCTTCTTCCAAACTTACATATTTTCCTACCGTTGTAAAATTAAACACCATAAGAACAATAAAGATATGACGATTCCATACTAAACCCGAAATATTTTTATTACATTCACAGCATGAAATGCAGAATTATACTCGAACTATTAGCAATTCTCTTTTTTACAGGATGTTATAACAGAGAACAGATTTCCCGGCTTGACGAGGCGGAAGCACTGATACAAAATAAGCCGGATAGTGCCTTAACAATATTACAACAACTCAAATCGGAAGGTAGCCAGGCTGAACAGGCCAAGTATGCGTTGCTTTATTCAGAGGCTTTAGACAAGAATCATATCAAAGCAACAAATGATTCGCTGATTCGTCGGGCTTGGGAGTATTACA
>ERZ1673743.318-NODE-318-length-78790-cov-8.110548_pt1 | contig 78790 bp, 126 predicted proteins | sample MGYA00580197_ERZ1673743 | MGnify/ENA primary metagenome ERZ1673743 (study PRJEB41218, sample SAMN15661795) | gut metagenome | host: Homo sapiens | place: Canada: London | collected 2015-08-20/2019-03-30 | study: EMG produced TPA metagenomics assembly of...
ATTAATATCCTTGAAATGCGCGATTCCGAGACGAGGGATATTTTCTATATTGCTTTTGTCGATAATCATTTGGTTGGTTCATACACATCCGGACTTGTCGAGTCGGCTATTGATTCGCGTAATAAACCTAAAATCGGGCTTGATCAGTCTTTTATTGAAACAGAGAAGTTGGTTTCCGGTAAGGGACTTGTCAGAGTCTTTGTCAATTATGCGCGTGTACCTCAATTTATGTCTATTTATTTAGGTACAAGAAATGAGTACATTGATCTGTTTAGCAATTCCATGAATTTTGCCGGACTTTATTTAAATACGAATAAGGAGCGGATGGAAGTGAAAGGATATACATTGAAAAAAGATTCTGCCGATCCTTATGTCGCTGCTTTGTTGAATTCGGGAAAACATAAAATGAAAGCACATGAGATTCTGTCTGGGCGGACAGCTCTTTATACGAATATAGGTTTCAATAGTCCGGTGACCTTTGTAAAGGAACTGGAGAATGCACTGTCGGTTCACAATAAACAGTTGTATGATTCTTATCAAAGTTCCCGGAAAAAGATAGAAGGGTTATTCGGTATATCTTTGGAAGAAAACTTTTTGAGTTGGATGTCAGGAGAGTTTGCTATTACCCAATCCGAACCAGGTTTGTTAGGACATGATCCCGAACTGATTCTGGCTATCAGGGCTAAAAGTATTAAAGATGCCCGTAAGAACATGGAATTCATTGAAAAGAAGATTAAGCGACGTACTCCGGTTAAGATTAAGACTGCTAATTATAAGGATTTCGAGATTAATTATGTCGAAATGAAAGGCTTTTTTCGCTTGTTCTTTGGAAAGCTATTTGATAAATTTGAGAAGCCATACTATACTTATGTTGACGATTATGTAGTTTTTAGTAATAAAGCTGCTTCTTTACTTTCCTTTGTAGAAGATTACGAGCAGAAGAATTTATTAAAAAATAATCCGGGTTTTGAAAATGCACTGTCATATTTAAAATCAAGTTCTACTATTTTCTTATATACAGATGTGCGCAAGTTTTATTCCCAGTTGAAACCGATGATGAATCCTGCTACATGGAATGAAATACAATCAAACAAAGACGTTTTGTATTCATTTCCTTACTGGACTATGCAGATTATAGGAGAGGATCAGTCGGCTTCTTTGCAGTATGTGATGGATTATAGCCCATATCAACTGGAAGAGGTTGACGTTGCTATTGCTACCGATGAAGATGATAAGGAAATGAACGAAGATGCAGAGACCGAAAAAGAGCAGATGAGCGAACTGAAACGTTTCTATATCGAAAAGTTTGAAGGAAACGTTTTACGGGAGTTTTATCCGGAGGGAGCATTGAAGAGTGAAGCGGAAGTAAAAGAAGGGAAACGCCATGGTCGTTACCGCGAATATTATGAAGATGGGACATTGAAACTTCGTGGAAAGTATGCAAATAATAAACCGAAGGGTACATGGAAGTACTATACCGAGGACGGAAAATTTGAACGCAAAGAAAAGTTTTAGATAACGTCAACAAAAGTTGATTTAAAAATTAAGCTCAAAAAATAATCGGATTCTTTTTGTTTTCTCAAATAAAGCTGTAATTTTGCACGCCGTAAACGAGAGACAAACGCCGCTATAGCTCAGTTGGTAGAGCAACGCATTCGTAACGCGTAGGTCGCCAGTTCAAGTCTGGCTAGCGGCTCTCAAATGGGAACCTATTAATTGTCTTATATTTAGCGGTTTAGGTTCCCGTTTTTATGTACTAGTTCTTCAATATATAGATTAAAAAAAAGGAAAAATTGTCCAGTGGTGGACAAAAAAACTTATCCAAAACTTATCCTTTAAATTTTAATCTATTATGGCAACTCTTAAACTTACAATTTTCAAAGCAAAAGTTTTAAAGGACGGGAGGCATAAAATAAGAATAGCCGTATGTCATAAGAAAGAGACATGTTATATTGTAACACGTTTCATTATTGATAACTTGTCGCAGTTTAAGGATGGACAAGTAACAAAGCGTCCTGATGCTTCAATTATTAATTCCAAGCTAAGAAGCATGATGAATGATCTACAGGATAAATTGGATGAAATAAACCATCAATCACTTTATTCTTGTAAGCAAATTAAAGATATGCTTATATCTGGCTTGGATTCGAAAGGAAAGCATAATATTACTTATCAAAAGGCTTGCAGTGATTTTATAAGTGAACTGAATTCTGAAGGAAGGGAAAGTTATGCTGTATTAATTGAAAGAAGTTGTCGATATTTTACGGAGTTCACTAGGGGAGAAATACCTATGTCAGATATAACTCCAAATATGATTGAAGGATTTTCAAAATACTTGAAAACAAAAAGGAACATAGGGAATACAACAATTGGGATGATGATGTCTCAAATAAAAGCTGTTATTAATAGAAATATAAATTCAGGTTATGTCAGATATGATATACATCCATTTGTGAACAAGAAAATTCCTAAATCTCCAGTTCGCGAAGTTGATATATCTTTGGAAAGCCTTAATATAATAAGGTGCAGTAATCCAAAAGAGAAAAAATACATTGTTGCAAGGGATGTGTTTATGCTTTCTTTTTATTTAGGCGGAATGAATTTAATAGATATAATGAATACTCGTTTTGTTAATGACAAAGTAGATTATGTCAGAATTAAAACGAGGCTTAAAACGGAAGCCGAACAGCATTGCCTACTTCCAATTACTGAACCTGCAAAGATGATAATAGATAGGTGGATAGATAATAAGACAAAAAAACTGGATTTTGGATATAAATTTTCGTATCATAATTTTTCAAGGTATACATGCCGATCTCTTGCTACATTAGCAAAGGATTTGGGAATAAAAGAAAAGGTAGTCTTTTATTCTGCTAGAAAGTCGTTCGCTCAATATGCTTTTGATTTAGGAATACCCGATAATGTAATAGACTATTGTCTTGCTCATTCAGACAAGGGTAGGGGAATTGTCAGGTATTACACAAAAACTCGGTTTAAGCAAGCTGAAATAGCTATAAATAGGGTTATTGATTATATTAATAATCCTGATAAATACAAGGAATATATTGAAATGAAAGCCGATATAATGATGATGAAAGGGTAGGGGAAGGCAGCTTATCCGGCTGCCTTTTCTATCTCAATTCAACAGGTTCATCCTCCCATGTTAGTTTTCGGCAAAGGTATAAAAAATCCCGGTATATCTAATACACCGGGAGGATTCCATTTTAAAGAGGCAGTTATAAATGGAAGGAGCTATTCACCAAACATATAATCCTCAAAGTACAAGAGATTCCTTTTATTGAGGATCATGTACGCCATATATTTTGGCGGGGAGAGTAAAAGAAGGGAGTCCTGTGCGGACAATCATATTTTGAATATACTCTCTAAAATAAGGCCAGATAAATACTGATAAACTTATCTCTTTAAAAACATCAAAGAAATCTTTTGTTATTGTGACCTCTTTTAATTTACTATATCTGACTTTAAACTCTCCAGATATAGTAAATAGTTTCTCCGCATTTTCTTGCTCGCCAATTATACCATCAAACTTAAAGGAAGCTATAAAACAAGCATTACTTTCAGATTCAGAAAACGAGTATTTATCTTTAAAATTTAAATTGATAGAACCTCCTTCTGATACACACTCAAACACCTTAACATTCCCATCCGATAGAAATATATTATCTAATTTTATGGAAGTTAATATTGAAGAATATTCTTCTGGGGTAATTTTATTTTTCATATTTATATAACTGATTTAAATTCGGTATGTTCATAAAAACGAGATTGAGTAGCATTACAAAACAAGGTATTTGTTTTGTAATTAATTGAATTAAGGTTCCTTAAAATCATATCATTTTGGGCAGTAATCTTTTCATCAATCTCATCTATTTTTCTTTCACATTTCAATGAAACATCATGTTGTCCAATTCCGTATGCTAATAATTGATTAACATAAGAATTGAGGGAAACACCATTCATTTTAGCTTGTTGTATCAACGAAGAATGAACCCATGAGGATGTTCTAACTGAAAATGTACCACTTGAATTTTGCTCCTCATTTACAACTTCAGGGATAGGCTCTCCTTTTTCATACAACATTTCTATAAAAGCATCTTTTTCTTCAATAAAACTATTTAAAGCAGATACTTTATCTTCTCCTATCCCATGACATGCATTTAAACCAAGCTCATTGCAGTATGCAACATACCACTTTTCGCCATCAAGTTCTTCTTTTTTAATAATAACATTGTACTCCAATGATTTGTAGTACTGTAAATCTTTTCGTGACATAATTGTATTGGGTTAGTGAGTTATTGCTTTTTCTTTATCCTTATTATTTCAATTAACACCGGATAAAGATACTGTTTAAAATTAGTCCTCTTTATTAGGACTTCATTGCCACCTTTATGAACAACGTGTACTCCAAAATATTTGCCAGGTGTTGGAGCTAAAGGGTGATAAAATCTTTCCATAGAACCACGTGGGCTATCTTGTAATTTTGCTCCAAGAAATTCCGCAATCTTAACCACATGATTAAAAGGCAGATCCACCACAGGTGCACTATAAAGATTTTCTAGTTCTTTTTCCGCATCCTCAATAGTGGTATCATCCGTTATTTTAAACTTAAATTTCATATAAAACCGAATTTTGGTTGCAAATATAATACCAATATTCCAATTTATAACAGAAAAAAGATAAAAAAAGTTCTTTTTCTTACTCTATTTATACTTATATTCTTTATAAATATATATAAAAATCCCCAGCTACATAGCCAGGGACAAACACAAAGATATAACCCTTGCAATAATCGCAAGAGGAATCAGCCAGTACAACCACCTTTCTAGGCGTTCCATAGCATCACCAGCAGAAGCCGGCAGAAATCCGAGTGATACCGGTCGTCGGCCTGTGAAATCAAATCATCTATGTAGTCTTTTTCTCTCATTTTCGACTGTTACATATATTCCTGCCAAAATGCCCCTTAATATCTTCGACATAAGTTTTTCCTGCAATGTTCACATAAGAAGTTCTTCGCTATCGGGAACATCTTCTGACCTACCTCACCGGAAAGATATTGGGCTTCCTCCCCGTATGGATCAATATTGAATGCTTGTGAGATATGCCGGCACAAGTGCCCTTTTTCGTGGTCCCATGAGTTTTGGAACTCTCCCGGGGAAGAAGTGAGAGCAATTACCATCACAGTCTCACGCTCCTCAAAGTCCGAATAAGTAAGACCGGTATTGAGGGCCCCGGAAGATAGGTTTCTGTATGCCTGTTTGAAATCTTCCCCTCTACAACCGATACGGTGAAGTTCGCACAGAATCTCACTGGTCCAGTAAGTCGTTACGGCATAATACACCCTAACTCTCCAATCATATTTCGGTATGTAGAAATCCTGGACTATCATAATCAGAGCATATCATCCCACATTATAGGTGTGCCACTTCCGATACAATCCGCATAGAAACGGGTAAAAGGAAGTCCGTCATACCCGTCTGGATCATCTATGTAATCCTTCAAGAATAATGCCAAACGGGATTCATCTGTAATGGAGCTCTTATAATAATCAGCTTTCGCCATATTGGCTACATATACGCAATCGTACCCGGCATCTTTCTCCAGTTTAATTCCGTATTTTTTCAGAAGCTCCTCCACCTCTTCCTTTTTGATCGGAACGAGTTTTTCCTTCTGCTTGGTAGTCTTGTTCTCAACTTCCATTTTAGAAACAGCCCATTCGCACATCTTCTTAGAGAAGTGCCAGCCGTATAATGACAGATAATTTTTCATTGCCGGCGGCATCTTGTCATACGTATCTAGTCTTTGTCCCATAATAATTGCTTTATTAGAATAAGAGGGGATTTCTCCCCTCATACGATTAATAGAACTCACCGTTTGAGCGTCTGCGTCTGCGCTCTCCCATATCTCCGTACATAGGGGATTCCGGGAAATAACCCGGCATACGACGCTCGTTCATGCCATCGCTGTCGTAGTGTCCATTCTCACGGAATCCCATTCCACCGCCACGCATTTCACTCATGGCCTTCTCATAACCATGACGACAACCTTCACGATAAGCTTCTTCGATTTCGCTTTTTCCTCTCATTCCGAAGTCACGATCATATCCATCATGCTCTTCTCTAATTGTCCACATTCCCATATTATTTACTGTTTTTAGATGTCTCCTTTGTTCCAAGCTGTTCCATCAGTCGCTTATTCATTTCCATAAGGTCCGCCATATTCTTGCTCATTTCGGACATTTGACCTTTTAATGATGCTATTTCCTGCTCCTGTCTTTGCTTTTCTGCAAATTCAGGGTTAAGAATGGTTAGCATCTTGTCGCAGCCGGCAATCACGCTTTGATGAAAATCTATGCTGTTCAGAATATCAATGCTTTTCTGTTTCATAGATGTAACTTCCGAGTTCATTGCATCACGGGAACAGGATAATACAATATTACCGTTCTGTCCAAAATCCGCAATGTCTCCTCCTGCCGGAAGATTCTGAAAAGTTGTGTTTTGACCACTTATGTTAATTACAATATCCACAACCATTTCCGTCTGGGGAATTTGACCAATAGGAGTAGGCATAGGGTACTTGGGTTTAGGAGCCGAAACACTGACTACTGATCCTATTTCAATATAAGGATTAGCATCCTTATGAAGAATATACAACTGATTATTTGCTCTTAACGATTGAAACATAGTGATTGATTTAATAGGGCTACCGCATTACACGATAGCCCGTGTTTTTACTTACTTTTTGCTGCTACCGCTTCCGAAGTTGGAGCTGCCGGAGTAGTCGGTCTATATCCTCCATTTACCAGATACAATTCGTTTGTATACTTGTTATAATGGATTTCATAGATGCCTGTACCGGCTAGGTTGGCGACTGTTACAGGCTCGTTATTGTAGGCCATCAACGGTCTTGTGTCCCCATTGGTCCCAATCAGTACAGGAAGCGTTGTTGCCGTCCCGGAAGGGATAGACTGGCGAAGATTAACATAGAAACCTCCTACATAGTCCCGATTACGGAACGCATGATTAGGGAGTTCCAATGTCACATTCTCCGTGCCGACCGTTACCGATACAGTAGGCAAGGTGTTCAAGTTCACCCGCCCAATGCTCGGAAACAGAAAGGGGAATCCTGTAAAAAAGTTAGGCCACATAATTACCTCCTTTCTTACCGGATCAACCCCAGTAGTTATTACAACCGCATCCGCTACGTCCGTATGCTGCGTCACCGGCATAAGCACCGAAAGCAGCCGCACGGTAAGTATCCATGTTTACACCGACAATGTTAGGGTATTGAACCGGAACTGTGTTAGGCAACTTGCATTTGATTCCATCAACATCGCTTTGCAATGCTTGCAATCCAGCCGCAAGAGGTGCAATCTGTTGACCTACTGCATTTAAAATTGTAGCATTTTGGTTACGTTGGGAGATTTCAGCAGTAAGGGTTGCCTTTTCCGCAGTAAGAGATGCAATCTTGTCCTGCAATGCCTGATTCTGCATAGCATCCAACTTGGCAATGATAGCCTGCGTATTAGCTGTTGCACTGTCACGCAAAGAAAGCGTATTTTGGTTGGCTGTGTTGACTAATGTATTAGTCTGGTTGCACATTGCAAGCTGGCTCTCATATCCTTGTGTGGCTACAAGCTGCTTCATGTCGCAGCAACAGTTGCAAATTTGAGATGTCAGAGCGTTGTTGCCTTGCATAATTGCAGTAAGGATGCTGTTGGTGTTCTGACCCATTTGGTTACCAAGCCCACAGATTGCCTGTGACACGGAGTTAATACCGGCAAGGATTTGATCGGAAGAAGTGTTCACGGCTTGTGCCAGTGATGCAATGTCGACACCGTTTCGGTTAAGTGTCTGCATAATCATCTCCCTTCCTTCGTTCGCTCCCTGATTATTATTGCCGCCAAAGCCGAAATTACCATTTCCGAAAATAGCTGCAATCACAATAAGCGCAATGATGTCTTGAAAACCACCATTGTTACCAAAGAAACCACCGTTGCCATTGCCGCCTCCAAGCAGACCCATCAGGTAACCGGTGTCAATTCCTCTGTTTTGCAAAGACGGAAGAATAGAAGCAAGCAGGCCGTTTCCTGAAGCCGCTCCACCGTCCTGATTAAAAACGTACGTTCTTTCCATAGAGATTTATACTTTTTATTACGGTCAATATCAACCGCACACAAAAGTATATATTAGCGATATCATAAATCATCACTCATTTTCAAGTGATTTGCGAATATTTTGCAAATATATTGCAATCATTTTGTTTGTATTTTTACGGCTCTCAAAAGTGGATATAAGATAGCGTATACTAGCAGATGTCTTATGAAGTAGAGCGGCTATCTGTTCAGGATACAGACCGTATTCAGTAAGGAAGAATACTACGATAGAGCGAGCATCGACAACCTCGGTCACTTTGGTTGATGAAAGGATTAGTTCTGTTGAAACTTCTGTTTCTTTTCCTACAAGGTTTAGTATTTTGGCAAAAATCTCCGACTTACACATGGTAATTAATTTTTTTGTTGTACTTTTGCCCTTGCCAATCGAATTATACAGAACAAAGAACAAAAGCATGCTGAATAATGTTAAGGATATTATAACCCCTGGCACATCTTCGGCATGCTTTTGTATGTTTAAAAGTTCGATTGGCGTCAACTTTTGTGCTAGGGGTTCTTTTTACTCTGCCCCCAAAAGAGTTACATTTGTTATAATAACCGGCCTTCTACTTACCGGATAAACTTAGTGCTTAGGATTAATTAATGTATCATTTTGCCCTCCTTTCTTGATAAACCTTTTTCCAACGGAAATTGTTATATAGGTAAAACTTAAACTTTTCATACCGGGGAGGTCTGTGAAGATATTAGCCGGTTAATTTCTGAATAACTTAAGCATTAACACAATAGATAGTATTACAATTACGCCAACAGCCCAGCCGCCAAGCTCTATTTTCATCCGCTGCCACCGGGTTAGCTGTTTCTCCACCGGATAAGGGATCTGCACGGAATCGGTCAGCATAACCGTATCTGTTTTGTTAATTGTCAGATACCAGTATTTATACCGATACTTCTCTTTGTAGACAGTATCTCCCTTTACGAATAGGAATATACTATCATGCTCATAGATGCTGTCAAAACGGATGCTGTCACGTGTTTTGTACTCCGTTTTCACGGTCTCTACCGGAACATACTTGATGCCCCGGCAGGATGTGAGACATATTGCCAGCATCAATAGAATGATGTAGAGCAAGTTTTTCATAAAACACTATCGCTTGAAGACCACTCCGAACTTGCCAGCAAAGCATTCAATTCTTCGCCTTCGTATACCGGATAAGGATAAGACACAATCGGTGTCTCTCCATCCTCTGAAAGAGTCATAATCATTTTACTTGCAAATATTTCAGCATAATGTTCGGCTTTCATCAAAGCCTTTTTACCATTCAAGCTTATACGAGGCACTAAATTTCTTTTATCCAGCTCCTCTTGTGGAACTTCCTCCAAATCGGAATATGGAAAAACGATGTACTGTAACGTTGACATAAGTTATTTTATAAATGTTATTTTGTTAATAATCTCGTTCAAATTCGCTGTGGGGAATGTAATGTATTTCATAATTGCTTACTGTTTAATTACTTATCAGACTATTATACTTGCTCCCAAGTAACACTCCCATCCTCATTGAAAATAAGTTTCTTGTTTCCAAGTAATATAACCTCTGTCTGTGCCGTCGAACCAAGAATCATCTGACCGTCTTTTGACGCCTTAGTATTATTGCCAAGAAGGATTACATCATTTAATTGATTAACACTACCTCCATTATCAGCACCAACCATAATATTGTTACTTCCCTTACAGTACCTACCTGCCTTATAACCTATATAAGTATTTTTTTGATTACCATAAGCTCCTGCCTCATAACCAACAACCGTACACCCTTCTGTTTTCACTTCACTATCTACTAAATTTTGACTCGCATTATGTCCAATGACAACACATTGAGAAGAACCTGCACCCGTATAAAAACCTAATACCCCAGTTCCGATACCGACAGTTTCATGATGCTCTGTCCCTCCAAGAGCTGATCTTCCAATTGCAACATTACTATTACATTCTTTTCTACATGGATAGAGAGTATCAGCCCCTATCGCAACATTATCCTTACCACTCGGTATATATGCAGTAGAATAGGTACCAATTGCAATATTACGAGAGCCGGAAATAAGTTCAGAAAGTGACATTGTTCCTATGCCAATACATCTCGTTGAGTTTTCAGATTTCCCAAGCGTTTTATAGCCTAATGCAACATCCCACCAACTTGATATATCATTATCCCCTATATTAATATATACATTTTGCCGACCGTAAGATATGAGTTGGCTGGCGGATGACTTATCAACCACTTCATATAACTCAACTTCTAAAGTTGACGCATATTTAGCCGATGGGAACACCTTCAAAGAACCACCATCGCTAATCATTCCAATATAGGCTATCAGTTCACCATTATACGTATCTATCGGTGTCTTATCTCCGATACCTACCATAATGGAATTTTCAGAACCTTCTATACCTTTTGTTAATTTGGCAAGATATTTTTTCCCTTTGCTAGTAGTAAGTGTAAAAGCAAGGGCATTATCGTATCCGCTTGCATGGGTATATATACCATTTTCATAGCTCCATCCTTCGGATAATTCTGCTGACTGTGTAATCAGATTATCTCCGCATGGAATCTTATCTGCTAATAGGAACTTTGCTGTATCATCAAAGTTTCCATCAATCGCAGTAGATAAAGTGCCCCACGATTGTTCACTGTCTTTTGCTATATCAAATATCTTTTCCATAATATCATTCGTTTTTAATTAATGTTTCATTTGAAATTAAAGTTGAGTTGCTTAACATTGTCAAGTAACTGGAGATAACAAGGTTTATCTTTTGAGGGGATTTGACTATCTTTCCCGTAATCTCGTAAACGCCATTGTCACCGGATATGGATATATCACTGATAGCATTGCACGATACCTCCATTAGCTTATCAGAGGTGTTTGGCAACGTTACAGTGATGGTAACCATGCTATCTACAGAGATATATTCTCCGGGATTAACAGAATAGGAAATGGAAGAATAAGGTAGATTACTCTTCACTATCGGTCTGAACTCCACCATATCCGGATACAGCGTACCCAGCTTATGCTTCTTCAACTGGCGCTCTATCAAGAACTCGGACATACTATAGGGGAAGGACATGAGAGAGTAGATAGCTCCGTTGAAGAAACGGCTATCATTATCTCGTATCGTGCCTAACCACATATCAGTTCCATCTTCTGCTGCACCTGCTGTTATAGATTGCCCGCAATAAGAGTATTTAGATAAATAAGATATACTTCTAGTAGAAATAAAATTTAGACCAGAAGTAGCTTGACCAAAACTATAAACACTATTTCCGGCAGTTTCCACAAATGCCCCCGAATTATTCTTTGACAATATAGCTCCAATATTAGCAAATATTTCTCTATCGGTTACTACCGTATAATCCTTGTAAATCGGCATCCCTGTCACCTTACCGAAGTCATTTACTCCATCAAGGCAGAGAGCACCTGCGTGGGAGGGAATCTGGGTGATGGTTATTATGTTAGCTTCGTTCTTTACAACTTGAAATCCCGAAGTATTACTAATTTGAGGCTTGGCAGTTCTGAAATCAGACGGTAATGTATAATCTCCGTCTTTAGTTATCGAATAAACATTACTTTGTCCGTTTGAATCATAATATCTATAAATCAACTCTTGACCTTCTAATAAACCTTTAACTTGTATTTTAAAAGAAGGCATATCGGCACTATTGGTCAGTGATGTGTTAGCAAATAATGTCCAACCCGATAAGCCATTATAGCTACTACTAAAAGGAGAAGAAGTTGTTTTTTTACTTTGAGTCCATATACTTGTATTAGAAAGTTCTGTCTCATACTTCCCAATACCTGAATCCCCCTTCCAAGCAATATTGTTCAGCTGAATATCCCTACCGTTGCCTGAATAGTCAATCAGCTTGTCGCCAAACTCTGCATGGTTCTCATTTGTGATTCCCTGCTTGATAGTATTACACAGTATATCAGGTTTAAGAGTTCTATCCAAGTTGAAGTAAGCGATTACTTGGTTGATTTGGTCGGTAGTCAGTACCTTGTTGGCGATGATTGTCCAGTACCAAGCGACAGAGCTAAAATCGCCAGTATTATTACCGTCATTATACGAATATCCTTGAACGCTAAAATTACCATTGATTATGGAGTCTCTATTGTCGCCATTAGACGTATAATCATTCTTATCACCTAATATATTATTTACAACTGACAAACCCTTTAAGTCAGAAGAAGTATATCCATATATTCCAGTCTTGTCGTAGTTATTCACGATATTACGGAAATAGCCATTGGCACTACCTCTTATATAATTGGTAAAAGATACATTATTAGCTGAATCTTTAACCTGATGAACCATGGACACGATTGTTAGTTCATTGCTTCCTCCCAGCATCTCCTGTACGGTCTTGGTGGAAGTAATCAGGTCGTCGATTCCGTCGGTGACGAAGGCGCCATAGTAAGGACTATCTTTATCTGCGTAGCCACTTCCTTCGGTGTAAGCTGCGTTACTAATCACAAACGGATTGTCAGGGTCCACCAAGTTCTTGACAACAGCCCTGTCCGGATCGTCGTTGCTCTTACCGTAGCAGATGCAGACGGCTTTCAAGGATGCTAAGACTTCCGGGTCGATGTAAGGACGGTCGGACGAAGCTCCCGGAACTCCCAACTTAATCGCATTGATGCGGATAGGATCAAGCCCTATCCGGTCAAGCCTAATCGGATTTAATCCTATCGCTCCCATTATTCCTCTGATTCAAAGTATTGAGCCTTGGTTGGCTGCGTTTCACATTCAACCTTGATGTATTGTCCGGGTATAAGACCGACAACAGGGCGGGCGAAATTCAGAGTGGTGAAATTCCTAGTCTCTACAACGGAGTATTTTTCTCCGTCATAGCTTATATAAACAGCCAGTTTCCCGGATTCTTTAAACTCTAGCTGAAGCCCAATGGTTTCTGAATTTACTTGTATGGGATCGCTTAGGTAACGCTTTTCTGCGATCTGGCTAAATGTGATATCTGTTGATTTCATGATTGTTCCTCCTATAATTATAATTTTAAAACCTGTTTTTTCACATTGCAGCTATCATAGCTAACGTGAACCCATGAGAAGTTCTTCTCGTCTATCAGCTGCGTAAATGGAAGTCCAAGCTCCTGTACGAGATTGAATAGCTTTTTGTTTTCCGCTTTTGTATTCGGAGTGCCAACTATATCAGCTGCCATTCCTTTCATGTGTTCGCTGGTCTTACTTCCTCCTACAGCCTTGTTTAATGCTTCGCAACGGTATCCGCTCGTTACAGTGATAGGCTTGCCATAAGCTTCCCGGAGAGGATCAAGAACGTTGTCTATTAAGCCATTCACATTACATATCAATGCTTTCGGCAGACGGTTATCTATACATCGTCTATCTGCTGTTTCGCTTTTTACCATTTCGGCCACTGTGAAATACTTTCCCATATATCTTTCCTCCTATAATATCAATGTTAATACTCCCAATGCCAGACCTGCACAATCGCAGATGATGTCTTTAGTTGAAAACTCCGTTTTCTTGCAGTACTTGTCGTATACCTCCTTCAAGATGAAGATTACGACGGTTATAATGATTGCTAACCACAGTGGAATCAACTTTGATAGCCACATAACCAAGTTCTGACACACTATAATGTGAGCCATGCCGTCTATTCCGATCTTGGATAGAAGCTTGCTGGCTAATTCGCTGATTTTATTTGCCTGATTCATGTATTTCCTCTTTTTCGATTATATCCTTCACATCTTCCTTGTCAACCTTGAATACCTTCTTACCAAACACACCCAAAGCCCCGATAAGATTGATGTTAATCCCCTTTGGCTTCAGTATATTCCCAACTATCGAGCATCCCTCTATGAAGCATACCAATAAGCAGGAATACACATCTATAGGATATTCATTGTGGCTTGCCACGCTAATCATGCAGACCATGCAGACGAAAGCGAAGTAAGTGACCATCTTCCCCATAGTGGCACGGATTGCACGTGAAAATCTGACCTTTTCACCCATTAGTATACTTTTCCTTACTCCGAATAGGAGATCACAGAGGATTACAGCACATGAGACAATCAGCCATGGAATCATATTTTGCAATGATTCGGCAACAAATGCAGTGGCTATTGCGGCAAATCCTCCGGTTGTGGTATGTACTATTGCTTCTTTCATACGATACAAGTTAGATAAACGGTTAACAACGAAATTACCTCAATCCAGAACATAGGCTTTCTCTTTATGAAGTCAGAGATGAAGTTACCGGTCCAGTGCTCACTCATGGAGATAACCATGTAAGCGATGAATCCAGCCCATAACAGTAACCAATACCAACTATTGCAACCTACCCATATCTGGGAAAAAATTAAAGACATGGCGGCACCGATACAGTGAGGAATCTTTTGTTCTGTTCGAAAATTAGGAGATACACCTAATACAATCATTCCGACAACCGAAAGGAATACAAGAAACCGGCTGTTTTCCGTGCTTGCTTCAAATGCTGACGGAAGAAGCAATACACCGGAGCCGATCATACAAAGCCCGAACCAGAACTTATGCGTCAGGGCATAGTAGGTATCACTGATAGAATACGGGATTCCCTTCATCTTCTTTATCATTGCAAAGACGTAGCCGGCAATGAGGATGAACGACATTAATACTAGTAGAATCATAGCTTTATTTGTTTATAGTTTATATAATTATTCTTCTTGTGATAGAGCATTGATAACCGACAAACGATCAATAGCCCGAACAAAAAGATTTGCATATTTCTTTAATGAATCAGCCTGTTTGGGAGTCAATTCCACCTCTCCATTTTTATACATTTCTCTTGCAAGTTCAAGCTCTCCAATATCGCCCGTATTTTGATAAATTGCATTGGCGAATTTCTGTGATACATCGATGGTACTCTTATTCCCTTCGAGATCGGTTAATTCTATTTTTCGAAAGTCTATTTTCATATAGGATATAAATTATTAACTCCAGAATAAGTATCAGCTGTTATAAACGCTTTAGCACTCCATGCATCCATTGTTATTGTTGTAGACAATCTATTATTTGTTACTACCCTCTTTGCATATTCTGAAAAGTTAACAATAACTAGCATCTTATACATAGGAGAATCGCATATACGCAATACATACTGTCCGTCACCCTGCATGACTACACAATCAATAGGTTGTCCCGATTGTGGATATTTATGGTTCCATAAGTCTGTACCATTGCCGTATATATGAGCATACATATCAGCATTTGCATTCCACAATATTGTAAGTGTAGTCATTTGATAATGTCCGAATTGTCCACGGCACCAAATGTCAGAAGCGTAAAATCTCCAGGCACGACTCTCATCGTAGTTATACCCCTGTTGGTATAAATCACCGGAAATCCAAGTTTTTGAGAAATCAATATTAAATGATGATGAAACATTATCACCTGAACCGGAAGTATTAAAGGATATCTTACCTTGTATATTTCCAACATTATCAACTGCTTGTAATTCTTTGAAAGTGCCCGTTGCCCCTTTTAATTTTGTCACTTCAAGAGTATCAACGTTAATAAACTCTGTCTTTATCTTGCCGGCTTCTATGAAAGTCTTTCCGCCTACGTTTATTCCACCGGTTTCTGGAAGAGATATTTTACCGTCAGATGTTAGCTCGACACCTGTAACATTATGCTTAATAGAGCCTTCGGTCATTATCCAGCCCTTCGTTTTATCTAAGTTTCCAACAAATATTCCGGAAGAACCGAGAACATCAATCGTCGCATTCTGCGCAAGAAGGACATTTGTTGCCACGTTTTCGAACTCGCTGAACTCTTCCCACTTCGTTGAGTCAAAAGAGGAAGTAGACGTATGAGTGATCTTACAAAGTTTGTTTTGACCGTTATAGATTACTGTGTCTATAAATGTCTCATTTCGGTAATACTCGGTATTGGTTTTCCATACTCCACGAGGGCGGAGCATTGCACCGGGTAATCCTGTATCTCCCTTGTCTCCTTTATCACCTTTAATTTTACTCCACTTATATTTTGAAAATACGGTGCTGTCTGCCTCTGTAAAATCCACATATTGACCGATCCATGCTCCGGGAGTCTCACCGTTGTTAGCTGTGAAGCTACTACCATCGTCAGAATATTTAATATGGAGATAGCTGGCTTGCCCGTTCTCTCCATCTATACCGGGTATACCCTGCTCGCCTCTTTCTCCTTGTGCACCTTTAAATCTAGCCCATGTATATGATGTATATGAAGTTGGAGCCGTAGGGCTTGTAGTAACAGCGGTACCGATATAAGTATTGGGAGTATCCGTCATCGGGTTACCGTTAGAGTTTGCCGAGTACTTGACATGAAAATATGAAGAAGTACCCGGAATACCCTGTGAACCCGTAGGCCCCCGTTCTCCCTGCGGTCCGGTAGCTCCTTGAGGACCTTGTTCCCCTTGCTCACCCTTTATCTTAGACCATTTGTAATCAGAGAATACATTACTGTCATTTTCCTCAAAGTCGGTATACTGTCCAATCCATTCCCCTGAAGTTTCCCCATTATTGTCTGTAAACGTTTGGCCGTCATTTGAATACTTAATATGCAAGTAGGAAGTCTTTCCATCTTCGCCATTAATACCGGGAATCCCTTGTTCACCTGTTGCACCCTGTAGTCCTTCAAATCTGGCCCATGTATACTTGGATGGATCATTACTATCCTCCTTAGTAAAGTCTACATAAGTACCGATGAACACATCTGGCGTTTCTGTCATTTGGGAAGCTGTAGGATTCTGGACGGGAGAATATTTTATATGAAAATATGATGTTAGTCCATTTTCTCCATCTTTGCCGGGTATTCCATCCTGTCCGGCTGGCCCTTGCAAACCTTGTAATCCCTGCGGTCCTTGAGGGCCTTCAGGACCGACTGGACCTTGTGCTCCCTGCTCTCCTTTGGAAGTATACTTCAACCAGTCAGTAGAAGAATCTGACGGCTCCTGCGTAGTCGTGGATTCAATGCAAATCCATGTGCTTCCGTTGTGGGTTACTTCGTCATAATACCAATACGTCCCCGCTTTCCATTCACCTTTGAAAGCCGGAACCGGTACTTCCGTCACACCATCGTTAGAAATCTGTTTGATCGTACCGGTCATGTAGATTCTGTTAAGATATGCACTATGCCCAGTCATATCCATTCCAAACAGTTTCAGGTTAGACAAGTCTCCCAACTGCATGGCAATCATATCCTTTGTGATCTCCCAGTTATTTACACCCTTAAGGAAACGGATATAATTCTGCGTGGAATAGCTGGACTTCTGGCGTTCTGCATTGGTGAAGTTACCATAGCAAACAAAGTGCATAGCCTTTTGAGGATGATAAGTATATCCGCTGCGGAGAACGTATTTAAAAGAACCATTATCCAGCTTTTCGGTGATCCGGAAATAGGTTGTCTGAAAACCTGTGTCATTGTTAAAGTTAGCCTTGCAAATATCATCCACTTCAACAGCTGCAACCTCGCCCGGTTCAAGCTTCAGGTAAACGATACTGTTATCTTCGTCCACTGATTCGATTATACCGCCTCCGGGTGCGTTCCATTCCTCACCCGTGATAACTGATACCCGGTTATATCGCAATTCCGGTACTTCAAGGAAATCACGTAGGCGCAACGATTTCGCATCTATATCTCCGGATGGGGTTATCAGCCAGCCAAGTAACTTTTCAGCATAATCAACAGAAGATATATTTCCGGAGAAAGCGGCATTATTGGCTGTAAGCTTATCAAGTACCTTTACGATATTGCTGCTCAATTCTGTTGCAGTTATCGTGTCCGTTACAATACCTTTGGTAACATTAATGCCGTTCAGAAATGAAATAAGCCCTAGGGCTGTGTCATCTTTCGTCTTACTTATAGCATAAGCTATAATCTCCTGAAGCACTCTCTTTGCGGAGAATACGTTTCTGTCAGACGGGATTGTCTTGTCATTAACCCCAATAACATACACACTCGTTCCACCGCCTCCAACGGCAGAGCCGGAATAGGTTTGTCCCTTGTAAGTAAGGGAATCAAGCTTGCTCTCTATCTCACCGATACGGGAATATGAAGCCGTCTCTCCAACTGTATAAATCGGGTGATCGTAAGGAATATCCAGCGGCCACTCGAAACCGATTATTCTTGATTGTCTGCCTTCCGGGAAAAATGCCTTATTTATCAGATTGATCTTAGCCCCGACTTCGTATGTACGGATATTACCCTTATTGTAGATGAAATCAGCATCCATCTCACAATCGTAGGTGGACGGGTCAATCATGGATTTCTTTACGTATTCCTTTGCCTTTTTGAGTAGATTCTGCTCTGCGTCCGGCAACATCTGTTCGGAGATGTATGCGGTATCAAAGCCGTAAAGGATATATGTGTCTGCGGGGACTTCTTCACCGTCCTCCATGTGTGCGGTTTGCGGATAAAGAACATCATCCGGAAGAAAGCGACCGTAATCCTCATTGCGGACAATTTCGAAGGTTGTTCCGGTGTTATCGCTTTCTACAATATTGATAGCAAAGTCCATCCCGGCAAGCTTGCCAGTTTGGAATATCATGTGAAGTTCCTCACCATCCAGCCTAAAATCTTCTGTAAAGTTCTTCAGTCCCGTATCTTTGAAATTATAGATCCGATATTCCTTATCGTTATCGTCTACCTTGTCATCGTGGATGACACTGGATATTGTGCCCTTGTATTGGGGATATTCATCCTCAAATATAACGATCTCTTCGATTGCCTCCTCTTCCGGCATTTCCACGTTACCCGGATCATTATAGCGTTCATCTCCGATGTTGATACGTTCACCAGTCGGGTTGTATTTATAAGCATCTACATAAGAAATGCCCTCCGGGAGCATAAGACGTTTCTGAACAACTCCGTTAAGGGTCATTTTCTTGTCATCCTTACTGAAGTAGTTATCGGGGACTTTACCGCTTATGATGTTGTTAATGGTGTACCGATTACCTAAAGAGGCGGTTACACCTTCCGGTAACTGGATAATGTTTGCTGCGTCACCGGTTAAAAGGTCGGGATTGTAAACAGCAGCAAAAGTCTGTCCGGCATTTGCACCGGAAAGGAATGTTACGGAAGTCGTTGCAGAAGAACCGCCATACACGTTAATATCGTATGTTACATACGCCTGAAAAGTCGATAACAGCTCGGAAGAAGCTGGAGCTGGTACATGAACGTATACCCTTACTTTTAAATCAGAACTGTTTTTGCCGATAACCAACGTGTCGGGAACCTGTATTTTAGACACAATCTCATATTGTTGATTTTGGGCTAATGAAACGGTCTGATTACCAATAATCACCTCTTTTGATTCCCCGGAAACATTATAGATATATGACGCCTTCAATATATAATCTCCTGCCGGTAGAAAAGCACGGTTCCCTATTTGCGGAACGGCTGTTGATATATTGATTGAAATTCCTCCCGAAACAACTTTATAAGAACCACCCTTGGCTGATGAAGCTAAAGTCTTATCAAGCGTCCATTCTGTATAAGAGGGAGTAAAAGAACCGCTGCCTTCGTTGCTACTAGCGGTATAGTCTTCCTTATACGTAACTCGTGACGGAAAGTAGTTTATTTTGAGCGGTCTTGACGTATCGGATATATTACGTCCATTAACCTCTTTTACGTCGAATATCAAATCTTTCCGGTAGCTGGAAGGAATGTTGCGGGTGGAGCCGAAAGCGTAGATACGGGTCGCATAAGTGGTCTGGCTGTCGCTGCGTGTCATGCTGTTGACATTCACATTTTCTGTGTCTGTCAAATCACCGGCTTTAAAATCAACAGGAGAACTATATTCACAACGCCCGAAGCAAATCTTATGATTCTCTATCCACCATTCACACTCCCAAGTCTCCGCCATCTGTGTGAGAGCGTCGATCAGATTTACGTTATCGTAGGAAACGAGCTTGGAAGTGTTTTCTACTGTGCTGTCAATGTCCCAAGTAAAATCCAGATCCCTGAATTTATATCCAAGAGCTTTCAGGTTATCCAGAAAAACATTTAAATGCTTGTCAAGGGTAGCGGTAAGATTCCATGCGGCTTCGCGTCCGGTGGTTTCCGGTGTATAGAAGAACTTCTTGTTCTTCCATTTCCAGTAATAAGCATCAAGGCGGAGTTCGTAGTCGTATGCACCTGTAGTTGTATTGTAGGTAGGCTTATACAAGTCTACTAACTCGAATATTCCCAACTCATTGTCTACATAGTCGCCTAGTTTGAAATAAACTGGATTAGAAAGGCTAAATAGCAAAGTGATATAATCTTCCTGCATCAAAAGGAAATGTCTTTTCGAACCCTCATTGATAGGAGTCGAAAAGCGAATGTTGCCGGATATGTCTTTGATGTCTATCATAAGTTTCGTATACCTTCATACGATGTTTATGCAAAGATAATAAAAGTGAAATAAACTATGCCACTTAAAACGTTAAATTGTACGATTTTCAGGCGATGGATTATATTCAACTAACTTTAGTGAAAACTTAGCTATGCCTCTCATAAACTGTGTGAACTGATTACATGAGAGATATACTGTACGGTACATAATATTAGGTTGGTACTTTGTCCTAATATTTAATATACCGGTAGCAAGTTCTTTACAAAAATTGTTGTACTTCTCGAAAAAATCATCTTCATCTTTAGCTGTGAGATGAATGGTCAAAGTAAGATTACGTTCGTCCATTTTAGGATTAGCGGTTATTATACGCTTTCCGTGTTCTAATCTTGACTTGTTCTCTATGAACTCCTTATTAGGTGCAGGGGTCATCAATGCTGATAGGGAAGACGTGTCCATACTAATCCCCCAGCTATCGTAGGAATCTTTGTTGTTTATAAAAAGCTCACCTTTAGGCATATTCTTATATTTTATAGTGTTCAATATCAACGAGTTGATAAACCTTTAGTGTTGACTTTAACCTCTGAAATATCAGCTCTTATATCATTCAAAAGTTTAGTATATTTAGTAATGTCCTCTAAATAACTGTTTGTTATAACGTGCTGATTGAGAATGTTGCTTAATGTTTCATTACCGGCAGATGAGATTCCTATAAGGGAATTAACCCCAACCACAACAGCTATCATTTGATTCTTTATTTCTTCTCCGGCAATTTGCAAAGCGGTGAAACGTCCGTTAAGTTCGTCGATTGAATCCTGCGACGCAGTGGCAAAGCCTTTCTTTGAGGCTTCTTGGGATGAAGAGGAAGAACCTGTATATCCTGTTATTTCAGCAATCTTATCTCTTTCATTTATCGCGTCTTGGACCATTGCATCGTATTCTTTTCTAGCATCTTCCAACTGTTGCTTAGTAAGTTTTCCTCCATTTTCCTTCATCAGTTTTGCAATGCCATTATACCATTCTCTCAATTCATCATCAAACAACTCTCCCATAGAGAAATTAAGTAGTGCACGTTGCATATATTCGGAGAAATCTTCAGAAAAGCTTTTAGCATCCTTATCCATATCCATTAATGATTCCAAGAAGTTATCTCTCAAACCATCAAAAGAAATTTGCATCAGAGACTCATTGATTTTCTCTGTTAACTCATCTAATTTTCCAGCTTGGTCGGCATACGCTTCAAGCTTTTCCATTACACGTTCTCCATATCCGCCTTTGCCGGAACTCTTAATTTGCTCATATATATCAGCATTACTAAGAAGCTCTCTCATTTGTTCGGGTGTTAGTCCCCATAACGAGTTAGTACCGGAGAAATTTTTATCCACATTTTCACGAACCCAACGTAGTTGTTCGTCATTCCATTTCATATAATATTGCCAGCTATGATGCGAATTGCTGTATCTAGCTTGCTCACGTGCTATTTTGAGAGTATTATCAATCTGTTCTTTTTGATATTTATATGCTTGTTCATATGCCGATATAGATTTGGAACCTGCGGACTTATCCATTACATCAGTTAATCGGTCAATCGATTTTTCTAATGTTTCGTTTCGGTCTGTTAATCTGTCGATCGCCTCTTGCACTTCTTTAGCATTGCTTCCGCTAATCTTGTTTATCAGAGAGTCAAATCCGCCAAAGGAAATAGCATTAAAAATATTGCTTACGCCATCCCGTATGGATTTGCCTAATGTGACAAATAAATCACCGGATAAAACATCGCTAAGAATTCCACTAACTGCATTGAATACTGAATCCAGCAAAGTTCCAACAAAATTACTAAGTCCATCCTTAAACACATCAATGATTGATATGATCCAACCGACAATCGGAACTTTATCAAGTTTATCAGCAAACTTTTCCATAGCTCCTCCGGCTCCTTTACCAATTTGCAACAATCCTTCGTAGGCATTTTTAATGCCTCCAGAAGATAACTTCTGTAATCCACTCGTTACATTTTCCATATTAGCCTTTAAAGCTGTTGCGGTGTTAGTTAGGCTTTGTTGCATTTCATTGGCAGCACTTGTTTGAGCTTGTACGTTCATAGATGCTGCATTTGCATTTTGTTGGGCTATCTCAAAAGCATTTTGAGCTGCTTTTTTCTCCTCTTCTGTTCCACTTTTTAACGCTTTGGTGTAATCATCTTGGGCTTTGGCTAACTTGTCATGAGCCATAGTCTCTTCCTCAATAGCAGCAAGACGATTTTGTTCAGCTAGTTGATATGCTTTTATGTCTTGACCTAACTTCTTGAAGTTTAAACCACCAGCTCCGCCTAAAGATTGCTCCATTTGGTTGATGGCATCGATTAATGCTTTTTGGCTGTCTTGGTCTGAACTTTTAAACTTATCTGTTTGGACGTATTTCTTTGCTTCTTCAAGTGCAGGTTTAATCATATCATTAAACATGCTCCCAAATTCACCAAATACAGTAACCCAATCTATATTGGCTTTTATAGCTTCGGTTTCCTTGTTTTGGATGGCAACGTCACGTTGCTTTTCTAATAACTTAACTTGCGCACTATTTGCTCCACTTTCTTCTTGTACTTTTTTTATCTTTTCAGCATATTCCTGTGCTATGGCAAATTTCTGTTGCTGGAATGTTCCATATTCTTTCAAATAATCATTTAAAGCCTGTTGTTCGGCTTTAAGTTGTTCCTTGGTTACATCAGCAATTGCTTTGTCTCTCTTGTTTTCAGCGTTGGTATAACGAGCGGAAATTTCAATAGACTGCTCCGAAGTCAACTTTCCACCCTGTCTTTCACTCAAATCTTTTTCTTGTTTCTTGATGGCGTCAAGTTCTTTTTGATAGTCAAGGTCAATCTGTTTTAGCTTTTTCTCTGTGCCTTCCTTCATAAGATTGATTTCCGCTTGTTGATTTTGGCGACGAAGCGACAAAAGTTCTTCGGCTGTCTTTTGTTGTTCTTTTTTTTGCTTGTCAGCAGCGGATTCTCGCTTGGAAGAAGAGTCATAGACTTTTAATTCTTTTTCTGCCTCTTTTAGCTTCTTAGTGTTATCTTTATAGGATTTTATAACGGAAGCGTCAATTCCTTCAAACTTACCAGCATCCAACATTTTTTTTTGAGAAGATGCTATAGAATTTAAGGCATCTTCAGCTTCTTTCTTTTGATCTTCCCAATATTTCTTATTGAATATAACAGGTTTCTCGGCCTCTTTTTTAGCTTGCTCATCAGCTTTTTCAAAATCTTCTAAAGCTTTTGTATAAATCTCAAGTTCTTTTTTAGCGGCAGTTAAATCTTCTTTTAGTGCACCAGTATATCCCCCTCTGTTTGTAGTTCTGATTATACTATTTTCTAGGCCTTGTACTTTTTGTTGTGACATTACAACTTTGGTCTTTAAACCAATACGTTGTTGGCGCAACATTTCATCTGTTTCCAGTTTGATTAATTCGGCATTTGTTTTTCTTTTTGCTGTTTCCCAATCCATATTTTGAAATACTTCAGGCATTAAACGCTGTAATTGGCGATATGCGATGAAGCGTTCTTCTATAGATTTGGATTCATTACTTAGAATATTGGATAGTTCTCCTGCTTTATTTTTCAGATCGTCGTAGTGGCTTTTTTGAGCTTCAAGAGCATTATTTGTTTCACGGATGGCTTTTTCTGTCTCACTTTCTGCAGTGGCAAGTTTATAAATGCCGTATGCCAATCCAGCGATAGCAGCTGCTGCTAATACATAGGGATTTTTCAGCATTGATAAATTCAATGCATCTTGCGCTTTTTTTGTCAAGACTAACCATCCATAGTGAGCTGTTTCTTTAGCTGTTAAAGCTGTAATACCTGATGCTTGTAAAGCTTGCAAGGCATTAGTTACCATTAAAGCGGTGCGATATGCCCCGTAGGTCCCTACGATTTCTATTAATATTCGTCCTACTTTCTCATAGTTTTCAACAAGATAGGAAACCCCGGATAAAGCATCATTAATAATACCTTCATTAGCTTTCCCTATTTCATTAAACATGGTAGAAATTGCATCCTCTATATTGGAAATCTGACCAGTGATTGTCTTGGACTGTTCTTGCATAAGGTTGTAGAACATTCCTCCTTCATTTGTAAGGTTCTGGATAACTTTCTGGACTTCTGGAAATCCTACTTTTCCTGCTTCAACTAAACTTTTTACTTCTCCTTCTGCTACTCCGAACACTTTTGCCAATTCGCGAATCATAGGAATACCACGCCCTGTGAATTGATTCAGGTCTTGTGTATATAGACGACCTTGGGTCATAGTAGTACCATAAAGATAAACGATATCTCCGAGAGGCTGGGATAAACCGGCAGCAATGTTTCCTAAACGTATTAAATCGTCATTTACGTTTTCAACATTTTCTCCATAAGCAAGAAGTTGTTTAGCTCCATTTGCTACGCCTTGAAGGTCGAATGGGGTAGTAGCTGCTGTCTTTACAAGTTGCTGCATGAGGGCATTCGCCTTATCTTCACTGCCAAGCATTGTTTTAAATGCGACTTCCAATTGTTGGAACTCTCCGCGAACCTTCGCAATATTTGAAATTAATTCTTTTGCCGTAAATCCTGCTCCAAAAGCTGCTGCAGCTCTTGTCATACGGTTAAACAAATCTTCAATGCCTAACCCGCTTTGTTCTATTTGTTTGGAAGCGTTTTTTACTCCGTTTTCACACTCGTGTAGTTTCCGTATAAAGTTGGAGTTGTCACCGGTAATATCGAAGTGTAATCCAGCCATAAGTCTTTTCGATAGAAATAGTTCCGTGCAACATCACACGGCATTGCAAATATACAAAATATGCTTCTTTGTGTGCTATATTTGTTATTAAAACATCCTTAAAAGTTTATTTTTTTATCTTTAATTTTGTTTGCATTGATGTATTAAATATATTTGCACATATACAACAATATAAATAGAGTAATGGATTTTAAAGACAAAATCATGCAGCTATCTGACAATATAAAGAAACAGAAAGATAGGATAGCTACAGAGGAAGCGACAAAAAATGCTTTCATTATGCCGATGATAGCTGCTTTAGACTACGATGTTTTTAACCCTTTTGAGGTTGTGCCTGAAATGGATTGCGACTTAGTAAAGAAGAAAGGGGAGAAGATAGATTATGCTATAATGAAGGATGAAAATCCGATTCTTCTTATTGAGTGCAAACATTGTAAACAAGATTTAAACTTGCATGATACTCAATTACAAAAGTATTTTGTCGCTTCTAACGCACGTTTTGGAGTGCTTACTAATGGTATAGAATATCGTTTTTATACTGATCTGGAAAAGGTAAACATTATGGATGAGAAACCTTTTCTTGTTGTGAATATGCTGGAGCTTTCGGACGCAGATATAGAACAGTTGAAGAAGTTTCACAAATCTTATTACAATGAAAACGATATTTTAAGTACTGCGAACAAACTTAAATACACGACAGAAATAAAGACAATCTTGAATAGTGAATTTGTTTCACCGTCATCAGATTTTGTGAAATTCTTTGCTAAACAGGTATACACAACAGGGCAAATAACCCAGAAAGTTGTTGAGATGTTCACGCCACTTGTGAAGAAATCAATGTCTAGTGTTGTCAATGACATAATATCTGACAGGCTTAATACAGCTATGAAGAACGATGAACAGGCTGATGATGAAGTTTTCGAAGAGGAAAGTTTGCCAGATTCCCCCCGACAAGATATAGGCGATAAACTCCCAGAAGGAGTTGTGCACATGGACAAGGACTCCGGTATTATAACTACACAGGAAGAATTGGACGCCTACAATATTGTGAGGAGTATCTTAAGAAAAAGTATAGATGCCGCACGTATAACTTATAAAGACTATAAAACATATTTCGTTGTTAATCTCGATAGCAGCGAATGGTTCTGGATATGCCGCATTTCCATTGGTGCAAGAAAGAAACGAATTGGGATACCAGTAGACAGGTACAAAAGCTGCGACTGGATTCAAATTGATAGCATAGATGACATATTCAAATATGCGGATAGACTTGAAGAATCACTTAAAATGGCAATAGAAAAGTTGTGAAAATTAAAACTCAATAATTATGAAGAAGAAAATTTTATTCTTACTAGCAGTGTTTGTGTATTCAATAATGGGGTTTGCTCAAGAAAAGAAAGAAGTCATCATTAAAGCTGGTACTGTTGTTCCTTTGGAAGCCATAAGTAATGTTAGAGCCTCTCAAGTACATGAAGGACAGAATATCGATTTTAAAGTTTCTAGGGATGTTATTGTAGATAAAATAGTAGCTATTCCAGCTGGCACTATAGCTAAGGGGATAGTGTATGAAGCAAAAAGATCGGCATGGTTTGGAACCAAAGGAAGATTAGGTATTAAACTACGTTATTTAACTCTTCCATCTGGAGATAATGTCAACTTTTCATCCTCTGAAGTATATATAACAGGGAAAAACAGAACTCCATTATCTGTTGTTATATTTTGTTGTACTTGCATTCCTCTTCCTTGTGGATCTAAAGCTGAAATGAAAATAGGTTATGAGTTTGATGCATCAGTAGCTAACAATACTACAATAACTTTAGAGTAATTATTTTAAAATTGTTCAGTTTTACCAATAAATCACGAGGATTTTTATATAACCCTCGTGATTTTTTTGCCTTCTATTTTTGCTTTTTGTTCTATTGGTCGTATTTAGTCCCATCTCATAGCTTTTATCTTTTCCATGTTTTTCGGGTCGTCTGCATTGACAAATGTCCTGTCATTGGAAATACGGGCTTCTTTCTTTTCTTCGTCAGTAAGATATACGGAAGTAATAGCATCTGCCATCAGCATTTGAAGAAATGAAAAACTAATTTCCCATACAATCTGCTGTGGAGTCATGTTGAGTTTTTCACATGCTGGTAATATTAAAGAACCAAATACGCTTTTACCGCCAAAAGTGATGGAATTGCCTTTCTTGTTTTTTATCATTGAAACTTTAGCTAGTTCTTTACGTTCCCGGTCAATCCCGAAATATTTGATAAACTCATCTGTATTATCTTTAGTAAGAACCATAACAAGAAGTTGAGCCATTTCTTCATTTGAAAGATTTTTCCTCAAAAACTGGCATCTGCTATTTACAATTCTGTTATTAAATAGTTCTTCTTTCTTGTTGAGTGTATGGTAAGATAATAGCTGGCAAACAATCTCTTTTTTTTCTTGGCATAATCTTAATGCTTCCATATATGGGTTTGCTTTAATAATATCAGCCTTCATATCAAGGCTTTCAATGAGCCTTGAAAGTAGATATGTTTTGCCCAAAGTTATTGGATATAGATAAAAATGTCGCTTATTGACCCGAAAGCCGTATGGTCTTTCCATTATGGTATCAGCGATATTCATTTCTATTATTTTTCTATTTTCGACCATATACTATTACTTTTAGAAAATAAAATGGCTATCTTCACAGACTGCCAATTTCAGACATGAAAACAAATCAACTCATGATTTTTAGAGCGGATTGATGGGCCTGCACCATCCCCTTCACTCTGGTAGAGCGACGCACGCCTGTGTGTGCTTAATCCGCAGGTGTGCATCCACCTAATAGATGCACGAGCCTCTATAAAAAATATACCTATTGTAACTTATCCGCCTATTCCTGGATTAGGAGCAACTTCAAACTTGTCTCCATCGCCATCTTCGTCATCCGGGTCACATTCAATTTTTGTAATAGGAGATCCTGTTGTAGGAGTAACAATAATTTTACCCCATTGGACTTGATTCTTATTAGCAGCAGATTTTAAGGCATCAAACGTATATGCCCAAACACCACCATCTGCACTAGTAAACGTATCTTCAACTGATACCGTTGTCTTTTCCATGCAAAATCCGGGAACTTCAGGATCTTCCGGTTGTAGTGCAACAGCATAATTGTGAGCAACTACGCCATCACTGTCGCTGATAGGTCTTTTGCGCCCTTTTGCCGCACGTATGTTGACTACTAGGGCATAGGTGTTTTTACCATACTTGACGTCTTCATTTTCTCCACCTTCAATTTTGGCTTCTTGCTTGTCGCCTTTTGTTGTTGTCAACTGTGTGGAATTTTCCACAGGTGTAGGAAGCTCTTCCCATTTGGGCGAAGTAGCATCCAGGTCTTTTACGAAAATTCGGGGTTTACCCCATCCGATTACTGCCATAGTTCTATATCACTTAATATAGTTAATACTTATTCGTTATTTATTTCAATATACAGTTTGTTATTGATGAAATGCTCGGTATGTCCGTCTTCAAAAGGAATGCCTGTGGAATTAGTTTTCTGACTGCATTTTGAAGGAACTGTATGATACTCATCTTTGCGTATAAAAACAAGGAACTTGCATAATTCACATAGTTCACCTACGCGTTGAGTATTCTTTTCCCACGATTTTGTTTCTTCATTCCATTGGTCACTGACATATACATTGACATTAACATAAGCTCTCTGGATCTGACCGCATCCCTCATTAGCAAGAACAGATATAACTATATCTTCCTTATCTGATTTATTGGGTCTTCCTCTGTCACTCAATTTACCAGAAACATTCTGTTCAAGGCTTGTTCCCTTAATCTTGTGGTAAACGAACTTCTGTATTTCAATGTCTGATTTCATTATTTAGCAATCTGTCTTTTTAGCTTTTCAAGCATTTGAGGAATTTTGTCTGTCGCCCATAATTCCGTTGATGCAAGTACGTCTTTATTATCCATCGCTTCTACATATTCAGCGTAATTCATTCCGGCAACAATGACAAGTACATAATCATTAGAATACCTTTTTATGAGTTCTTCGGCAAGGTCTTTCCCGGCTTTTGCACCTTCCTGACCTCCGGCTTTGACACGTGCTGTAAATGAAATTTTTTTGCCATCTTTAGTAACATATTCAACTTGTTTTGTATGGGCTGCTTTCCCCATGCTACTGTCAAAACCGTAGCTTGAAACTATGTTGCCATTATGGGAAATAATATATCCAACAGAACTTCTAAGATTACCGGACTGGTCAAACCAGCTCTTTTCTCCGGGACGATCTCGGATTCTTCGTACACATTGCTCTCCAAGATAAGCTAAAGCACGTATTGTTAGTGTTTCTACGCGTTCTGCTTCTTTCATTAAAGTCTTATGTATTTCGTCCAGCTTGCCGGATAATTTTATTCCCATATTTTAAACCCAAATTTTACACTGAAGTTGGTAACGATGGAAACCTTTTACTTCAAATTCTCTTTCAATTCCTCCGAGCAGATTTATTTTAACCCTGTCTCCAATAGTAAAGGTCTGACAATTACTTGGAAGACAAACCGTATATGAATAGCTTCTTACAACACCGTCTTCAAACTCCCTTTCTTCCGCCTTTCCGGAAGGTACTGCATCACAAGGGATTGAGCCCTTCCATTCAGATGAACCGGGATGATAATTTCCATTTTCATCTTCATAGCCAGGTACAGCCACTAGGTATTGTAAACGATGTGGATTTCTATTTGCTACTGCCATACTACAACAAACAATCACCCACATATACCATTAGTTTTGCTTCCAGTTCTACTGAAGGCTCACCAATAGTATTGTAGATGGAGTTAACACGTAATAGTATTCGTTCTTTGTCTTTATCAGACAAAGCCCCGAAGGACTTGTCTGCTTCAGAGAAATTGATAGCCTGAACCAAAGACCAAAGACAATCAGCTAGAGCTCCCTGATATTCGTTAGAATGAGCTATGTCGTAATTAAACTCATCATCACCATTGAGATTACGTTTAATCATCACATTCTCTATAAAACCGATAGGGATCGGATAATGTATTTCGTCTATGAGGGCTTGCTGAATTGTCTTCATGGTTTACGATGCTTTATGAGATTCAACAGCCTTTTTCAATGCTTCTTCGTCTGCGTCACTTAATCTGTTGACTGCTGCGATTAGCTTATCATCGGAAACGGTGGAAGTAAGGTTCTTGCCTGCAATCTTGTTATATTCCGTCACAAACTCCGGCTTTTTGTAAGTTGCTCCCCAAATTGTAATCTTAACATCAGAAGTATCTTTCTCTTCTTCTGTTGTGTCTACTGTTTGGGCTTCCAGTATATCCAAAGAATAGATTTGATCTACGTTTTCGATAACCGGCAAGCAGATAGCCTGTCCGTTTGTAAATTCCTGCAATGGGTCTGTTTTAGAGTAGCGGCTAATCAACTTATATTCGTCAATAGTAGTATATTCCACTCCATTAACGGGATTAGTTGCTTCAGCCAAAGTTCCCCATACAAAAGAACCTACATTATCAGCGGAAGGGAGGAATATAAGTTTGTTTGCATTCCACGGCTTATAAGAAACCCTTTTCCCATTCTTCTCATAGGTAACAGAACGGTCAACTTTCAAGAACGAAATGCCACCATATTGATCCGAAAACGCTTCATCAAATAAAGTAGATGTAGGAACCGGAAGTTTAGTATCATTATCAAAGGTTTGACCACGATAATTTGCGGCTAGTTCTTTAGCCCATTGAGATTGACGCATTTTGTTATATGTAGATAAAGCCAGCATAATAACTGAAATACTGTTACCGTCATCGTTAGCTTTACTTATAACTCTTTCAATATCATCTCCTGTAACTTCACCGGTAGTAACAACCCCAAAGCTATGTTCTGGTAAATAACCATAATCAAAACGGAGACCTATACCAGTATTTTTATCATCGTCACCCTCAACAATGATGATACCATCGGATAGTCCTGTAAGGAAATTTGCTTCATTTCTCTCATCAATACCAATAGAGCAAGCTGTTCCATCGTCCAACATACGAGTGATTATGCGGTTAAGAACAGATTTCTTAGCTGCATCCGTGCTGGCGTTGGATAAATGAGCTCTCATAATGTTGATAGCATTAATTTGAGTCTCTCTTAGAATCTTTTTAATTCCGATCTTAGGCAATTCTCCGTTTGACCGTGCGATAGAATCTCGCTTTTTAGGTGAAAGCGGAGAGTCCATAGCCACCATATCAGCAGCGACATGCGTAGTATTGGCAGATGTGCCTTCCCATTTCTGATCGGGGGAGTACACTTTAGTAAGCATCGTTTTGTGAAGATAGGTCAATGTCTTGTTTGTATCATTGATCTTTTCTTTCACATACAGGCTTAATTTAGGCCATATTCTTCTTACAAATTCAATAAACAATGATTCATTCATCTTTCACCTCCTTTTAATCGTGTAAAAAAACGAGTTGTGGCAATGCCGTTTTTAATGCAGCTTTGATGCTGTCAACGGAATAAGGACTTGCCACATCATTAACTTCACCAGCATACATAATGCCTACAAATGGTTTGTCGGCAGGTTTTGAACAAACAACTACGCCAACATATTCATGATTGGATGGTAATGAATCGTAAGCTGTACCTGCAGAATTAACAGGCATCGGCTTATAAGTATCGTTCTCTGTATCGCGGATAACGATGTGCCCGGCTTTGATTACAGACTGCTTAAATCCAGTCATGTCTAACGTCCGGCCATTCATAATTCCGCCCAAATAGTTACGAATAACAATCGAATCCATTCCGGTTAGGATTGTTTCTTGTTCGTTGACTAAATCAGCTTTTGCGCCCATTTTTAATTTGTTTTTGATTAAAGGCCTTTAGCTATTGCTATGACCTCTTCGTCAGTTAATACTTCATTTTTTTCTTGTTTCTTACTTCCTGCACCTGGAGGATTCCCCAAACTAGATAGTCCTGCGTCGGCACGTTCTTGGTTGTAAGATTTCAAATCTTCCTCAACTTCGGAATAGAATTCTTCAAACTCTTCATCATTTTCAAACTTCATTTTATTGAAGGATTTCAATGTGCGAGTTCCGAATGTACCAGCATCTTTTAAAAGGGATTCAAGTTTTTCTCTACGTGTAGTGGTTACTTTTTCACCTTTTAATGCTGCAATTTCATCATTCAGTATTTGTACTGTCTGAACCAAACCTTTAGCCCATTCAGGGGCATCATCATTCTTTCCTTTGTTTTGGGGATTTTTTTTGTTTGAACCCGGCTGGCGATTAGTGGAATTTGATGACTCATCGTCATCGTCGTCATCGGTTTCATCGTCGTCATTCTTTTTACGGTTTTCTTCGATTACTCGATTTGCAAAAGACTGGCTGACTTGTAGGTAGGGGAGAACCGCATCAATAGCTGTATCAATTTCTGCGTTTACGTCCTCATCGGAGGCATCGTCTGTGGAAGTTAGATTGTCGGCAATCTTGGCAGCGACACTCATCAATTCCTTTTTATTGAACCCGAACGCCTTCACTTTCGGTTTCAATCTCAACAATACTTGTTGTTTTCTGTCCATTGTACAATGTTTTGGTTACTAAAATAGTCTGCGAAGTACGTATACCAGCAGACTATTCGCTTAGAACTTTACCAAACAATAGAGCAATGAGTTTTTACGACAAGTTCTGTGGCGTACGTCTTCATACGCATCTGATACAAAAGTAGTAAAAGTGGCGTAAACTCAATCACGTTTAGTGTTAAAGTATATAAAAAGTAAATGTTTGGATTTGCCTGAATGAGAGGTGTTTAATTAGGCTATTCCTTTAGGTATCTATATGCTTTTAGGTATTTGTTTAGTCTGTAAATATCTTTCTCTGCAAGTTCGTTCAAACGTGTTATATCCATGTTGTCTTCCAAGTCATGCAATTTAACTTGTCTTCCTATAGGGTTAAGCTTAGAACGTTTTATAAAATCTTCGTAACTTTCTCCTTTATTACGAGTAACTGAAATAATAGCATCAACAATATATTGTGGGAATCCTCCCATTAGTAAAAAATCAGCGGTAACTTCAGTATCTTCTATCGTATCATGCAGCAAAGCAACAATCCTTTCGTTATCTGTAGAACATTTATTTGCGACGCGGATAGGATGAAGTATATAAGGCATTCCTGCTTTGTCAACTTGATAAATATGCGCATCTGTTGCTATATGAAGCGCTTTCTCTAATAAAGTACTAATATCTGTCATATTCTGATTTTGAAATTTCTTTTCCGCCAAGAATTATATTACAAACTGTTTTATTGGATTGTGGAATTTCTATCTCGTTACGCCCACGATGTTTTATATACGATTTTGTTTGACCGTTATCGAGATGTAAACGGATAACTGCTTCCTCAAAATCGTCAAGTAAATAAACCGTTTCACCTGACTGTAATTTATTATATAATTCCTTTTGGTTCATTTTTATATGTAAAGATAGTGATTTTTATTGGAAATGACTATAATATTCAATTGATTTTTCAGCTATTTTTTGTGCCTTTTTATCAGCTTTGTCTAATACTCGCCATTCTTCATAATATTTATGTCCTAATCCTCCTTCCATACCTGTTTGCTTCTGTATTTCTTTCCAACGTTTTTCTCCAAGAATTCTTTTTGCGTCTTCCGGCTTTTCTTTGGCATAAATCATACGTTCTGTATTAACTTGAATTTCGGCAATTAATCCGTTAGATGTTTGGATATTGACTATATTGCCACTATATCCCATAAAGGATTCCGGTTTTTGCCTTTTCAGTCGTACAAACGAATCGCTTTCAGATAGTTCGTTTAATACTTGATCTATTTGTGATCTGGGGACTATAATTGTCGTCCTAACTGCGTCTTTTATATCGTATGGAGTTATACCTTCCGTTGTAACCTTTCTTGTTATTGATGAGATGCTTTTGTAATTGATTGGCGTTACAAATCCTTTATTCTTTTTAGCTATGGATTCCGCTAAACTTTGTACCTCATTCCCGACTAAAGAAGCACGATTAACAAGCTCTTTAGCTGAATTCTCGGTATTTATATTTTGAACAATTGATTTGTTATCTCTCAAAAAATAAGGTAGGGTGTTTCTTTTCTGGGCTTTCTCGATCTTTTGATGGTTTTCGAGTACCCATTTTTTGAATTCGTCAGGAACATCCTTTACTTCATTTATACTTTCTGTGGAAACATCGCTTCGTCCATCCCATTCCCAGAATTCTTCTTCTGTTTTGAGGATAGGAACTTTATAACATAAATCATTCGGATGCCATCCTGTCCAGGTGAAGTCTTTAGGATATTTACCGGCAAGTGTGTCACAAATGTCTCCATGTGGCATACGACTATGATGAGAAGAACTTAGTTTTATTTCATATCCGACTACGAAATCCATTTGTTTCCATCTTTCGTTTTCGGCTGTTCTATAAGCCATGTTTATTTCTGAACGAGCTAGACGTATGGAACGATACTCACAATCTTGTATATGTTCAGCACTGCCATATCTGTCTTTGTAATCTTTTTGCAGTAATGGGAAATCAAGAAGATACTTACTTATTTGCTTACTCAACGTAACAGCACTGGTTCCTTTTTGAATAGCGCATGAGATCGCAGCCTCCAGTTCTTCTTTGTAGATCATAGATTGCTGCCAGAGTTTTGCAGATATATTGAATCCTTTATCTTTTCGGTTCTGGAATGCTTTCAAAGCATCTGAATTTGTTTGATATAGTATTTTATATTTTTCTTTGTCAACTTGGGCGTTATATGCTTTTAGTACTTTGTTTGCTATTAAATCCTGCGCTTCATTACTATTCTTCCATTCTTCGGTAGTACCGCGATAGATAGTTGCATTTATATCCTCTACAAAGTGCTTCTGTATATCGTCAATTTGCTTTTTAGTTTGAGGGTAGTCAGACCATTTAAACGGCTTATCGCTATCAGGGGAATATTTAGTACGTGAAACGGCTTTGGCAGCTTCCAAATTCAGGGTATCGTATATTTGCTCAACGAGGGCTACATATCTGTTTAATCTCCCGTTGAGTTCTTGGTACTTCTTTTTCTGATTTGGAATCTTGGGTTTTGCCATTATTTCATTTGCTTTTTCTTATCCTTGTCGTCGGTAGGGTAGAGGTGGTGTTTTACTATAATCTTACCACAGATAGGACAATCCTGTACTATGTATTCCACTGTGACTACTCTAGTATGCTTTTTCATATTTATTCCTCCGAAATTCTATCAGGTGCTGGCATCTCCAATAATCGGATAGCTTTAATTGTTTCCTTTCCCTCCAATATCGCTTTACATAAACGATGGTAGCCATCAGCAATTTGACCTACTTCGTCAAGGATAATAGGATATTCAAGAGAACATTGATTCACCCGTTTGCATTGAAAAATGAAACTGTGAAGCTGATTACATTCAAATGGTTCAGCTGTAAGGTCTATATTCCATAGCGGCATATCAAGCACTGGGTATTCTTTTGCCTTAGCAAAATCGTAGAGTGTTTGAGCTTTCCAGATCTTGTCTCCACGATGATATTCACTTTCGCTAAAAGTTATGTTATCTATAGGAACCTGCATATTATTCTTTTTTTATATATACTTTGATTTCACCGGTAACATGGAGTTCATCACCAACTTTTTCAACGGAGTATTCTATTAGCCCCCTCTGGTTGATTGAGCTTACAATTGATTGGAGAACTTCATCCTTTACTTCTTTGATGAACATTTCATCTGATTTTCGATTAGACCAACCTTCATCAAGTTTCTTCTTTTTTCGGTAATCCTTGATTTCTTTTTTAGTTCGGGCAAGGCAGATACCAAGCTTCTTTGCTTCGTAGTTATCAACTCGTTCAATACTACTCAATCTTTCTTGTGGATTGATTTTTTCTGCTAATCTAATAAGCCAGTTTGATATTTTTGTCTTCATGATTTTAAGTTTTAAGCCAGCAGCGTAAACATCTGCTTACGCTGCTTTAACCTTTTTTACAGCTTGGCAGATAGGCTATTGTACAATTTCCCAGTCTTCTGCAAACACATCACTGATGGATGGTACCCACGAATCAGCACGTCCCGTATTTTCGTTATAGATAAGGCATTGGCTTGTATAGTCAATAAAACCTTTTCCTTTCAGAATAAGGTCTTTTGCTGATTGAGGAAGCGATTGCATCTTGGGAATGGTATCGCTTTCAATATGTGCAGGCACTTGCTTGAATACCGTCAGGCCTTTGCCGTTCCAGCCGTTTCTACGGATAGCCCCACCTTGCTTCAAAACTTCGATAGCATCACCGAAACACATAGGAGTTTCTTTCTTGACTTCTCGATATGATTCTTCAAACAATTCTTTGGGGGACCAACTTTCATAGCCATATTCAGCACGAGTGTGATATCCAAGCTTGCAAGATTCATGCTCTCCTATTTCACTTTTTACCAAACCTTTACGGTAAGCTTCGCCTAATGTCATAGGTTCTGCTTCAATCTGTTTTGTGCTAATGTACTTTTTCATGATAGTGTATTTATTTACAAATCAAACATCTTCCTCTTCATAAGCCATCTTTGCACTCATGACACCAACCGAACTTAGCATCCTGATAGAAAGCCCCTTTTGTACGTCAAGCTCAAAAATCATATTGTCATTGAATTGAGCGGCAGGATATTGATACAATAGCGCATAATCCATTCCTTCCAACTTTGCGTATATACTAAGTGTGCCACTCTTCTCTCTGTCTATCTGTATTACACATTTCCCAACAGAAGTAAACTCACAGGAATAGCCCTGTTTTTCTTTACTAAATTTTAGTACATCAGTTTTTGCCATAATATTTATATTTTAGATTGTTATTCCGGTTCTTCGAATATATTGCTTATCCTGCTTCTGGAAGCATCTGCATCTTCTTTTTGGATTTGGGCAAGAGTTTCTTGTGGATCAGTAGAGATACCTAAGTTCTTGATGGCTTCTAATTGGCTGACAACAGCTTTTCCACCACTTGCTGTAACCCATTTTTCTATTTCTGACTTTTCATCATTTTGGATAAATGGAGTTATGATGTGCTCAATCTCAACATTATCTACTTCATTTTTCCAAGAAACATTCATCATTTTCAGGAAAGCTTTGATTACGCTACATTCACGTTCAAATGCTTCTATCCATGCACCACTTTCATCTCCAACCTTTAAATGAGCGTCAGTAAGTAAAGTCTGCCTTGCATCAAATCCGATATTGCCAAGAGACTTCATGTTTTCGAAGGAAATATCCGGCATTTGTGATTGTGACCAGAACAACTTAACAAGGGTATCGACATGATATTTTAACGCCTCGATAGATTGTGCCCATGAAACATAGGACACGTCCCCGTTTTGTTCTACTCGGTAAACTCTACGGCTTTCTCCTTTATCTTCTCCTCCTTTTATGCCACCTGCTATTTTTAGGATAGGAGCGGAGTTATATGCTATGACATCGCTATTGCGTGAAAGGGTATATTCGATTTCTTTTCTGATATAGGAAAGACCGTGATAAATGGGAACAGGACGATAAACGTATACTCCGGGTATTTTCAGAATAACGACCGGCTCTGATTTAACTAATTCCCAACCGTTTCCCTGTTGTTTCCATTTATAATGAATGTTTGCCGTGTATGTCTCGAAATACGTAACTTCTTCATTTTTGACCTTTTTTGTGTATTCAAAAGACATTGCGATCATATCGCCAAGCTCATCAAGTAGAGGGTATAAGCTAACACCGTCCATTGGTGAGTAGGTTTTGCATTTTAGCTTATATTTACTTTTAAAGCCGTATAGAGTGTTGGGATTCTCAACTGTGTACCAAATGGTGAACACTTCGCATGAAGCAAAGTAAGCATTGCCTCGCTTAATATTCTCACTGTCAATACGGGCATACTTATATATCGCTTCAATCGCTTTCGCAATACTTTGGCGGGTTTCATTGTCTTCTATATTGTGATATACACGTTTAACCGGGATAGCGAACATGAATTCAGTCATTCGCTTGGTGAGGAGTTTTTCAAGTCCGATGTAGATACGGGAAGCTTTTTCTGTATCTCCATTAGATCGGATCTTATCTTTACGGGTAACTGTGTCAGATACTATATCATGTTCTGTTGGTTCGTAGTCTTTGAGAAGTTTATCCCATGAGGGGACTGTTACAGACTTTTCTTTCAAATCGTTGATTATGTTATCAACGGGCCGCGTACTGTCTAAGATAGAGGTGATTTCGTCCATTTGAGTAGAATATTACTTAATATTCGTTTTTACTTGGTGCAAATATAATAAAAGTCGCGTAATTTATATCACTTTTATTTATAAATATCCAACTAATTTGATAGCTTCATGCATGTAATAAGGGAAATTAATGACAGCAATCTCACCAGAATATCCACAACGCCATAATTCAGCCTGCAAATCTTGTATATCATCACGTTCATCAATATTGTACTTCTTCATTAAATCTCTTATGATAGCGCAATCCTCATATCTTTCCATAACTTTAGCAGAAGAATAAAGATTGAGTAAGACGTATTCTCCATAAAGGAGGAGTACTTTTTCAAATATATTAAACCGATTTTGTGTCATATCTATCTTTAAAAGTCACACATTATAGTATATTTAGTTTGCAAAATCTTTAGGACCTTTTCTGTTACATGAATTATATCTTCATTATACCTTCTTACGTTTCTGCCATATCCTTGTATGTCTTTGTTTATCTTCTGGCGGAGTGTAGTACTTTTAGGCAAACTGATTTCATAGAAATTGCCATCAATTGAAGTTATCAACATATCAGCTTGCTTCTTTTGACAATCCAATTCTGTTTCTTTGTATTCACCTTTGGGTATGAAATTAGGATTGGGTACTAAGTAGCCTTCTGCTACTACATTTCCATTTATATCATATACTTTCATAATCGTGTGTGCTAATAGAAAAACATTTTACAGTGGTTATTGTACAATCTTGATCTCAACGGGCTAGGGTTGGCGAGCCAAGCAAAATGAAAATTTAGGCTAATTTCACACATTACGTTTTTATGGTGAATCCATTGTTCTTTTGTCATAATCGTATATTTAAGCGTTGATACCAATTGCATTTCTCATAAAGTTACTCGCTTGCTCTACTGACATATTCAGTTTTTTCTGAATCAGAAGAAGCATACAATTAACTTGTTCTTTCGTATCCAAATTACCTTGTACAAACTCTGACATGATAAATTTTTCTATTGTTCTTTGTTGGATAATTGTTGCTTTCATTAAAACCTGTTTTAAAGATGAGTATATAAACCTGTCACTTGTGTAAACACTTCTTGCAACTGTTCAGAATAAATATCGCTCGTAAAGTAGATCTCTTCAGTTTCAGAGAAAGAGAAGGTCCTTTTGTTGAATTTCGAGGATTTGATGAATTTCATAGAATAAACATCCTTACCTTCTTCATAAGTGACGATTAATTTATCCGCGCCAGATTTGTTCCTGCTCAATTTAATAATCTGCTCCATATTGCCAGATTCATTTTCCATATAACCGGTAAATTCTGAACCCGTCATAACTACAAATTTATGTCCACCAAGTTGTTGGTATAGGGACAACATAATTTCTTTTATTTGTTCTTTTGAATGTTCCATTGTAATATCGGAATTAAAAAGCTGGAAGAGTTTCTGATTGACCATTTGCATAAGCGAAAATTTGTGCTATTTCTTTAGCTAATCTTCGACTATGTTCTTTGTCACGGCCATCGTATCCATTTCTATTATGTTTTTTGAGTTCTTCTCTTGCATTAGAGAGTGTTGTTGCTGTTTTCGTACAGGGATTTGCATCAAATTTAGCTTGGGCTTCATCAAATTTAGCTTGCAACTCTTTTTCTTTATTCATCCATTCTTCTTTTTTCATTGCTCTTATGTTTTAATTGTTAGTATTATTGGTTTCTTTTAGTATTGTAAAGATACTCATTATCAGTGAGTTAACCAAATATTTATTCAATTATTTTAGGCGTAATTCGTTCAAAATCAAATATTTAACTTTTGCTATAAAACAAAAATGGCGCCGACTTTCACAAGCCAGCGCACATAAGAGCAATGAAAACACCAAAAAGAAGTGTTTTCAAACGCAAAGGTACTAAAAGAAACACAACTACAAAAAATCTTTGAGCAACTCTTCATCACTAATAAAGTTGTAATCTCTAGGATAAAACGTATTCGCTAATGCGTCCATATAGTCAGGAGAACGTTTGATACGTTTCTTGACATCTTCTTTAGGCTCAATGATAATCTTTCCATTACTAAGGAATTTCCACTTGGTTTCGGTAGCTTCCTCCATTAGTTGATCGCAGGGTGGGAGAGCAGCTCCAAAACCATTTTTAGGATTGAGCCAGTCACGTAAAGCCCAATATAGGTATGCTCTCACATTGGCAAATTCATATTCGCCAGTAATATCGTGTAAGCCATCTGCACCTTCGGAATATTTACAAGAAAAAGCATTCCTATACTCTTCTTCTAGTAGCCTGGAATATACTCCAGCTCCTTCACCGATAGTATCAATAAACGCTTTTGCTCCTTTCTTCTTCAGGTAGGGAATCGTCATACCTACTACGTGCATGTGATCCGCACGTCCGGCAGATTGATGAACTTCAAATTGAGAAACGTAGTTACCGTATCGCGGACAAAGCACACTATTATCGCGTCCCATACCGGCAACGTCAACACCTAGCTTACAAGATTTGGCTGGGGTGAAACCGCTTGCCTGTAATTCCTGCCAATTCCTGTTTGCTATTTCTATCCATTCATAAGGAATAAGCACATCTTCAGAAACTTTCGGGAACATACCAAGTACCTTGACGCGAAACAAATCGTTAGGTCGGTATAGCTTACCTTCCCAATTGAAATCGCCTTCTCCCTCGTTGAAATCTGTTCGCTGAATGGGGGAGCACCAATTTATCACCTTGTCCTTAACCCATTCATAATCCACTTGACCGGGTATTACTATTTGCTTCTTTACTACATTTTCTGCATTTAGAGAGCTAAGTCTGAATTTTGCAAAACGGTCAGACTTCATGGCACGAGCTGCGTAACCAGTAGTAACATTAGGATTGAACACTATGAGAAAGCGAGAATTACCTTGTAAGTTACCCTCAATCGCATTGTAAGTCGCTTCTGATATACCAGAAGCTTCAGTAACAACAAACATAGTATTTACAGCGTGGAAACCAGACCAAGCTTCCGTATTGTCGTCACCAGCTTTAAACCCTGTTAGGAACCACTCTTCGTAATCAGTTTTAATGCCGGAAGACAATAAGCGTCCGGGCAAGAACCCTGCATTTCTAAATAAGCGGGATATTTCAGGTATCATGATATTTTGAACCTGACGGGCTGTAGGAGCTGTCATGGCAATCTTAGTATTCTTAACTAACTTACCTTCTTTCCAACGTGGAGTAAGATACATAAAACACATAGATGCACAAGCCGCAATATAATCCTTTCCCCTTGCCGTGCCTGACGCTACAGCAGTCATTGGATTATGCTGAACGGATTGAAGAATGGCTTGTTGCTCTTTGTCTAACCTTGAATGAAGAACATCATGAGCGAATTTGCACCAATCCTCCCGCCATGCTTTCATGTATCTTATAGACTTGTCATCTTTACTCATTCTTCATCGTCTGGCAATTCTTGCATTAATTTCTCAAATGGATTAATATTCAAATCTTGCTCTACTTTTTCAACGTAACCGCGATGCTTCATTTTAGTCTTACTTAACCAAATAAGCATGGTGTTATCTTGTTCCGTCAAAGCTTTAGCAAACATTGTCGTTTCTAGCTTATCATAGAAACTTTCTTCTACTTCTTTCCATTTTTCGGCAAAATCTGGATCATTCGATTTCCATTTATAAGCAATGGAGCGTGAGATTTCTACAGCTTCACAAGCTGCGGTAACATTCAGCATCCTTGCTTCCAATGCTTTTAAAAACTTAGCTTTCTTTTGCCTTGTATTAAGCCTGTACTTCTGTGCCATCTTTACTTCCCTCCAATACATTATTCACAATTTCCAACATTTTGCATATACTCAAAGCCTGTGCTTTGATTTTGTATTTCGCCTGAACTTTTGCGGATACTTCATTTAATCGATACATTGTTTCCATGTCCAATAAAGTAAGGTTGCCAAGTTCTTTTTCTGAATAGCAATCCAATGTTTCCATTAATTTGTCAAATGAGACTTTCTGTGTATCTACAAACATAAGAGTTACTGGAACAATTTCATTATTCGGCATTTCAACTGTATAGTTGATGTCTTTAACGCTTTCTAGTACTTCATTACTGATATGCGCATACTCTTTCAGTGCGACATCCGTTATTTCATCAAGAAGCTGTTTTATTATCTCTTGATCATCTTGACCGTTTATCGAATTTGCGCTTAACTGAATAGCCCGTATTTCATCATTGGAAATATCTTTTTCATTAATATACATAATATGACATGATGTCAAACCAGCCATATTTGCCGCTTGTATTCTATGGTTCCCAGAAACAACAGTATAAGTTCCGTTGTCATGTTCAACACAAAATGGGACGCTGCTTAACTGGCCATCTCTACGAATATTATTCACGAGTTGGTTAAACATGGATTGCTCCATAAATCTTGCATTCTTCTTTATCAACTTGATAGAAGAAAGCGGAACTTCTCTTATTTGAAACTGCTTCATATTTTTATTCTTTAAATTTCCAAATAAATCCTCCTGCTGTATGGTATCTTGGTCTTTTCCTACAGCACATACCAATATTGGCACTACATACTCCTGTTTTTCTTGATGCGTCCATAATAGAATTATATTCATTCAATAAATCACCATTAGAATTATATTGAAGAACCCTACGTACTTTTAGCTCTATCTTTATCTTCTTGGGAAATTCTTCTGATATTTTGCGACACCAATAGAAACTACCTGCATGGTACTGCTTTCCATTTATACATTGATTTATAGAAGTGTTTAGTACTCCTGTTATTCTTTCGGCTTCTGCACCAGAGTTATACTCTTTTAAGAAATTACCATCCAAATCATATTGTAAAACCGGAATAGAACAAATTTCTTTTGTCTTTATATTTCTATTTCCATATTGGCAATTATACTTATGTGTACAAAATTCCAAATTATCGACTGTATTATTATTTTTACATTCATCCTTATGATTGACTTCTGTAAGATTTAAAGGATTATCTAAAAAAGTTTCAGCTATTACTTTATGTACATAAAAACGCTTGACTACATTATTCTTGCATAAACACAGGAATAGGTATCCTTTTTTATTATCACGAGGTAGCAATATTTTACCGCTATAGAATCTTCTTCCACCTTTGTATGGGACAACCCTATCTAAGGAGCGTATTCTACCTAAAGACGATGCTTGATATAAACCTTCGTACCCCTTAATATTTTTCCAAATTTCATCCATACATTTATTCCTTTCTCGGCTCATCACCGTATTTTTCTACAAATGCTTTTAAAATATCATCTAAGTTGCCACGAATACCTGCATCTTGTATGTAATGGAGTTTACCAACGCAACGTTCATGTAATTTGAATACACCACGATATTTCATACTTACAGGTTTATCGGTGAATACGGAAGTAGCAATAACACCACATTGATGTTTATATCTTATATCCAGTTCTGATTTAAATTCTGATGAAAGAACGCCCATTATTAGCAATCGGCTCAACTTAGGCAGAGGGTGGTCTATGACAAAATCCGATTTCATCCAAACTGCATCCATGCCGTATTTGCTGACCTTCAGGAAGTCAAACATACAAGCTCCGAACACGTAATCATCCAAGAACCACAAATAACAGAACGGAGCTGATCCGAGTATGATGCCTTTCTTCAAGTAAATCATGCGCAGATAATCAATTTCTGCCATAGAAGCACGAACAAACCGGAGTTTGCTATTATTTGTAAGTACGTAATCGTCTGGCAACCGTTTATATTTTAGAGGGATGATAGTCCGCTTGTTAAAACTGCTGTCTCCACTTTCTACCACATTAGACCAAATATATGTGCGTTGGTCTTTGAATACCTCTCTTCTGCCCATAAATCCATGCTGCGAGAGAGCCATGTAATTAACTTGTTCTTCATCTATTTCTGCATATTTCGTTTTAGTTCGTTCTTGAGATCCAAAATCATCCAATAAGAAACGCTGTAATGCGTTGCTTGTGGCTTTCATACCGGAATGAAATTCATTCTGATAGATCAATATGTCATTCTCTTTGCAGTTAAGAATTGCATCTGATATATCAGCACAATAAAATACTTCAATAGACTTACTTTTAAGGCTGTCTACGAGCTTTTGGTAACGTTCCGTATACTTCTTATGGTAATGCTCCAATTTTGCCATAAAATCGTCATAAAGCGACTTATGGTAAATATCTTGTGAGTTCTTATGCTTCTTGATGGCATTGAACAGATGGATAGTGGCAATAATTTCAGCCGGACTTTCAGACTTGATATTCAGAAACTCATATTCATCATTAAAACGCAGTTCTTTTATCTCTCCCTTGATTGCCTTATACATCATGTAGATAAAATACTCCTTTGTATACACCTTAATCTCACGGTTGGTAAGTATTTGCTCTATATCCATATAGTATGAGTTTACCACATGAGCAATATCAAATTTGGCCGCTTCTTTCTTGATGAAGGAAAGCATACGATTAGTTTTCTTAAACATGGAGCCTACTATCGTAACATTGTCCGAGTGTTCTGCTGCCCAAAGTAACGGTTTATGTCTTTGGGGAACCTTGGAATAGTCTATATGGAATGTCTCAAGACATTTGTCAATAGTGGTGAGTTGCTTATACTCTTCCATGTCTTCATGTAGGTAGGCATATTCTACAAATGAATACATGAATTTGATTGTTTCCAGCACCTTGTCGAAGTCCCATGAACTATTGAAGATACGGAATTCTGCTGTTCCTATCTTTTCAATAGAACATAAGTTGAGCCAGTACCGGATATGTCCTCTATCTGATCCATTACTAAAAACTTTCAGTAAATTCTCAATATTATCTGCTTCAAGAACTCGTTTTACAACATCCCAAGGTGGACTGGGTACGAGATATTTTGTTTCCCACCACTCGGCAATGTCAAATATTCGTTTGATTGGATAAGCGGTGTAGTAGGAGAGGGCAAACAAACGTTTGATAACATTCAAGTCCATATCTTTGATGTATAGATGTGCATCAAAACCTTCATTCCACATGAGATAACTTCCTGCATCTCTCATGGTCTGAATAAAATTCTTCAACTCCTGCAAATCTTCTATACAATAATGGTATGGGCGTGTGTTTATTTCCCCGCCAAATTGACCGTGATGCGTAACTGCCGATCCATCCGAGTTATTCATCATGGTTAGCTTGTTATCCGTCCACTTGTAACCCGATGGAAGAGGAATGTGCTCTTTATCACCATCAGCGAACTCCAGTTCCATGCCAAATGTGCGATTGGCTATATAGTCAATCCACGGTTTATCTATATTCGTGTTCTGCATATCTCAACTTGACTAATGATTTATAATCAGGGACAAAACGAACCACATCACCAATGTGATAATTCGAAACATGGTCACATTGCATTATTGTATATTCGCTGGAGCTATCTACATACTTCAAATTGGTATAATAGGGAATTCTGCATTTAGCCATGTCCGCCATTGAATAACCGCAATCGAGAATGAGTTGATTACGCTCTGGATAGATGCCTATTATTCTTGTTTGTAGTTCTATCCCATTAAAGCCTTTTTTCTCTTCATTATTGCAATATGGAATAGTGCCAAACAGCATATATTCTCCTATTCGCACATCACTTATGAAGTTTGGAAGTTTGTCATACTGTCCGAGCCAAAAACTTCCTCCTAAACTGATGGATTCAATATATCCTTTTAGGTTGTCCCAGATGTCGTATAATCGCGACATTGGCGGGTATTTGTCATTGAGGCAACCGGAAGTAATCATACCGTATATATGAGCATCTGAAAGCATCCTTATTTCGTTAGCTAGTTTGCTTGCTTCATAAATGCTTAAACCTTCTCTGTTATCGTAAGAGTCAATTGGAATGTAGTAGTTGTGTATTCCTAGGCAACCCTCTCCATTAATAGTGAGATATTTCCAAGCATCAGCAAATGATGTTACTACTGCACCTATATTATCTTTTGTCGCTTTCCCAATAGAATAACATACGCTATCTTTCAAATGTAACCCGAAAATCTTATTTCTTATTTTATCCGCTATATGCTCATGAATATCTTCATAGAAGTCCTTAAACATTAATGAAATGGGAACATTAACAAATGATTGCGCCTTTTCAATGTTCTCTATTATATTCTTGGTATAGACAATAACTTTCACAGCTCCCACTTTAAGATTAAACGTTCAATCCCTTTGTATTTGGTATCACGTTTGAACGAGAACCCGGCATTGGTAAAACTCTTGATGCTTGCTTCATTTTTTGGTGAGGTCATGGCAAATACCTCTTGTGCACCGTTTGAAACCAATTTTGCAAGATTTGCATTGAGTAAAATGTACTGAAAGCTATTACCCCTATAATCTGAACGAACGAAACATTTATCTACGTAGGCAGTACCGTATTCAGTGAAATATGCAAGCGAATAAGCAACCAGCTTATCATTTGTCAATAATCCGTAACTGCAACCAGATTGCAAGCACTTGACTATATCTTCCGGTTCCGAAGCGAAACACGTATCAGGATCAGAGAGCAACTTTTGCTCAATTTCTTCTATGGTAGTAATGTCAGACATAGATAAAACTTTCACTTGCATATTGTATTCTATGCTGCCTTTATGCGTCGGGAACAATGGTTCGTAACGGTCAATCCATGCTTTAGAAAGGAATGTGTCTATATCGACTTTAGGCAATAATGCTTTTCTATAATTGTCGAAAATGTCTAATACAAATTCCTTATGCTTAGCAAGTTGCTCATTTTTCAACGGACATTTACCGCTACGGAAAACAAGACCTTTCTTTACCGACTTTACCCACAAAGGATAAGTTCTACACATGATAGGTTTGTAGCCATTATCACATGATTTACAGTCTTTAGCGATACATTTTACCTTTTTACCGCCAAAGTAATCATCATCTATAATCTGTAAATGGGAGATTTCTTTTTCATGCCCTTCAAATTCATGGGGCAAGATTACAATATGCCCGTCCGATCCGAACGAACAACACTTCCAACCGCAGCCGGAGTTTTCACATGCTCTTATTAGTCCTTTTTCGTCCATATATTTAGGTTGTATATAACTTCATATACATTTTGCGTTAAATGCCTGCCGAGCGTATTCCCGACAGGCCTAAACACAAATCCATCATTTTTCAAGCTACTTGCAAGAACACTTATGCAATCTATTCGGCTTCTTTACAGTCGTGTCAGATGGCAATTTCCATCACCCCGTAAACTGCACAAGCTTTAATGTTCTTGCTTTTGCTTATCGCTACTATAAGGGTTGAGGTAGCAGCAGGACTCGAACCTGCAATGCTTGGCAATCTTCTACATCTTCCGTGTAACACTGGATTGGTTCGTTTTATAATGATGCCCAGTTTTCATAACATCGTAACCAAGTCTACTAAGAGTTGTCAGCGTCTACCAATTCCGCCATACTACCAAATTTGCGTGTCTTTCCACGCTGTCAGATTGTTTGCAGTACCAACTAAATGCAAGGAATCGAACCTTGTCGCTTACTTTACACAACATCAATCAACGAGCCGAGTTTAACGGCATTAGAGCGGAAACAGGGAATCGAACCCCACTCTTTGGCTGGAATGCCAACGCTCTACCGATGAGCTATTTCCGCAAATGCTTGTCTATTCCAAGCAGCCAATGGTTTCCGTTTTCAATTGACGTGTGTATCCATAACCATAAAAAGCCTCACACATATCTTTAGAACAAACTAGCTTGTTCATACTTAGGTTCTTTCTTCTCAACTACTCCGAACTCTGTTATTTCAATACCAGTTTTTTCAGTAAGCCACTTTGCCAAAATATGACGATGGCAGAAATCACCCGGTTTTTCGTAACAGCAGAGAGCGACATCTTTACCTTCACTGTGTCGTTGGATAGTTTGAATCAATTCTTGCGGATTGACTTTTGCAAGAACATCATTCAAATACATACTCGTGTACTCTTCATAAGTCCATTTGTCATCTAACATATATCTTCTTGGTGCAACCTCTATAATTTGAGGTGCGTTATAAAATTTTGGTCTGCCTAAAGCGACACATATCATTTTGATGTTCGCTGCTGCCAGTTTTCTGTAATTTCCAAAATATGATGTATAAATCCTCATTGCTTTAATTTTATGGTGTAAAGATACAAAAAGTGGCGTAATTTCAATCACTTTTAGTCATAAATTTGTCTAATTTGATAATTTTATTGTCTCAACTTTATAGCACCTCATCATGTGGTCTGTTTCGCATCCCATATTGAATGTTTTGCCAAGATAGTACATGTGAGCTTCTTCCTCTGGTAGGTTGATAGGAGTGACGAACCAATCTTTATTGCCTTGTTCGTCTTTTAAATACACTTTTACTGTTGTTTTCATCGCTCTATGTTTTATAAAAGTAGGGTTAATCAATATTCTCAATTAATTTAAGAACAAGATATTCTGGTGAAACACCTTTGATTTCACAAAAATCGAGGACGTCTTCTTTTTGGATATTTGAGATTTCAACTCCTCGAATAGTCATTTTTTTTGTTTGGATTGTTTTTTCATTGCAATCCATACGCTTGAATCTGTTTTTGTAATCATTCATAATTTACACTTTTACCGTTGTTTATATTAAAATGAAGGGTCGATATAATGGCTCTGATAATGGAGCATCAATAATACTCCATCTTTATACGGTTGTCCTTCCATAACCCAATATCCATTTCTTCTTTTGGTAAACACTTTTTCTTCCCCTTCAAGTTCTGGTAGAATTTCATATTTCCCATCGTAATAGTCAATGCATCTCGTCTGGTTACAAGTGACTTCAATTTTGCAAGGAGAAATTATTTTTGTTACTGTAGCTGCTCGCCTGTCAGAATAGTAACATACGGTACAACCTAGCCCGACTTCGGGAACTAAATTTCTGATGGCTTCCGTCTGCAATCTATCTCTTTCCTCTCTCCACTCTGAATACTTAAGGCCATTAGGACATTTCTTGCTTTCGATTTCTCTAAGGATGGCAAAGCTTTCTTTGCTTGTTAATTTTTTCAATGTTTTCATTGCTCTATATTTTATCCATTATATGATGCTGTTATTTTTTCAGCATGAATTTCTTTTCTCAAATCACCGTTTTTGTAAATTCTTACAGATACGATTCTAACGGTGTCGGACAGGAAACGTCCGCAGTCCCTTGTTACCTTTTGTTCAAGCTTAAACGCTTTTGCTAAATTTTTCGTACGCGTTCTTATGGTGCTCTTGAATCCAAAAACGATATCTTCTGTATCAATCTCAAACTGGTAGGTATTAGAGTGTAATATCTGGTTAAGCTCGGATGTCATTTGTTCTATCTTGCTCATATTATGCTGATTTAAGTGATTCAAGAACTCTCATGTTTTCACTATCCTTACTTACAATGAAACGATAAACCCAACCACCTTGCGACAATTCATTTTTAAATTTTAAGCCCAAAGAATGAAGTTTATTAGAAACCATTTCAATGTCCTTACTTCGATTGAACAAAGAAGCAACTCCTATACCATAAGATGCAGGATATATGCTAATACTATGTTTATCTGCTATCTTTTGAAGATATTCGTACAAACTTTTATATCTATTCTCTTTACTGATTTTATCAAGCACCCATTCAACAGTGACTTCTTTTTCCTTTGGAGTTTTAAACGACTTGCAGAACCAGTCATCCGAGTGACTTTTTGTTCCTATACCTATGTGGGTAGCACTATTATAATCGTTCATATCGACAAAACCGTACCTATCATCTGCCCAAACATTGTAACCAAGTTCATTTAATTTGCTAATTGTTTCTTGTGTAATCTTCATTGCTCTTATTGATTAATTTGTTATTTTTGATATGTAAAGATACAAATAATATATTGATTACCAATAAGTTAAATTAGAAATATGCATGGCTTAAACTTTGTTTAACTATTTCATTTTCAAGTACTTCGATGTAATAATAGACTTGCTTTTCTCTATCTCCTTGTCGATGTCAATTCCAAGTTGACGATAGAACGAGCCTTTTCCGGAAAGGCTTTCACTTGCTATTTTTAAGGTTCTTTGCTCTTCTTTGGTAAATCCTATGCGAAAGGTGGAGAAAATTGCTAGTGCGGCTTTAAAATCACCGCACTGGAGTAGTGAAATAGCTTTCTTGGTTTTCGTTTCCATTAATCTATGAGTATTTCCGATCCAATCATTTCATTTGCTCTACTAGCATTTACAAAATAAAAGCGTCCCTTAGAAACATAACTGTCTTCTGATGTGTACACTTTTATAGCGTAGTATTGTCTTTGAGCTTGTGAATAACATATTTCCCAGATTGTTTTCCATTTGACAATAAACTTATTGCCTTTTGCTAGTTCTTGTTCTATTTCATCTGATCTGAATTTAATACCGGCTAGTACTAGTATATTTTTATTTTTCATCTCCCCATAACTTTTTAGCCAGATCATATTTTTTTTGCAACTCATTCACTTCCTTTTTGGCATAAGTGAGGGCGTAAGAGTGACTACGTGGATATTTTCCGGACTTCACACCTTCATGGTATTCTTTCGCTTGTTCCAACTTGTGTTCGTAGAAGTCAATACTTTCCGGCATAGAAAGATTGATCGTTTTAGCGCGTTTTTCCCAGTACTTGGCTACTCTTTCATGTTCGGCAGCTTTATCACTAAGCTCGACGCTTTTCCCCATATTATTCCAGGCGTCATCTATCATTTTACGATGTCCTCGTTCGCTATGGTGTCCAACTTTGATAGGCTCACCCAAAGAAAGGAAATCTCGATGTTTGTTTGATTTCTGAAAATATTCATCGCTCTTTTGTGCTGCTGATAATGCCCATTCATGCCTGCGTTCCGCTCTTTGCCTTGCCCATTCTTGTACATTGAAACCATCTGCTCTGACGATGGAATAGTAGTAAAAGCCACTTTTTTCGGCTATCAGATTAAAAACTATGCAAGCATTTTCTTTGCCATACTTGGTTGTAACTAGAATTTCTTCGCCTCTTTCGTGCTTCTCTTCGCACTTTGCCAAAAATACGTTTGGCGCAAATTTGTAATATGTGTTCATTGCTCTTATGTGTTATATAGGGCTTTCGCGCTGTTGGTTAAACTTATGCTAAATCTATCGCTCTTGCAGGAACCCCAATCATCGTCCATGTCTTACCGTTTTTTAGATAGTCAACAGAATATTCTGTTTCCCAAGTACAAATGTTTGTATCAACATTTGATATTACTCCTTTTACATTACCGTTTTTTGTAGTAACTATAACAGATTGTCCTTTCTTAAATTCTGAAGTTTTCATTGCTCTTATCTTTTAATTGTTAGTATTATTGGTTTCTTTTAGTATTGTAAAGATACTCATTATCAATGAGTTAACCAAAATAAAACAATCTAAAAACTTTTACTTAAACTTTGTTTAACTTATTGAGTAACAGTTGCTTAGTCTGTTAATCTGAATTCGTAAGCAAATACAAACGGATTACTTTCCCATGTGCCTTTACTAGAAACTTTGTCTATCAGGGCAGCAAAAGCATTACGAGGTGTACAATATGGTTGTTTTTCTTTAGGTACATAATAAGCATCCATAAAGTGAGTGGATTCAGATCCGCATTTCCCTTTTATAATCCCCTCTTTCAAGCAATCTTCATCGGATATTTCCTGTAGGCGTTCAACCTTGATCCCGGTAATTTCGATATGGTGGGGCATTAGGTCGGCTTTCACAAACATTTTATTTTTAAATCCTGCTCCACAATACTTCTTGTTAATCGTTGATGAATCTACGAAGAAATCATTAGGACAATTCCCTGAATGAAATACCGTTTCATAACTTTGCGCAATGGCAATAACTTCTCCGACCTTATATCTTGCATAATTATTTATATAGGCTTCTATTGATTTCCTCCCCCATTCCTGTTTTAAGGCATTATCAAAATTATACTCACCAAGTTTATCCAATTTTATTATCCTTCTCGTCATAGTCTTCCGACCATCTAATACGGCTTGGGTTAAGCCAAATTTATCGTTAAACATTATTTTCTTCATGATTATTCCTCCCATTCTACTCTAACTGTAGCTTTGCATGTAACATCTTTTTCATTGACTTTCATACGCATGGCTTCTTCTTTTGATTTGTGAACCGCTCCAATACATCTTTCCATGAATGTTTCATATATATTTATCCATCCTTCTTTCTTTTCTCCCACCATGCATAAATCTTTTGGATGGTCTTTTTCTCCATCAAAAAAAAATCCCTCTTTATTATAAAGAGCAGGATATTCACCGCTATTGTCAGAGTCTTTAATTAGGACAACAAGAGGAAATCTTTTGTTATCTGCATCAAAACATACAATTCTAGCTCTAAATCCTTCTCTTGTGCATATAGGCGCACCTGCTTTTGCTTTTTCTAAATCAAATGGTTTCATAATTTTGTTTTTTATATTAGTTCAATTGCTTTCTGTATTCCAGCTTCTAATGCTTCTTCATAGGTGTCCCATTGACCGCCATCATTCGTGCCTTTAAATATCCCATCGGTTATATGAGTGCCATTGTCAGCTTTGCATATATCATAGCCATAACCGCAAGCGTTTCTAATGATGGAAATATGTAGGTTCTTCGTTTCACGTAGCCACTTTTGCACCAATGATTGTGATGGTCGATAATAATCTCGATAAGGTAGTGTAGCATTAAGTAGCTTCACTGTTTCTAATGTTACAAGTTCTTCTTTCATTTATCTTCCTGCTTTTTTAATTCTTCGCAATGTAACTTATAAGCATAGGCAAACATCTTCAAAGTAGCAGGCTCAAAGTGAAAGTCTGCTTGTTTGCCATCTACTACAACAGAAACACATAAATCTCCATCACAAAAATCAATATATGCCATAGCATCGTCATTCCCTCTGATAGAAAAGGTCTGTGTCTGTATACTATCCATGACTCACCTCCTTTTCTTTAAAGTGTTCTATTAGCTCTTCTACGGTAGCCTTGTGGTAATTCCCTGAAATGATTGTTGCGTGCATCCAATTTATATCCCAAAAGAATACGCTACCTTTAGGCTCTGTAAAATAATGGTCGTTACCCACAGCATCATTATAAGAAACACTAAGCGGTGAATCTGCTATGAACCATTGATTTTCGTTTGTATCATCCCTCAATGCGGCTATTGCCAAGAAAAGTTCTTCGTTAGTTCCGCAATCAATAAAACTATCGTCTAGTGGTACATTATAAGGAACATATTCACCATCAATAGTTGTAACTAATTTGCTATCATCAGTTATTTGAAAAGGGTTGCCATATTTTCTATATCCCAACTCCTCCAACTTCTTCCTAAGCTCCGGTGTATTGCGTCTAATAAACGCTGCTGTTGTAAATCCCATAGTTGCTAATTTAATCAATCCATATAACTTTAAGAATTAACACAAGGAAGGATAATCCGATTGCTCCTAATGTAAAAGCACCAAATAATTTTACACGCTTGTTTAGCTTTTGGTTATTCTTAGATTCTTCATTCCAGTTTAATACTATTGTTAGTCCCAATTGTAAAAATAGCATTGTTATTGCTATTGAAAATAGCACTTTTAATAAGTAATCCATAGTTATTCCTCCTTTCCAACTTTAACATATCCGTTTTCAATGCACCAACAAAGCATTTCATAGGCTGTATCAAGTAATGATTCTGATTTAAACTCTTTATAGTAATCAAATCCAACTGACATCGAATAGTATATACACCATACATCACAACCATAAGATACTGTTAGCCAACAAGTATCTGTACTTGTTTTAATTTCTTTTGGCAGTTTATCGAGAATGTCTTGTAAGGTATATGATGGAATTATTTCCCAAAATGAAGAATCTCGCTTCTGGTTAATTACATCTTCATATATTTCAAGTTCCCATTTTTCTTTTTTGTTACCCCAAAATAAGCACCAACACATACTTGCATCACTCATATCTAATCCAAGTTCCTGCAAATGTTTCATTTGGTCTATTGATAATACTTGTTTTGATTTCATTGTCATTTCTCCATTTTAAGTTCTTTCAATGCCTTTTTCGGATAATTCCAGTCGATGGAACTGCGAATAATTGCTTTAATATGATCTAATTCTAAACTATCCGGGCAATGTTTATTGAGAAAGTCCAAATCCTCTTTGATTAGTTTCTCATACGCCTCTTTACTTATCTTTATGCTCATATCTATCTTGTTATTTGGCTCTACTTCTTTACCAATTTAACTTCTGTTGGCTCTTCATCTTCCCATTTTACTTCGGGGAATAGTGCGGGATCAAGCCTAATCCAATCAAATCTATGTTTTGTTGGTTGCCAAAATTCACCATCATCAGCCTTTACGGGTCGTTCTGTGAAAAGTAACAAATCACCGTCTTTGTCTCTTGCTATATACATATTAGTCTCCTTTCTCTTGAATCCGTTCTAGTACATCTCTGTTGGCTTCCAGTATTTCATCGAAAGATGGGATTGGCAACCACGCAAGTATTTTATTAGAGCCAAACTTCCAATCTTTTTCGCCCAAATAGGAATTTTGTTGGATTTGTATTTCCCCCTTATATTCATAAAGGACTAAAACTTTTTCCAAATAGTCCGGCAACCGCTCCTCAACACTTATCCACGGGGATTGCTTGGTTCCAGCCTCATAACCTTTTGCATACACTTTTCGTAAATAGCACTCTATTACACGAGGTTGGTTTATCCGGTTAGCCAATAGGCTTATTATATCTTTTAGTATCATATATCACCTCCTTTTGGCAATAATGGTATTGGCATCCACAAATCATCATCAGATATATTACACGAATAATCATCACCATCCGAAGTGTCCCACACATGATAGTGTTTGTTATAGACAAGAATTTCAGGTTCACAATGCCCGCTAATCTTTACTAATACAGGTTCGCTCTGCTCTGAAATATTTTCTTCGTCTACTGGTGGTAATTGATCTTTGGCTCTTATCCACGGTGATTGCTTTGCATGCCATTCCGCACCAGCGATAAAAGAGCGTTTCGCCGTTGCACGAACATTCAGCGCCTTTTTCATTTCTATTTCCGCATTTTGATTTGCAGCTTCTTCTAATGTCTGTTTCATACTACTCTGTTTTACGGTTTTCTCTTAATTCTTCTTCACTGACAATATTATTAGTTCTGTTACCAAGATTAGAAACAGTTGTTGTATTATTGGGCTTACAATACAAACACATTTGAGTAAAAGGTGAATATACTCTCCCACACTTCGGGCAAATCCATCCCTGCTGCCCGAACATTCCATTATACGGATTTACTGTACTTGATTCTGTTTTTGGAATAGAACCTTGATTTATGCTTTCCATATTTTAATATTTTAGTTATTTCTTATATCTCAATCGTTTAATAGCATCATTTTTAGAGTATGCCATAACTTTCTTCCCCTTTATGGTAAAACATCTCAACTCTTTAACTGATGACTTAACTTTATAGTCAGGATTAAAAGCCATTCCTTCTTTATGATTTATTGAGTATGGATTGTAACTTTGCGCTGCTGCGTACATTGCTGCTGTTGCCAGTAATATTTGCTTTATCTTACTCATAATGATAGTTTTTTAATGTCATCCACTGATAGTTTGTCCTTACCTTTGGCATATTCAAAGAACCCTACTACAGGACATACACATTCGGGAATAGTATAATCATCTGTTTCAGGTAATGTTACCAATATACTAAGTCCTACGCCATTGATATATTCGCAAGAAACGAAATTGTCAAAGTCGATATATCTTTGTGCCTCCTTAGCTATAATGTCGCAATTCTTTCGATATTCATCATAGCTTTTGATAGTACTATTAATAAATTTATCTATATTCATTTCTGTTTTAGTTATTCGTTAATCAATTGCAAGTTCATACGTGTAGTATTTCCATCCTTTATAAGAGTTTTTCCAATTACAATAGTCTGATGCATCTTTTTCTTCAAAAAATACAGCTACGTTGTGTCCGTAACAGTCATATACTCTATATTTCTTCATATCTCTTTTGTCTTTAATATGGGTTTATACAATTTTTTAAAGCGTTCTTCCACTCATCCTCTGTTATTTGGATCATATCATCATAAAGATTAAACCCTATAATGTAACATCCTCTTTTATAGTTGTTTTCGATATATTCACAATGAAAATATCGAGATTCTTTATCAAACATACCTTCAGGAGTTAGTTGAAATATCTTCTTTCCTTCCTTATACCACCTGTGAGGGATTTTCTTGTTGAAATGTTTTACAAAAGTGCTCATGTCTATCTTGTTTTTCGCTAATCCTTGATAATTCTTCAAGAACTTGCAAGGTTTTACTCTAATTGATTCGTATATACTTACCTGCGATATCGCAAGTTCTTAATATATCGGCATTATCTTCACCGAAAGCTATTAGGATACTGCCGCACCCGGGCGAGTCCCCACGAGTCCCATCCGGTCGAAAGAAGCGAATCCGGTTCCGTAGAAATTTCATAGCTGTTGCTTTTTCAAAGATGACATCTTGGAACATCTTTGAATCGCAACGATTGAAAAGTAATGCGATTCCGTTTCCATGCTCTGCCAGACGTTTAACGAACTGTTCAATAAGCGGACGGGAATAAGGAGGATTTAGCCAAACACGACCTACCCAATCTTTAGTTAATCCGTCATGGTTCTTGTTGTACATGATTTCTGCTGTTTGCCAAAGTGGGTTAACCGGAGCACATGGATCTAAATCGAACTTTCCCAATGCGTCTATAATTTCTTTTGGCGTGTACCATTCATCGGTGGTATTAACCGATTTCTCAAAGGTTGTATTCATTGAAAATATTTTAATTAATTGTATCCATCAGGTGGTCCGCTATCGCATACACCACCAGGTAAAATAAGATGTTCACTCCTAAGAGAAGGAGGATGTTTAGGAGTATTCTCATAACTAATCCAGCTTCTCGTTACTTTCGAAAATATGAGCAAACGTACTTTTTTCATCTGATAGATCGAGTCCAAGTTGTGAAGGGTGACGTTTGATGTAATTATAAAATGCGAACATCTTCTTGTCATCGTCACCGCAGCGGTCTACCAACAGCCGGATGAAAGCCAGAAGACAATCGGAGTCGTTTCCGAAGTTTTCCTGTGTGGAGAACTGTGTTTTATCCACATCTTGTTTCAATTTCCGGATCGCGGCTATTGCTGTGTTGAAATTGCGTTTCGCATCGTGGCGTAATTCATAGCCTTGCTTTCCCATTTCGCTTCTCAAATCATAGAGAAGGGTTTCTACGACATCTGTCAACACGTATGCTAGGTTGAGGGTCGTATTAAGATTTGTTGTTCCTACTAACATGATTTATTATACATTTTTCAATTCCACTTATGCGCCATGAACTTTTCGATGGCTGCTTTACTTTAGTGTACAACGAGCATCGTTTGCATATAGGCTTCAGATGCCTTCCGTCGTAATGAATACCGTTACAGATTACCGGATAACTTTGGAGTATCATCTGTTCGGTTATTGGCATTGTGATTTAGTAGGTAGATAACAGGCATGAGAATAGATTGAGTGAGCCTGTTGAGTACCACTTCTTTTTCAGTTAATTTTCTTCTTGTTTTCATTGCTCTTATATTTTATATGTTTCTGATTTACAGGTGTAAAGTTACTTGATTTGTAACTTGTAAACAAACGTTACTTTTCTTATTTGCATAGCTTTAGATTAAATTAACCTGTTGCAAATCAGCTATTTCCTTCTGCTATTTCCTGTAAGGGGGATGAGATTGAAACTCTTGAATCGGTCAACAAGTCGATCAGCAAAACGCTTTTTAAATTCTTCTGCATCAAGATTGCTTGTTATGTGATACATCTTGCCAAATTGCTGGTAAATCTCATATCTTGCATATAAAAATTCATCTATCACACTGTTTAGACTAGTGCCATAACTTTTCTGATTCTCCGTTTCCAGCCCTATATCGTTCAAGCAGATATTAAACGGTTCCGGTTTAAATCCTTTCGATTGTCCTTCATTGAACGTATGTCGGTCGATATGGCCATTCATCTTGTAATAGTTCATCATTTGAGTAACCGATAGATTCTCAAAAGTATTCGGGTTATGAGTCAATCGTAAATAATCAGAAAAAATCTGCATAAGCATCGTTTTACCGGTACCTGGTTCTCCGACAAGTAGCAGGTTTTTATGGATTTTGTAATCTTCATCTGGAAAAACTTGTTCTGCATACCGGCATCCATTGAAGTAGTAAAGCAGGAAAGACAACACTTTCGAGTTGTTTTCGTCTACTTCAAACTCTCTGAATTCACGTCCCATATAGTTATTCCCGATATACCTGATAAAATCACGATGGGCATAAAACTCATTGGGATTCGTCAAGTCATATTCAAAATCTTGAAGAATAGTCTTTCTGTGGCGCTCTATCAGATTCCCGATCTGCTCCTTTTTCAGCTTTGCTGCAAATGAATTTCTCTGTTGGACCTGTTGTAGTTGATCCGATAGTTCCTTTTCCTGAATTTCCATTTTTTGCCTTAGAAACGATTTCGTTATACTTCGAGTTAATATTAGCTACGCTAAAGTTATCCAGTAACCAACTATCCTTGACGGACGTGAGGAACACTTGGAGAGCGTACAACACAGAGGTATCATCAACGGGCATCTGTCTTTGTTCCCGTGAAAATGTTAGCTTACGAAGCAACTGGGACATATTGCCAGCATCTTTGGCAGTCCAGTAATATTCTTCGCCAAAAGTATTTCTGAAATGTTCTTCAAAAGCCTTTCGAGCGTTAGCATTTAGGCTATTAGCCCGTTTGGGCTTTGCAGGATTGTCTTTAGCAATCTTTTCTTCAAGTTCCTTAATTCTGGCTAAAGCCTCATTCAAGGCATGATCTTTTTCAGAAATAACTTTTTCTAAATCCTCAAACCCCTTGGGGGGTGTGGGGGGAATAATAATATTCTTTTTACTTTCCTTTACTTTACTTTGTGTGATTACTTCGGAGTTTATTGGCATTTCTTCCGAATTAATAGCTATTTCTTCCGAAGGAATTACAGTTTCTTCATCAGGAACAATAATAGAGAACTCTTCTACTCTACTTTTCCGCTTCGCTTGTCTGCATATAAAGTTGTACTGTTTCTGAATTCCTTTAGATGTTAAAATCTTCTCCTTATCATATAATTCTTTGGATAATAACCCTAGTGCCATACAGCATTTAATGACCTCAAGTATATACGACTCTTCAAACCCGGTTTGTTCCGATATAATGAAAGCCAACTCTTCATCCCACCTCACGTAGTACCCACTTTTGTAGATAAGACATAGCAGGAGAGCATATACAGTTATAGCCTTGCCACTCTGGTACTTGATTAGTTTCCTTATCTTTATGTCTTGAAAGAAATTTATATCAAAGGGAAAGTAGTCCAGCCCAACTTCTTTATTTCGAGCCATATTAAGTATTCATATATTAAAAACAGCGGCTTTCAAGTTTCTATACCTTTGATGTGGGATTAAGGTATGTACTCCAAGAAAGCCTGTTTAATATCTTGTTTATCATCAAATCCCACTAAGATGATTAATTATTTTTCACGGTGTAAAACTAATCAAAAGTGGCGTAAACTCAATCACTTTTGATCTATTATTTTTTCGTGATTAACTTTATTTTAATATCCAGTCTTATTTAACCGCAAAGCTTCCTTTTCATAACTCAATAGAGTACGTAATGCGTCTAACTGATGAGTTGCTGAAGCGTTAAGTCGATCTAGTCGATCAACTAAGAATGATTCGTTTTCTGCAATACTATCAAGTAGGGCATTTTGCACTTTTGCAGACAAGCAGTTTTCCTGCGCTATCTTAATAATGGTGTTTTGTATTTCATCCGATTTTCTTTTGCGAAGCATTCTTTTAGCATCTGCAAGCATTTCACCGGTTCTTACTACATATACCATAGTAGCTGCAATCCTTTCCTGTATTTCTACAGGGTTGTTTTGGCATGTAATATTTAGGAATCCACTTATTTCTTCCATTTCTTGTATGATAGGGAGTAGGGGACAGTCGTTTATTTTACACGAGCCTGTACCATCATTTTTAGGGCAGTATTTACAGTTTATTTCCATAATGATGTAATATTAATCTTTAGGTGAAAATTCATATTTGAGCTCTTTATCGTCAAGTATGTATTTTTTGAATAACTCATTTGCATCTATTCCGTTATGTTCCAGATATAAGATGTATGTATAGAAAAGAGCAGCTGCGCTTCCTTCTGTCAAATACATATTCGTTTGGGTAACGCGTCCGGAACTTTGAGGATTTTCTACCGATAACAGGTAGGCATCTTCGTCTGTATGCGCAACGGTAACAAGACGGTGATCTGCAAATTCGCACCGAACCATATTATTGATTGCTACTTTTCTTGCAGATTCATTATCAAATCCAAGGGTTATTTCACCAATGTTTTTACTTTCTTCCATAAGAGGTACTATGCTTTTATAGAGTCGTTAATGTATGATGCCAACATTTCTCCTAATGTATGAAAACGTCTCAAACCTGCTAAAACAAGACTACCGCTCATTCCACTGTGACCTTGTTTAAAGAATAGAGACCGGCATATTTCAAATCTTTCCAACTCTTCTTTGGATGTATCATTCAATATCTCAATAAATGTCAACCAGCAGTCAAGTTCCATGCCATGATACAGGTCATTCAATCTGACGGGTACGATTTTATCCCAGTATTCTAAATGTTCTTCCGGGATGATGCCCCTTGCACGGTTTCTGTAATCTTCAGTTAATTGAGGGATTTTAGCTTTGAACTCCGCTTCCTTACGATCATACTCTTCGTGTATCTTACGGATATATTCATCGTGTTCCGATTTTGACTTACCGGTCACTTTTATATACACTTCATCGAGAGAATCAGTAGAATACAACGTTTTATCGTTAAATTCACCATAACATGGTGCATTTATTTGCAAGTCTTGATATGCTTTATCAAGATTGATTCCTGGGTAAAATTCAATTTTCTTCATTGTTATATTAATATTATAAGTCAAATAGATTTGTTTGCACTAAAATCCCTTTATTCGTTTTTATTTCTCCGTGGCATTCATAGCGGAAACGAGAATTACCTTCTTTGAAATGAAACTTATCTTTTTCACATCCCCAATAGTCGAATCCTAGCTTGTAAGCTGCAATCCGGCTACTTTGACTACCCATGTGAGCATCACCGATCTTATAACCGGGGTTGGCATATTGATTGAGTAACCACCCATATAGAATCACAGGCTTTTGGCAGGGATGAATCCGCTTTTCATTCAATTTTTTGTTTCCTTGCTGGATAATTGCCTTAGATAAATCCTTTCTGCAATAGGTTCCTTGAATCATTCCCCGCCACATGCAATATATAAGGTCGGTTCTGTCATTCATACTGCAGTAGGCTATTTCACAATCGTATTGGTCAGTATCACCATTTAGCTTATCCCAAACAATGCGTCCACCAGTAAAGTCGTAATTAAAGTAGTTTACTCCCCATATTATCTGATTTCGGCTGACCCTTTTTACTTCATCGAAATATTCTGGAGGGGGAACTCGTGAATCCCAGTCTGATTTCGGATAAACGGATTGTTTAACATACAGTATATTACCATTACTTTGTTTTACAGTATTGGGCTTGATCGAAGGATTATCTGCTACAATTCCGTATGGTGGATCATCTATGAACAAATCAAAGAAGTTGTCTGGGAATTTCTTTAAGAAATCCATTCGGTCTATATTGTATACTTCGCTTATTGGCATGGCTATTCCTCCTTCTTTCTCTTTTTTACGTATTTCCAAGCAAGTGTTATCGCAGATATAAAATTTATCATGCTTATCACAAAAAGAATACTATATAACCATACTATACCCGAGTGATAAGCAAGTAAAAAAGCAATAATTGATAGCCAAAATACTATTTCTTCAAATTGATGATCTTTCATTGTTATTCCTTCTTGATTAATTCAGGATGATCGTAAATGTTACCTTTGATTTCAAACTCACATTCTAGCCTATTTGAATATTTGTCCATCCAATCATCGGGCATGACAAACGGTGTGCGTGAATTAGAGCCAAACTTATTATGCTCAACACAGAAAAGTGCAATATTACTATCAAATACAACATTGCCAATAAATCCGAAACAGGGATTTTGATGGACAATACGCTCTACAATGTCTCCTTCATATATTTCTTTTCCGTTCTTATCGAATAATCCGGTGAACTGACCTACGGTTTCGGGAATGACTACATAGGGAACATTTCGGCTTGTCTCCGATAATGACTGCCTGTCTTCTACAATGTAAGTATTACCACACTCATGATAATAGTACCCGGTGATCCATTTCCCATTATCGGCAGACTTCCCCCTGAATTTTATTGTACGATTCATATCCTATTCTTTAAAGTTTCTCATATATTCGCAATCTCTATCACAAGGACAGTTGTAGTCATAACAACTATTGTTTTCACTGTTACAGCATGGGCATTGCTTTTGATATGCCTCTAATCGGGCTTTTTCTCTGTCAGCTTTCATTTTAACTTTGATGTGTTCCGGCAAAGCATCTTGTGCTGCTTTATCGAAAGTTATACATTTGATTTTATCCATATCAATCTCCTTTCTTTATTCCTCCAATAGTTTTAGCAGTGATTTTTTATATTCATCTATTTCCTTAATAGCATCTTCTTGACTTGATTTCGCATCATTTATCATTAAATCTGCTACTCCCTCCATTATTTCATCCTTATGCTTATTCAGATATTTGATAAAGTATTCCTGCATCAAATCAGTATCCATATTTGCTATATCCGAATATGTGTCTCCACTTCCATAACTGCCAGAAAAAGAAAAATAACAAAGATTACTTATATTCATACTCTGAATACTCTCCCTTCTGCCAAATCCATCTGTATGCTTATCTATTCCACTATTGCTATGGCTTTGAAACTCTTCTCTGATTTTAGGGAGGGTTTCTTTAATAAACTTTTTCAGTTTTCTGCCAGTAGTGATTAACTTACTTAATTCTTTTGCTGTCATCATCAGTCTCCTTTCTTTTTAATCCGTTCTAGTACATCTCTGTTGGCTTCCAATATTTCATCGAAAGACAGAATAGGCATCCAACATATAACCTTAATATCATCCTTTTCGACACTTTTCCTAAATATGATATATCACTATCAGTAGTCCATATACCATTTTCATACGTGAATACATCTATATGCTTACGTGATTCAGCTTCTCTATCATCGTATTTATAGTAATATAAAAATCCGACTAAAACACGCTGACCTTTATCCGGTAATCGCTCCTCAATACTTATCCATGGGGATTGCTTTGCGTACCATTCTGCACCACATTGAAAATCTTCCATATAATCAGATTTCCGACTAACATAGTTATCTGGATCAACCTCCTTTAAAACCTCTTTTCTAAACTTTGTTTTATTAGTAGCATAGTCGTATGCTGCTTCTTCTAATGTCTGTTTCATAAATTTATATTAGTTATCTCTTATGGTTCAGTCGTTTAATAGCGTCCTTCTTGGAGTATGCCATAACTTTTTCTCCTTTTATCGTAAACTCTCTCAACTCTTTAACTGATGAATTAACTTTATAGTCAGGATTAAAAACCATTCCTTCTTCACGATTTATTGAGTATGGATTGTAACTTTGCGCTGCTGCGCACATTGCTGCTGTTGCCAGTAACATTTGCTTTAATTTACTCATACCACTCTATTATTGCATTGTAAATAAATTGTCGTTCCATCAGTACTGATACAGCCTACTTCAAATTGTGTCCAAGAGTTATCCCAACATTTTGTCCCGGGTGGAACCTGTATGGAGATATAAATATCTTCGTTTCTATCGCATTGGTCTAATGCTTCTTCAAATTTTTCTAAAAATTCATCTAAGCTCATATTATTATTTATGTTGTTAATAAAATCGTTTTATATACTATTTTTCAACTCTATATTACCTTGAATAATCAAGGATGATAGTTGTTATTTCAAATCGCATGATTTGCTTAGAACAACTTAAAATCGATAAAACAGTGACAACCATTTTCAGATTGTCACTGTGTCGATTGGCATCAACTTAATGTGCGGGACGAATCCCCTGACACAACTTTCATTCTTAGTTAGCTCCTATTCGGCTACTGTAGTCGAAGCATTCGACTTGATTACAGAAAGACCGAGATTTTTTTAAGATATTCGACAGTTCGATTCTCAACTTTTCGTTTTCAGCTTTTAACCGGTAACACTCCGCTCTGTATTGAGCGCATTCAGTGAATGACTTTAACATTGCGAGGTATTGGTTTATTTCTACCTTAATCATTGCTTTATAGTTTATATTATTATCTCATTATACTCCCATTGACGCGCTGTGTAGTTCTTATATAGTCATCCAGTAGTTCATGAAGGATGAAGTCCGGGTAAACATTGATTGTACCGAAACGCTCGATATTCACTTTGTTGACTGGATACCCTCTTTTCCTACATAAGCGTGCAGCATCATTGCTAAGCTTTGAAATGTCACTTACATAGATCGGCAATTTGTATCTTTGGATATATGATGACATTGTAGAACATCCATAGTTACCGATACACTTTGAAGACAACTTTTTTATTTCCTCTTCGAGTGCGCTTAATCTTAGCTCTGTATTTTTAAGCCTTTTTTCCTGTTCCACATTCGTTTGAGCTAGCTGAAGGATAAGTTCGGCTTGGCTCATTTCAACGGTTGAGTTCAAAATATTGTCCATTGCTCTAAATTTTAATGTTCTGATTACTCGGTTATCTCTCTAATTGAAAGTTCAGGGAATCTATCACCTTTCACGTGCATTGACATGACATACATATAGCAGAAATCAGCTGCCTGTTCGTATGTTTCGAACTTAAATGTTACGCTTGAACCTTTCTTAGAAACTTCGTATTTCATTGTTTTATGTTTTAAAGTGTTAGTTATATCTTAATCACCTACGTAGCGTGAACCGAATCTAGCAGTACTGTTTACATTGTAATAAGCTGATACTGGAATGTTCTTGTTATTGTATCCTTCGTGCATTGTAGCCTTAGCAGCTTTGCTCATCGCTTCGTGTCTTTCTGCCAAGAATTTATCAGTTCTTTCCTTTACCGCTTCTACTGTGAAGTTAGCTTGGAGTTTTGCAAGTCTCCACGCTGACTTTAAACACTCACCGAAGGTTTTACCTTGCTTCTTACCTGAATACTTGTAGTTTCTGTGAGCGTTCTTGAATATTTCTGATAAATTGTAGCGTTTCATATTCTTTTTATTTATGAGTTATTTTTGATGATGTAAAACTACATTATAATGCCGTATTTACCAAACAAATACAGCATTTAATTACCCCTTTAGCTTTAATTAACGATATTATAATGTCGTACTATCATTAAAAGACTACATTTGCATACATAAAACTTAATATTATGGAGCTAAGAGTAAAAGAAATTACAAAATCAAAGGGACTTACAATGCAGCAACTTTCTGAAAAGTTGGGAGTTACTCGTGATACATTAACAAGGAATGTGAACGGAAATCCTACCATTGAGACCCTTTCCAAAATAGCAACTGCATTAGAAGTACCTATATGGCAACTATTCGCGTCCCCGGAAGAAGTGCAGCTTCCCTCAAACGCCCATTCTATCAAATGCCCACACTGCGGAAACGAGTTCCCGGTTAGTGTGAATGTTGAACTTAAAACACAAAACAAAGATTAATAACTAAAAAGCCATGAAAGCAAAAGTTATAAAAAATATCATCCAGAAAATGAAAGATAATGGGTATTCCAAGGTTGCCATTATAAAGGATGATTATGTGGACATAAAACAGATTATAGTTGATGAAGACAATGAAACCGTTTTAATCTGTAAAGGAGATGAAGGACGGTATTTTGTTGATTGCAACTCCATTAATATTGTTTATAACAAATTTTAATTGGCCATGAATACCAAAGAAATAGATAAATCAAGCCTTGTGAAAGCCCATGCGCTCTTTGACACAGGAGACATCACTAATATTGAAGTCGGTACCGTAAAAGGATTGTGTGATATCCACAAGTACCTGTTTGACGGACTATATAACTTTGCCGGACAAATCCGAACCCTGAATATCTCTAAAGGAAACTTCCGCTTTGCCAACTGTCTGTACCTTGACGCCATTCTTCCGGTAATCGAGAAGATGCCCGAATCAACTTTTGAGGAAATCATCGCCAAATACGTTGAGATGAACATTGCCCACCCATTCATGGAAGGAAATGGTAGATCAACACGAATCTGGCTTGATATGATCCTTAAAAAGCAACTTAAAAAGGTAGTGGACTGGCAAAAGATAGACAAGCACCTATATCTTCAGGCAATGGAACGTAGCCCGATAAATGACCTTGAACTACGTGCATTGATAAGCCAGGCGTTAACCGATCAGATAGACGACCGGGAAATCATATTTAAAGGGATTGAACAGTCTTACTATTATGAAGGTTATGAACCAGAATAATACTAGTTTGGTGAAAAGAATGAATATAAGGGATGCGTTTGGCACCCCTTTATTTATATCAACTATTCAATATCCCTATATTTTAGATAGGAAGAACATTAGGATATTTTCGATAATACAATTTAGTCAATGTGGATTTAAGGCTGTTATAGTCTTTGATAAAGCCTAAATCTATCCATTGAGCTATCTGCAATTCCAACTCATACAATTCGCGGATTTTAGCTTCATCGCCAATTTTATTACGCATTTCTGATTCATGCTTACCGTAGACTATGATGTTTAGAGATTTTGCCAAATCCTTGACTTTTTGTTTGAATAGGTCATCTGGCAAAATAGAACTGACCGCTTTACACATGGATGGGTATGCATCACCAGCAAGATTGCGGAATTTTATCATTTCATCATAGACAAATTTGAGAACATCATATTTAAAAGACGGATTTATCCACATTGCAAAATCAATAAAAAGTAGTGGATGCATCCAGGTACCCGCATTATCCCCCTTATTTGCCCTTGATTTATGATAGGGGTAATTACCCCTATCATAATTTTCTCTTTCCATTATAGTGTAAATGAACTCTTTAGTGGAAGCTAAGCCGAAGTAGTCATTAACTTCCTTCTTCATACCTTTCAATTGATTCCACTGTTTCAATAAATTTGTGGCATTGAAAAACGCATCTTTAGTTCTCTGAATTACTTTAAAATCACCCATTGGGCGAATCATAATTTGGTTCGTTTTCATAATAAAGTCTTTTCGTTCGAGGACGTACCGCACTTCTTCATGCGGAGATAAAAAGGCGAAAGCCATGCAGGGGGTTGCGACCTACACAGCTTTCTATATCTTAATCCTCTGATTAATTCTAATTTTAATAAGTACAACCCAACGCATTGCAAATATAATAATAATTTTTAAAAGTGATTATACGATCAACAATCAACATATTCTTTTAACTATTTATGCTTTGCTTCTCAAATGAAATTGCTAACTTTGCATTAAAATGCATATATTTGAATATGCAATTATATAATTAGTAACCAAGAACCCTAAACAAAATGACAAAATTTGAACAACAAAAAATCATAGAAATAGTACTTTATATCCTTAATAAAACTGGGGGTATGGACTATTATCATTTGTTCAAGATATTATATTTTGCCAATCAACGAAGCTTGGTTGACTGGGGGCAACTGATGATAGCGGATAAATTTTGCGCTCTTCCCCATGGACCAGTACCAACAATTTTGTATAGTACAATACAAGGGCAAAAAAGCGTTCTTTCAAAAATGACAGATGATGTTCATGTTGTAGATTACTATCTATTATCTAAACGTGAACCTGATATGGATTATCTTTCACAATATGATAAAGACACTTTAGATTTATGCATTTCCAAATACGGGAAAATGAGTTTTAAGGAGTTGGAAAAAACTTCTCATACAACTTGTTGGCAAAAAGCGAGAGACAAAAAGGGAAATCATGTTATTGATCCGGGGGATATTGCCCTTGATGGAGGAGCTAATGATGAACTTGTAAAATATATTAATGATTCAATAGCATTTGATGAAACCTTCGGAAATTAAGATAGGAGATGTGTTTTGCGTTACGATGAACAAGGCCAATGGAGTAGTACCCAAACCCGGAGATGCCAGTCGTGATAAATTTTTTGTAGTACTTGGCTTTGATAACGATGGAAACGTTTATGGTGGTGTCATCTTTAACTCCTTTATTAATATGAATCTGCCACCTAATGTACGAGCAATGCAGCATCTTATAAAAGGGGAAAGTTATGATTTCCTTTCATATGATAGCTACATAGATTGTTCTTCAATTAAAATAGTAAAGAAGAACAAACTTCTTAAAAGTACTAGTTTAGGCACATTGGAGGAGAAAGATATTACTCTTGTTTGTGATAAGATAAAGAGTAATTCTCGAATCAATAAAGCCGAATTAAAAAGATTCGGACTAATTGATAAATAAAGCCAGACATTACATCTGGCTTTATTTATTCCAATGCAGTAATAAGGCAGATTAAAAGCTGAAAACAAAATGTCAAAGAACGATTTGCCGAATAGGAGCTGAGCCAATCGACACAGGTTTTATTTGTCTAAACCAATTTGTCTGGACAGCATCTCGCATAAAGCTTCTAGCTGTCCCAATATATATGGTTTTATATCCTCACTACAGTTACTTGTAAATGCAACAAGATTCTCTGATAGCTTATGCCATTCTTCTAACTCATTCGGTTTCATAAGTCTCAATCTTTAAAATTTGCGAAACAACCATAACTACATGTTATTCAAATAATCAGTTACCACTTTAATGAAATCGTCAAGAGAACGGCAGACAACATATTTATTCCCAGCCGCTTCACATTCCTTTTGCCATTCTTTTTGTACTGTTCTTTGGTACTCACCTGGCTTTTTCATTTCTATACACAAAGCACCGTAGAAACGATTACTTTTAAGAAGTATCAGATCTGCAACTCCCGAAAGCATCCCTTCTTCTTTCATGTATGCCCCGTTTCTAGCACTTCTTCTTGCTGCATTAGGAACAGCAAATAAGATGTTTCTTAATTGGGGGTATTGGAGGCGAAACCATCTAATACAAGATGCTTGTATCTTATGTTCTTCACTTTTCGGCTTTCTACGAATATTGGTTCCGCAATATTTAGCTTTCATTTCTTCGTATGTCATAATACCCTAGCAAGTTTAAAATCAAGCAACATCAATAACTCATTGAATTTCTCTTCATACCAAAGCGGCTGTGTTTCTTTGGGATTATTAGGGTTGACTTGGTTCTCACCATACGACAGACCGGATTCGGTTATGGATTTGAAATACTTATCTCTACCTTTTGATGACTTCCTTTTCATATCACATAAGATACCTTTCTGAATCGCTCTTTGATTAAACGCCTGTGCGCTGATAGACAAACCCGCTTCTTTGAGCAATTCAGTAGCGGATTTAAGTATCCCATGTGACGGAGTATAATCAGGTGTCGGAAGTCCAAGAGGTGCAGCTACTTTACTAATTAAAGACAATTTAGAAGAATCATTTAGATTAAGCACTTCACTTACGCCTTTTACCCATTCAAGACCAACACGGACTTTAGTTGTTAGTGATGGTTCACGTTTAGTACTTTTCTTTTCTTCTACAATTTTTTGAGTGGCAAATTCTTCACAATTGATGAAATACTTTCTTGCTTGCTTCCCACGTACGTTATTCTCAATCATGGAAAGTTCTTTCGCCATGCTGATTGAGAGAGCGTATTCTATTGAGGGACGCCCTCCTTTGGAGTTTTCGCCAAAATTGTTGAAAACCTGATAGTCTTGATTCTCAATAAAATCATACTTATCAATGCGGTCTTTAATCCAATTAGAAAAATCTCTCTTACTTTCAAGAAACGCATGTAAATCACGTGCGTTAACGGCTCTTTGACCGTTATTTTCTCTGATAGGAATAAGTTCTCCCATATTATAAAATTCTGCCATAATTATAACTTATTTATTCTTTATAGTAAATTCGTAGTAGATAGCTTATCACATAGAGAGGAACAAATAACACTCATCGTTCCTCTCTTTTAAACTAGTCTTCAATTATCGCCCAATCTGGCAAATATTCTTCACTGTTAATCATCTCCATTTGTGTCCGATTTATTGTTAGGGATTACTTTTGTTTTACCGCCAGTTTTATCAACAATAACCGGTTTGCCACCTACAGTGGTTTCGGTACATTGCCCTTCAGGGAACTTATTAATAAAGCGAACAACTTCTTTATCTTCTGTTGCATTACTTTCTTCTTTGGCTTCATAAGGGAATACATCTACAATCGAAGTTTCAGCTACCATACCGATCTGATAATCTGCCATTGTCCCCTTCATGCCTTCATCTAACTTTTTGACTGCGTCGCGCAAGTCGGCAGCTTGTACCAATACTTGAGTGGAAGTCTTTTTTTCAGCACCGCTTTTTTCATCCAGAGTGATGAAAATAAGTTTGCATTTGAACCAACGGTCGGCACTTTCTTCGTCGCTGGGGAAAAGTTCGCTATAGTTAGCGCGTTTGATGTCGGAAACGGTAAATTCTCCTGTTATAAATGGAGTCATCTCCTCGATAATACGTGCTTCTGCTTCTGTAAAACTAAGTGCATCTACCAAATAAGGTTCCGTCACTTTCTTCTGCATTCCGTTTTCCATTACTTTTTCATAATGGATTTTACATTCAAACCATGTATGCATTGCCATAATTAATCCTCCTTATTGTTTATTGATTGTAATTGCAATTCTGATTCTAATTCCTGTATTCTGTTCATATCCTTTATTTTATTACGATGTTTTTCTCTTTCTACTTTATCTGCTATATACTTAGCATACTTTTTGCACACTTTAGGGCGTGTTTTTATACAGTTATAAGCATGACGTCTGCTGTAATGTTCACAGTGAGTACGTGTGCACCATTCTCCGGGACAAAGTTGCTTACACATAACATCTATCGCATCATACACACGATGATAAGAACGCTCACCTTGCCTCTCAACGATACTGCTATTCTCTAGCATAAAGTGTACTAGTTCTTCATCATGTGAAATACCTTTTGTTTCTTTCGGGAACTTTATTTCCTTCTTGGTTCGCTTCTTACAGTCAAGGTAAGTAAGCCACATGATATGCTGGGGTGTTCCTAGACTTTTCATACTTTAGTTCCTTTCTATTCTGGTTAGAGTGATTTTAATAGTTCTTCTTTAGATAAAGCATAGCTTCTCTCTAATTCAAATTCATAAACTTCCACCCTGTGTCCAGCACTTTCTCCTACACGTAGTTTATACTTGGAAGACGGTTCGTAAGGTTTATTGGTATCATAATTAAAGTGAGAGGTAACTTCAACTGTTTCTACCATAAATTCCTGCACTTTATTGTTATAAATAGCCCAAACCTTTTGACCGGGCGTGAATTTTGTTTCTATTCTCATTTGATTCCTTTTTATTTTGTTTCACTCTAAATAAGTCTCAATTGTTTAGCCTGTTTTATAAGGTATTTGCCGGATCTATAAGATTTTATCAATCCGGCAAATGGATTATCCATTTGAAAATTCGGAGACTACTGGCATTTTATACCAATTGGTGACTATTCCGTTCTCATCGATCTTGAAATTAACATAATCACCATAACCATCGTTCGGAGGCAATAATTGATTGGGTACATAATTTTGCTCGATTGATGCAACTATCTTTTGATTTTCGTCCAACAAGTAATAAGACCCTTCATCGACTACTTTCAAATAAAACTCCCCGACCTGTCCCAAAGGCCATTCAAGTATCTTTCCCGTGTTGATCTCAATAGTCCCTTTCCACCAGTCATAACCGTTTTTATCAATAGGAACTTCTTCCCTTAGCGGGAAATTTTTAGGTATGTCTTCTTCATATCGGATAGGAAGTTCAACTTTCACATATTTGACTTCTACCCCTAGACTGCTTTTTATTACTACTTTCATATTCATTTTTACTTTGTTTTACGCAAATCCTTGAAGAAAATTCAAGGATTTGCAAGAATCTCATTACTCTTTTTAAGTTTCTTGCTCATATTGCGAAGTTGTCTTGCTTTATCAAACTCGCAAGGTTTCTTACAATATTTATCAATTAATTCAGCACTCTTATCAAGGAGCCGAATAATGGTCTGCACATCTGTTTTGCATATTTCCATTGTTTTTAAGTATATGTTTGCGAATCCAAGAGAAACCACCATATAGCCATCTATTCTGTTTACACAATAATAACTTATCACCTTTGGGATAGAATATAACCCATCCAAATCCTTTTTTAGAAACAATGAATTCGAATCCAAAATCATTTCGTTGAATAACGTCATATCCTAAAGATTTGATAGCGGGAAGGATTGTGTTTACAAATTGACTATAACGTTCTTCTCTTCGCTGTTTTACAAATTGTCCGTATTCTTTTCCTGTTTCACTCATGGTAATTCTATTTTGTCAAAATCAATACCTTTTTCATTCATAAAATCACCAAGAGTAATGATGTTTTCACGGGTAGTAGTAACTTTGAACGATCTCGTCAATAATTCAGGTTGTTGTGTCCTAGATTGACTAAAAGGTACTTGTTCGTCAGCTTTTTGATTTGCCATCGCAAACGGATTGACCGGACGTGTTTTGGCTTGTTCTGCTTCAACAGCTTTACGAGCTTCTTCCGCTTGTTGCTTTTCTTGTTCCGCTCTAATCTTAGCTTCTTCTGCTGCCTTAGCCCGTTCGCGTTGTTCTTTCAGGCGGTTTGCGTATTGAATAGTAGAAGTGATATTAAGCGTGTCCATATAATAAGTGCGGAGAACATCATAGTCTTCACCAAAACCTTTCAGCGTAGATAGCTCGTTTTCAACCTTAGCAAATATGCCATCAATATCCGAACAAACAGACTTCATGCTTGCAGTCTTGTTTAGCCATTCCAGTTTGAACACCTTGTTAAAGTCCACGAGATTAGTGTTCATGCCATCAAAATAGATTTTGATGTTCGCTTTCTTCTTTTCCTTGTATTGCTGTTCGTTCTGTTTGACTACAGTATCAATCTTGGCGGAGCATTCACCGATGAGCTTTACCGTTTCATTTACTACCTCCTTGAATTCTCCAAAAGGTTTCATAAACTCCTTCTCTATTTCAAGGCGTTTGGAGTTGAGAGCTTTTGCAGCTTTATTGAGAGAGGCTTTATCTCTCTTTGCCTGATCGATATTGTCATCCGTGTAGTTGGATATGTCATACTTCGGCAAATTCGACATTACAATATCTCGGATTTGCTTTGCATTGGTAGTAAGGCTACCTAACGTCTTTTCACTCACGACCAGTTCGAGATCGCTTTCTTGAATTGCTAATTGTGTTTCCATTGCTCTATTTTTTATTTAGTTTATCAACAATACGTTTTATCACCTCTGCATTATCTACCGAAAGCCATTCCTTCGCGACGTTCCATGCTATGCTTTTTGATGCTTTGAAATTATCAATACTGGTGGAATGATGGGATAAACGACCTTCCGTAGGTTTTAATCCTTTATCATGAAGTTCACATAAACCATTATGGAAGAAAGAACAATAATCATTATCTGTTACGATCTGGATCATAGGAATTGGAATATCAATAACTCCCATTATCATTCCGGTTCCCCAAAGAGTGGGGAGTAACCGGTCGGAATAACCTGAATCTATTAATTTCTCAATATCCTGCGGAGTTCCTAAACATGGAGTATGACATTGCATTTTACATAATGAACATTTACATTCACATGGTTTTCTACCTGTCTTTCGTATAATACGTTGGAGTTGAGTCTCTTTTATTAATAGGTCACCCATTATTCTATATCAGCTATTTGGTTAATAATATCGTCTGCCATACGAATGCGTTTCTCCATTTCAGCGAAGACTTTTTCATCAGGTAATATGTGTACAATATGAATAGGATCTATTTGAAAAGGATTATAAACGACAAAATCAGTTCTTTGTGCTCCAGTGCACATCATGTGAGCACAGCATTGGTAGAAGTATTTAGGATTCATTTCTAACAATGAGTCATTGTCATGAACATCAGATTTGTATCTCATAAATTTGCTCTGGTCAAGGCATTTGATTTCCAAACATAATTTGATTTGGCTATCTTCATCATAAAAGAAACCATCAGGACTACTCGCGAAATTAGGAATAGTAGGATGTTTGCATGAACCGACTTCTATAATATGCAAGCCAGTTTTTTTAGCATAAAGATTACGCGCATATTCCTCTTGCTCATTACCCCACTGCATTGCTTTGGAGTTTACATTTACTTGTTGCAAGTATATCCCGAATGTATAATCATCATTTATAATATCGGGATCCATAAATCTTTCACCTGCAATTTGATAAATATAAGTTTTGGCGGCATCTGAAAAGCGGTCATTACGACCACTCTTCATTAATACTCCGCATTCACTTCCTGTGATACAGCCTAATCGTTTTCTGTACCATTCAATTGTATGTTGGGCTTCCATTATAATAATGTTTTTTGAACCGGTTTGTCATTCGTGTTATTTTGAGGTTGATTTACAGGTTGATCTGGTTTAGGTTGTTCTTCTACTCCTGCATTTTTAAGAGCAATTTCGGCAAGTTTATTAGCTTTAGATTCTTTATCTGTGACATCCTCATATTCGGCAAACTTAACTTCTTGCTCTTCCTGTGTGTACATTGCGCCCAGTTGAGCTGGGAAAGCTTCGCGTAATGCCTGAACTTTGGCAATCTTGGAAATCATGGTGGATTTTTTTTCATTCCATATAGATTGCTTTTTGTCGTATTCGGAAAGGTTGACTTTTGCTACAATCGGAAATTTTCGGTCAGACCGGTAAACTTCGCACCATCCTCCTACAAGTACATCTGTTTTTTCATTATAGAAACAGCCTTCTACTTCTACAATCTGATTGTCTCTGATAATAATGATACCCGCCTTGAAGCCCTCGTATTGTTCACTGGCATCAGCACGTTTGAAAAATGCTTCTTTGCTGACAATCATCTGTGCTGGTTGTTGTCCGAACTTAACTAGAAATGCTTCGTTTAAGAATGGATTAAGCTGGTTGAATTTACAAATACTAATGAACTGAACAATATCTTGATCGGATACCTGTCCGTTGCCTTTAGTCAAATAGTTACGTACAATATCAAATGATAATGCCACGTCGTTACCCGCAACTTGATAAATGGTTTTGCCTTTACCAAATATTGCCAATGCATCATTTTCCTGTTTTGTTAATTTGTTTTCTTCCATTGCTCAAATATTTTAAAGTTTAACAATATCTCGCCAGCCCTTGCATTAGGCAAAGGCTAGTTCTCTCTTCTTCTAAGCTTTTTTCTGTATATCCTGATGAAATACCAGAAGCGTGCAATTTTAATCTCTTGTTGATTTCTTTTTTGGCATCGGATATGTCTTCCTTGATAAGCTGGATTATTTCTGCTTTCGGTGAATATCCATATTCAGGAAGATATTCAAGGTTGCTAGATTCCACCTTTTTTAACTCGGATTCTAATTGCTGTAATTCATCATTCATGGAATTCTGATTTGAAAGTTTCATACGTGATACCGATAGCGTCAAGTATTTCTCTTAATCTTCTGTTTTCTTTTTCCTTGTTTTCAAGAAGACATTGTTCATACATAATTTTATATGTAAGTGAAGCTAAGTCTTCATGACTCATTGCTAGTAATTCTTCTTTTGTTTTCATTGCTCTTATGTACGCTTTATATGTACTTTACTTTTAGTTTTACATCTATCGGTTTGTCTTTCATAGAAGAGAAAGCATTGAGTATTTTGTCTTTCGTTAATCTGATCGGAGTGTCTATAATTCTCTTATCTATAATTGTAAGAGGAAGTTTTCTTCCACTATATGTTATCAGGATAATTTCTTGAATTATATACGGAGATTTACTCATCTTCATGCTCGAATCTTTTATTGTGTTTTTCAATATACACCGAGAGATATCCGAAAATCCCAAATGAAATCCAAAACGAAATCTTATATGGATTTTCCACCAGTATTACCATCGCTATAAATGATAGAACCCAAAGTGTTAAAATTACATCTTTTTTCATAACTGATTGATTATCTTTTAATTACGATGTAAAACTACTTTATTTTTTACTTTAAAGCAAATATTTGACTTGTAAAATATTTGTCTTTAACTTGATATAACTGTTTGATTATCAGCTATTTTAATGTTGCATTTTTTATTACATCATAGGCATTGCAATACCACCTACCATTTTGTCGGTTAGGAGGTATTTTTTCAGCACGAATATCGCCAGAGCCTACCAGTCGGAATAACCTACCTCTTCCACCGACTATATCGGCTGCTTCCCGTTGCCCGAAGGTTTTGTCATTTAGTACAATTTTCAAAACTTCCTCGTTAATCATATTGTCTAATCTTTAAAAAGGTTGTTCTTGTGCGCATATTGAATAAATTCTGATTTCTCATGAATACCAAGTTTAATATATACAGATTTGATATGATTCTTTACTGTATGAGGAGAGAGGTAAAGTTTATCTGCTATCTCTTCGTTATTAGCTCCTTGGTATACCATTTGCATTACTCTCATTTCTGCATCTGATATACGGCTGTAAAATTGGGGGCAACAGATAATACCTTCATACTTGCATTCTCCGCGCATAGGACATTTTACACGTTCAAAGTTGAATCCTCCCTTTTTATCAATATCTCGACTGGTATTATCTAATTCTCCAAAATTGCATTTACAAAAACGCCTTACCATGAGATATTGAAAATATGGAATATTCTGTGCGCTTTTTTGGTAACATTCCATCAGCGCCTTATATGCATCTGGGTAACATTCGCGTATACGATCCAATATACTTTTTATTAGTCCTATGTCTTTATCGGTCACAGGTTGGTTGCTTCCATCAGGGAATAGACACCAAAGTTCATCTTCAAATATGTAGAACTCTAAATCTTTCATTGCTCAATAGTTTTTTATTCAGACCATAAATTGTTACGTGGAATTCCTGTTATTTCAGATAGTATCGAGATATGTTCTGGATTATTAGGTTTCATGCCATATATAACCCAATTTCTTGCAGCAGTAAATGATACTCCTGTTCTTTTAGTGATCTCATTGATGAACTCTGTTTTGGGGTGAGTTGAGTCTGGTAAGCTCTTATAATAGCCTTTTAGGGTCATTCTTTGACCTTCATTTGGCAAAATGCTTGTTTTTAATTCATCTTTCATTATCTTTGCAGTGTTATATATTAATGTTGTTGCAAATATAATCATTTAATGATATAAACTACTATTAAATAGTTTATATTAACATTTATTACATCCATGAATCGTATAAAGGAGCTTAGAACGAAGTTGAGCTATACTCAACTTCAGATGGCGGAAATACTGGGAATAAAGCAAAATGCTTATTCTAGTATAGAAACGGGTAAAGTATCATTAACTGATAGAAATCGGACTGTTTTAGAATCTAAATTTCACTTGACTCCAGGGTGGTTGCAGGGGGATGATGTATCTATGTTTATAAAAGGGGATACTGTTGCCGGAATAATAGGTGGGGGAATGTCGAGGAGTAACAGGGAGAGATTGAAAGAACAGATTTTAGAAGAGCTTGTGGATCAAAGGATAGAATCGAAAAATGATTCGGTTTCTATGAGTCGCGAGGTATTTGAGCAAATTTCGAGGTTGACAGAAACTGTTTTGTCACAACAAAGGACGATTGAATCCATGCAGGAGCAAAATAGAAAATTTCTTGCCCTGCAGGGGATGGATGTAAGATGTGCTCATGTAAGTGGGTCGGATATTTCAACAAACGACATAAAGAACCAAAATATAAATAAGGAATGAAAATATCGGAAGAAGGGGTGGCCATAAGCAAACGTTTTTTTGCAGCACTGGCAATGCTAAAGGAGCAAAAAAAAATTAGAGGATTGCAAACTTTTACGAGAAATCATGATATAAATCGTTGGAATATAAATCAGGTTAAATTTTATCCAGATAGAAGTGTCTTAAAGCCAGAATGGATTGCTTATATACATGATGATTACGGTATTTCTGTTACTTGGATAGTGTTGGGAAAGGAACCTGTATTTGATCCGAAATGGAAAGGGGGAGGCAAATAAAAAGTGCAAAAACTTATCTCCGATGATAAATAGACGCTTAGTAATCAAATAATAATCAGTGTTTTAACCTATATTTTGGAGAAACATTCGTAACGCGTAGGTCGCCAGTTCAAGTCTGGCTAGCGGCTCTCAAATTAGA
>ERZ1673743.320-NODE-320-length-78459-cov-33.123514_pt1 | contig 78459 bp, 60 predicted proteins | sample MGYA00580197_ERZ1673743 | MGnify/ENA primary metagenome ERZ1673743 (study PRJEB41218, sample SAMN15661795) | gut metagenome | host: Homo sapiens | place: Canada: London | collected 2015-08-20/2019-03-30 | study: EMG produced TPA metagenomics assembly of...
AGAGCACTCGGCTGTTAACCGAGTTGTTGTAGGTTCGAGCCCTACTCGGGGAGTTATTAAATAATCCGTAGATAGAGATATTTACGGATTTTCTTATAATCATATGTATGGACCTTTAGCTCAGTTGGTTAGAGCAATCGGCTCATAACCGATCGGTCCAGGGTTCGAGTCCCTGAGGGTCCATTCGATGGGAAGAAACTGCCATTATTGGGAAAAAGACTTCCATTGATATTATTATTTTATTTGGCCTAGTGGCTCAGTTGGTTAGAGCGCCGCCCTGTCACGGCGGAGGTCACGGGTTCGAGTCCCGTCTGGGTCGTTGATGGAACATTGACAATTGTCTCCATCAGTGATATAATCATATGTGGTTTGAGTGTGTAAGTACTCATTTCACTGTATTATTTTGGGATCTTAGCTCAGCTGGGAGAGCATCTGCCTTACAAGCAGAGGGTCACAGGTTCGAGCCCTGTAGGTCCCACTCAGTAATAATTTTATATTACTATGCCGCAGTGGCGGAACTGGCAGACGCCCGGGACTTAAAATCCCGTGGGTAGTGATACCCGTACCGGTTCGATTCCGGTCTGCGGCATTTATGAACTCTGGATTTCCCGGAGTTCTTTTTGATTTAATAGTTTAATAGGATGAAGGCTTCAGGTTATATATAATTTGTATCTATTGATTCTGCAGAAAATATCAATAAAATCAACAACTTGTCTGTAAATTCCCCTATGTTTTGTGGTATACTGTATGTGGGTCATTTTCGTTCTTGAGAGAATGATACTAATAACACATCACATGGAGGATAAAATGTTAGAGAAGTTTTTCAAACTGAAAGAAAACGGAACTACGGTTAAGACGGAAGTAATTGCCGGTATTACGACATTTATGACCATGGCGTATATCCTTGCCGTAAATCCAAACATGCTGTCAGCAGCAGGAATGGACAGTACAGCAGTACTGATCGCTACCTGTCTTGCTTCATTTATCGGTACCATGGCAATGGCGCTGCTTGCAAATTATCCGTTTGCACTGGCACCTGGTATGGGACTGAATGCATACTTCGCATATACAGTATGCGGTAATATGGGATATTCCTGGAAGGTTGCTTTGATGGCAGTATTCCTGGAAGGTATTGTATTTATCATATTGTCTCTGACAAGTGTTCGTGAGGCAATATTCAATGCAATTCCAAGTACATTGAAAAAGGGTGTAAGTGCCGGTATCGGTTTATTTATCGCATTTATCGGACTTCAGGGAGCACATATCATCGTCAATGATGATACGACACTTTTAACATATTGTAAATTTGCAGATAACTGGCATACACAGGGAATCTGTGCTGTTCTTGCACTGATCGGTCTGTTCATCACAGTCATCCTTTATGTCAAAGGTTTTAAGGGATCTATTCTGATCGGTATTATTTCTACATGGGTACTTGGTATGATCTGTCAGGCAGCCGGAATCTACCGTATCGACGCAGAGGCAGGCTTCTATTCTCTGTATCCAACCATGCATATGACAGACTTCAGCAAGATCTCTACCACATTTGGTCAGTGTTTTAATGCTGATTTCAAGGGTGTTGGTGTATTTAACTTTATCGTTGTACTCTGCTCCTTCCTGTTTGTAGATATGTTCGATACCATCGGAACACTGGTGGGTGTATCTTCAAAGGCAGGTATGCTTGATGAAAATGAAAAGCTTCCAAACATTAAACCGGCCCTTTTGGCAGATGCTATTGCAACAAGTGCCGGTGCTATCATTGGTACAAGTACAACCACAACTTATGTAGAGAGCTCTGCAGGTGTTGGTGCAGGTGCCCGTACAGGTCTTGCTTCTGTTGTAACAGCAGTATTGTTCCTTCTGGCAATTTTCTTTGCACCGATCTTTACAGCAATTCCGGGCTTTGCAACAGCTCCGGCTCTGATCTTTGTCGGTTTCTTAATGCTCTCTTCTGTTGTTGACATCGACTTCAATGATCTGACAGAGGCCGTTCCGGCATATATGACAATTCTGGCAATGCCATTTGCCTACAGTATTGCAGAGGGAATTTCTCTGGGCGTTATCTCTTATGTTGTGATCAATGTGATCTGTGGAAAGGCAAAGAAGGTAACACCGTTAATGTATGTACTTGCGGTATTGTTTGTATGTAAATATATTTTCCTGTAAAAAGGTTGACGAAGTAGTATGATCATATTTGGGGGCAAGGATTTTGCCCCTTTTATAAGTATATATAGGAAAGGCATGGTTTTATCATGAAAAAGAAAAGAAGACTTCCCAAGGGCTGGAATTATATATTGCTCCTGATCGTATGTCTTGCGGTTGTGGGCGGGATTGCAGCCGATCATTATCAGGAGAAGCAAAAGCAGGAAAAGCAGCTTGCGGAACTGAAAAAGAATGCGGTCAAGGGAGTAAAGGATCTGGATGGCAAAAAGATTGGTGTGCAGATTGGAACTACCGGAGATATTTACGCTTCTGATTATGAAGGAGATGACGCGGGAACCGTAATCGAGAGATACAATAAGGGAACGGATGCCATTCAGGCATTAAAGAATGGCAAGATTAACTGCGTTATCATTGATGAGCAGCCGGCAAAGGCGTATACAGAGAAGGATAGCACCCTGCAGATCCTCAAGGAGGAGTTTGCACTGGAGGATTATGCAGTATGTATTGACAAGAGCAATACAGAATTAAAAGAAAAAATTAACGAAGCACTTGCTAAGTTAAAGGAAAACGGTACACTGCAGGATATTATTGATAATTATATCGGTGAGGATTCAGTAAAAGGAACAAAGCCATATAAGGCAAAAGACATCAAAAGAAACGGTGTGCTGAAGATGGCAACGAATGCCTCCTTCAAGCCATATGAGTATTATGAGAATAATGAGATCACCGGTATTGATGTGGATATGATGCAGGCCGTCTGTGATGAGCTTGGTATGAAGCTGATGGTTGAGGATATGGAGTTTGATTCTATCATCCCGGCAGTGGTATCCGGAAAAGATGATGTGGGTGCTGCCGGTATGACTGTTACGAAGGATCGTCTGAAAAATATTGATTTTACAGATTCCTATACGACAGCGAAGCAGGTGATCATTACCGTGGACCCGGATGCATCCGTTACAAAGAGTTCCTTTGCAGAGCGTTTCCATGATAATTTCATCAAGGATCATCGTTATCAGTATATCGTAAAGGGTCTGCAGAATACGCTGCTGATCACAGTATTTGCCGTACTGTTTGGTATACTCTTTGGTTTTGTGATCGCTGTGATCCGTACCGGACACGACAAGAATGGAAACTTCCCGATCTTAAATGTATTCTGCCGTATTTATCTGACAGTGATGCGTGGTACTCCGGCAGTAGTACAGCTGTTGATCTTCTACTATATTATTCTGGTATCGGTAGATAATAAAATCTTAGTGGCTATTACGGCATTTGGACTGAACTCAGCGGCTTATGTGGCAGAGGTTGTCCGTTCCGGAATTATGTCTGTGGATGCCGGTCAGTTTGAAGCCGGACGCAGTCTGGGACTGAGCTATTCTCAGACGATGCTTTCTATTATTATGCCGCAGGCGTTTAAAAATACACTGCCGGCATTATGTAATGAGTTTATTAGTTTGTTGAAGGAAACCTCCATCAGCGGATATATTGCATTGGTGGATCTGACAAAGGCAGGCGATATTATACGAAGCAACACCTATGATGCATTTATGCCATTGATCGCAGTGGCTCTGATCTATCTGGTTATCGTAATGATCCTGACAGCAGGTGTACACGTTTTGGAGAGGAGGCTGAGAAGCAATGAGCGATAAGGAAGTATTGATCCAGGTGGAGAATCTGGAAAAATCATTTGGAGATCATCAGGTTATCAAGGGAATTTCCACAACCATCTCCAGAGGAGATGTAGTTGCTGTCATTGGTCCGTCCGGCTGTGGTAAATCTACTTTTCTGCGTTCCATGAACTGTCTGGAGGAGCCGACGGCAGGCCGTATCACATTTGAGGGAACGGACATTACCGATGAGGACGTGGATATCAATCTGGTCCGGGAAAAGATCGGTATGGTATTTCAGCAGTTTAACCTGTTTCCAAATATGACGGTAAAAGAAAATATAATGCTGGCTCCGGTGAAACGTAAAAAAATGACAAAAGAAGAAGCTGCGGTCAAGGCGGAGGAATTGTTAAACAGAATCGGTCTGGCAGATAAGGCAGACACCTATCCGGCGATGTTGTCCGGTGGTCAGAAGCAGCGTATCGCAATTGCCCGTGCGCTGGCAATGAATCCGGACGTGATGCTTTTTGATGAGCCGACTTCGGCATTGGATCCGGAGATGGTTGGAGAAGTTCTGGCTTTGATCAAGGAGCTGGCGGCAGAGGGAATGACCATGGTGATCGTGACTCACGAAATGGGATTTGCCAAAGAGGTTGCTAATCGTGTTCTGTTCCTGAGTGATGGTTTGATCCAGGAGGAGAATGCTCCGGTAGAGCTGTTTGAGCATCCGAAGAATGCCAGATTACAGGATTTTCTTAGCAAAGTGTTGTAAAATATGAATAAATTGATAAATATTTATTAAATCTTGCTCCAAAAGGTTTCCTTTTCGCAAAAAGTGTGGTAAAACTATGCAAGGACAAAATAAGGCGAAGATGCATTGGAGTATTGGCATCTGCAACCGGTTGTCCGGATAGAGAGATAACGAGAAGAGAGAAAAGAGAATATTGAAAGGAGCAGTCGTTATGGGAGAAAAGATACCGGTACAGTTAAAGGATGTGCGTGATGTGAGTGAGTTTGTCAATATCCTGTCAGGGTTTGATGGGGATTTTGATCTTTATTGTGGAAGATATTGTGTAGATGCAAAGTCAATCCTGGGGATTATGACAATGGATCTGCGGAATCAGTTGTTTCTGACAGGCAACTGCGAGCCTTCTGACAGACGAAACCTGGTACGTGCGTTGAGAGCTCGAGCATTTGCATAGGACAAACGGGCAGATGTGTGTATCTGACATTATAAGATGCTGCTGAAAGGCAGATTTTCAGCAGATCGATCTAACAAATAGGACAACAGCCTCCGGGAGCAGGAATGCTCTTTGGGGGCTGTTGCTTTTTTGGGTGATTTATTTTAAACTATAAAATAAAGAGATGGAAAACAAGGGGCGTATCAATAGGGAGAGAAAAATAGAATACAACGATAACAGGAGTCAAAAATGAAAAGATACGCAGGAGAAGAGGAAAAATTCAGACAACGGCATAAAGGAAAAGGAAGGAGACGTTTTTGCTCCCCAATACTGGCATTTGGTCTGACTGCTTTAATGACAGCAACTGCAGTTTTAGAACCGTTTTTTACGGACTTTGGGGGACAAGGTGCCCGGGCGGCAGAAGTACAGAGTGAGATATCCATCACTTCCTATATAATGCAGGGCAACACGGAGAAGAATATGCAGATTACCATTTGTTCTGCAGAAGAACTGAGGATGTTCGCTCAATATGTCAATGAGGGAAACGCCACTGCAGGCAAAACCTTCTCCTTAAAAAACGATATTACCCTGAGTACACTTACTTATCAGTATGATTCACAGCAGCAGAGAACGGGAATTTACAGACAGGGCGAATGTATCGCAGCGGTAGATAGAAACGGAACGTTTTACCGGAATATGACAGATGATCAGCAGACAGAAGCAGAGGAGTGTCTGGATGCAGCAGAGATATGGCAGCCGATCGGTGATGAGGAACATCCGTTTCAGGGATGCTTTTTGATGAATGGACATGCGGTGTCCGGAATGACGGCCGTGGCGTCAGAACCGATTAAAGGATTGTTTGGAGTCATCGACAACGGCGGAATCGTCAGGGATGGACAGGTAAAGGATAGTCTTGTGACCGGGGGGACGGCGGCAGGAGCAATTGCCGGCATTAATAATGGTGCCGTGACAGAATGCCGCAGTGAAAATACGATCGTGATGAGTAACGGATGTGTGGGAGGTGTGATAGGCACCAATACCAGTCTTATATCGCAGGTGACCGCAGAAAATGTTATCGTAGAGGGAAAAAGCAGTACCATGATAACAGAGCGGGAGGATATGGAGCGTGTGAACGGAGCCGGCGGGATTGCCGGATTTCATCTATCCGGCACCATTAAGGACTGTACACTGAAGGGAACCTCCTGTATTGTAAACGGCGGAGGTGGAATATTTGGCTATATGGCCGGAGGCAGCGTAGAAGCCTGCAGCAATTACAGCAGGCTGGACAGTCTTGGTGCCAATATGGGCGGTATTGGTGGATTTGTATTTTGTGGAACAATATTGTCCTGTACCAATTATGGGGACATTCATTATATCTATCAGTATGATGAGCATGTGAATCTGGGTGGTATCGTTGCGGGAAGCTTTTCGGGATCCTACAGAGATATTACGATCAACGGATGTATAAATCAGGGAGATGTCCTGCAGCAGGAACGGGAAGGCAGTAAAGAAGGAATCACCATGGACTCGGTAGGCGGCATTATTGGCCGCATGGGTGGAGGTGTTCTCGGAAACTGCGGAAATGAAGGAAAAGTAGGAATCATTACTGATAAGGATGACAGTGAAGGGGCGAAGATTGGCGGTGCCCGTGGTATTCTGCAGGTGGGAGGCATCGCTGCCGGATGTGACGGGCCAAGCATGCTTCGAAACTGCTATAATACAGGAGATATCCTTGGGGATATTGCGTATACCGGTGGTATTGCCGGCCGTAAAAATTTCTTAGAGCTCAAAGCCTGTTATACGACAGGAAATATTTTCCAAAAGCTGGGGACAGGACAGATTACCGGGTTTGTAGACAGTGGGGATATGATCGACTGCTATTATCTGGGAGGGAGCAATCTGACGGTATATTCTAAGGCATCGGATTTAGCCTTTGAGGTATCCAACTGCAGCGCTGTTTCTGCGGAAAATGTGGAAAATCATCTGGCGGACTGGCTGAATCAGTGTATTGCTTCCTATGGAACGGATTATTTTCAGAAGATATGTCCGCTGCGTAAGTGGTGTCAGGGAGAGGAGAAGCATCCGGTATTTTCTATAGAATATGTGACTCAGCCGACCGCAAGCCCGACACCGGAGGCGAGTGAAAAACCATCAGCCGATGGATCACTGGGGGAGGAAAGCGGGAAAACTGCTGTCAGTGAAACACCGTCTGCAGCCGGCACGCCGGTTCCGGAGGCAAAGACAGAGAAAGGTGCATCTGATGATCAGACAAAGAATGCAGATAATAAAGCATCCGAAAACAATATAAATAAACAGAAGCACTCTGATTTATTAAAGAAAACTTCATTGTCATTGCTCGAATCCAACCGGATCGCAAAGGTTAAAAAACTGGCGATCAATACCGTGAAGGACGGAGGTATCCGGATTACCTGGAAAGCTTCCGAACAAAATACCTGTTATGGGATTTACCGGCAGGATGGCAGGAAGGGAAATTACAAAAAGCTTACGGTTGTAACCGGGAAAACAAGCTGGCTGGATAAAAAGACACGGAAAGGGAAGAAATACCGGTATCAGATTTTTGCATGCCGGCAGGAGAATAATACCATGCTTCGCAGCGGTGTTACTGAAAGTAAGTGGATTGAGACCGCACATTATTCTGCACCGAAGGTAACCTATCAGACAGAATATACAGAGGGAAAAAGATATCTCAAGCTGACATTGCGCCAGTACCATGGAGATCATATTGATATTGTATTGCGCAAAAACGGAAAAGAACAGATCATTAAGCTTCATTCCATATCGAGGTATCATGGTGTTTTTCGACTCAGTTATACCAGAACCGGTGATTTTATGTATTGCAAGGTTCGAACATGGGAAAATCATTCCGGAAAGAAACGATTTAGTGAATATACTGATATGAAAAAAATCAAGCTATAGAAGGGTGGAACGACCATTGATCACAGGCAAGATAAAACGCTGTATTCGCTGCATGCGTCCTTTGAAGGAGGGGGAGGTCTGTTCATTTTGCGGCTGTGATAACCGAAAGCTGCAGACACCACCATATTGTCTGCCTCCGGGAACCTGTCTGAATCACAGGTATTATACCGGACTGATACTGGGAGAGGGTGGCTTTGGCATCACATATATTGGCTGGGATCAGACATTGTCGATACCGGTAGCCATAAAAGAATATTATCCGAAGGGAATCATACGCAGAACGGCAGCAGACCGGTATGCACAGGGAGCATACTGCTATGATGATTCCTATGTACAGGGGGCATATCAGAAGGGACTAAATGCCTTTTTGCAGGAGGCCAAAAATCTGGCGCGCTTCAATCAGCTGGATGGGGTTGCGGTCGTCAGAGATTATTTTACAGAAAATGATACAGCATATATTGTTATGGACTATATTGACGGCAGCAGCGTTGAAAAGTATATCAGGGACCGGGGAAGGATTTCTGTGGAACAGGTGATCCAAATGCTGCGGCCGGTGATGGATACCCTTCAGATCATGCACGAGAATCATATGATTCACCGGGATGTCAGCGGGGACAATCTGCTGGTCACCAAAAAGGGGATGGCAAAGCTGGTTGATTTTGGATCAGCCAGAAGGATGGCAGAGAGAGATCAGACGATCACTGTTATGTATAAGCGTGGATATGCACCGGAGGAGCAATACCGGGCAAAGGGAGAAATTGGTCCATGGACAGATATATACAGCATTTGTGTTGTTATGTATTATATGATATCCGGTATTATGCCGGAGGAGGCAACCCAGCGGCTGGTGGCAGACAAAACAGTGCCTCTGGCAAGGCTGGATGGCATAAATATTACGCAGAAGCAGAGTGATGCCATCGAAAAGGGGATGGCTGTGCTGGCGGAGGAACGGTTTGCCGATATGGGACAGCTTCTTCTGGCTCTGGATCAAAAGCCTATGACGGATGAGGAGCTTCAAGACTATATGATGCCCGAAGAACCGGAGAATGAGGAAGGACAGGAGAGGGAAAAAAGGGTAAACAGACCGGCGGAGACGGAGATTACGACGGAAATGGTATACCGGGAAATGGCTTCGGCAGATCATGATCACAAAAAGCAAAAACGAAAGAAAAAATTATCCATAGGGTTGGCAGCAGGGCTTGGTGTATTGATTTTGATGTTAATATGGGCAGGAGCTTTATATGCCAGCCATAGATTGCCTGGCAGAGGCCGCAATTTGACGGCAGCAGAAACAGCAGCACCGGAATCTGCACCGGCAGAAACCATGGAACCCCGGACAACGGCAACCACCGTGCCGGAGAAGGTGAAGGGGAAAATGCCGAAGCTAACCGGTCTTTCGGCGGCAAAAGCGCAAAAGAAATTAAAAAATGCCGGGTTCCATAAGGTCAGGCTTAAATATCAGGTGGTTTATACCGGAAAATCCGGGGTTGTTTTAAAGCAAAGCATTCCTGTGGATCAACAGGTAAAATATCAGAGACGGATCATTTTGACCATTAGCCGGAAGGCGAAGCCGGCGGCAACCGTCACACCAGCGCCGGAACAGGCGAGCAGCCGGGCGGGGCAGAATACCAATACAAAAGAAAGTCAGTCAGGCAGGTCATCAGATAAGAAAAACAATGCGAAGAAAAATGTAGTCGGTTCGCTGGATGCACTGTTGGATGAATAAGGAGAATGCAATGGATGAAAATTATGGATTTGACCGTTTTCTGTTGGAAAAATGGGGTTCGGCAAATGCAGGGGAGGATCAAAAGGAAAGAAGGACTGCCTGCCGGAAATTTCAAAAAGCATTGAAGGATAATGACGTGGCGGCAGCAGGGACGATCCGGGCCTGGTTTGGCTTGGGAAAAAGATCAGAACCAAACCGGGAAAAAATGGTACAGCTTGCTTTTGCACTGGGGCTGAGTCATCAGGAGCTGGACGAGTATTTGCAAAAGGGATTAAGAATGCCGGGAATACAGGTCAATGATTATCGGGAAATGATCTATTATTATGGGCTGGAGCATGGTCTGTCCATACAGGAATGTGATCAGATGATCCTTGTCTTTGAAAAGCACATGTGCCGGGCGTATGTTCCGGTGCAGGAAGCACATACTGTTAAGCTGTGGAGATACTATGAAACATGGCGTCAGAAGGACCCGGTGCACTTTTTAAAAGAAATGTGTACCCACGCGGAGATGTTCAAAGGATATTCCAAAACCACATTGGATCACTTTAACCGGTTAAAATCACAGCTTCTTCAGGATATACGCAGGAGCATCCGGAAAAATCTGCTAAACGATCTCAAGGAACTGGGATATATGGAGGAGGTTGCCCCTTATACATTAGAAAACTCCGGAGAAAAAGAAGAAATTCATCGATTCCTGAAAAATATCAGCAGGCGTGTTGAGGTGAAAAACAACCCGGAAATGCAGGCACTGATCCAATCGGTACGGCGGGACTGCAGTGTGGTTTACTCCGGGCATGAACGGAACCGTGACCTTTTGCGGGAATTGTATTCTCCGGCAATGAGTGGACAGGATGGTAAAAGTATCCGGTATAAAAAGAGAACGGACGCGCAAAAATCATATGGATTATCCTATATGACAGAACGTCATATCTCGGATCTGGTGGGCATTTCCATTCAAAAGGAGAGAGAAATACGACTGGCACAGGCGATTGCAAGCCTGGAGGGAGAAGATACGGACAGCGCATGTCCCGGATGGATCTGCCGGTTAATGAAGCAGGAGCTGCCGGAAAAGTCCTCAAAACAGGAGTGGCAGGAAATCACCACAGGACAGGCAAAGAAGCTTCTGACCAAAATGCACCGGAAGCAGAAAAGCCGGTGTCTGCTGATCCAGAGAGAGGATCTTCTACCGCTGCTGATGGAGGTGGCAAGGCGTAAATATCATCAGGATAAGGAGAAAACAGGAGAAAAAGAAAACCCGCAGGATGCACAGAAATATTTCTGCACAATGGCAAATACCATTCTCGGTGCGTGCAGCATGGCACCTCTGGATGAAAGATATGCTCTGGATAAAAAGCTGCTGGACAGTTTTTGGGAGGAAGAAATGGACAGCTTTGCAGATCTTTTGGAAGAGGAAGATCAGGCATTATAAAAATATCAGTCAAACAGGCGTTAGAGATGTTGGAATAATCTCTAACGCTTATTTTTTGTCAAAAAATAAAAGAAAATAGGACAACAGCATGGGAAAATAAGAGCAGGATGACAAATGGTGTCGTATTGAAAGCGTATGATATAGATATGAAATACGAAATTTGTACAGGAGAACAATAACAGACCATGAAAAACAAGCATTCCAAAAATTCACGCACGCTGAGCATTTATATTCGATTATGTGCAGGAAAACTCATTAACAAAGCAGAGGAGGCCAATCGTTTCGGTGTAGACGAGCGGTCTATACAACGCGACATTGATGACATCAGAGCTTTTCTGGAGGATCAAAAGACAGAGCGGAGCACGGAAAGCCGGGAAATCATATATGACCGGGTACATAAAGGCTTTACTATGACCGGTACGGATGGATCTGCGATGACAAACAGTGAAATTCTGGCCGTCAGTAAGATTCTTCTGGAGAGCCGTGCATTCAGCAAAAAGGAAATGGATTCCCTGCTCAGCAAGCTGGTAGAGGGATGTGTTCCGCTTCGCAATATGAAGCTGGTATCCGATCTTATTGCAAATGAAAAATATCATTATGTGGAGCTGACTCATCCGTCATATGACAGAGACAGTCTTTGGAATCTGGGAGTTGCGATACGCAATCATAATCTATTGGAGATCAGCTATCACAAAGGGGATACGGCGGACGGATGTGTCAAGCGGATGATCGAGCCGGTCGGAATTGTATTTTCTGAGTATTATTTCTATCTAAATGCGTTTCTGGTGGAGAAAGACGCCAAGGGCAAATACGCACACAAATATAGTTATCCTGCAGTATTTCGGGTGGACCGGATCGTTAAGCTCCGGGAAATAAACGAGAAATTTAAGGTGCCGTATAATGGGAGATTTGAGGAGGGAGAGTTTCGCAAACGGGTTCAGTTCATGTATAGTGGAGAACTGATGCGGGTGAAGTTTCGTTTTTATGGCGGGAGTGCGGAGGCAGCGCTGGACAGGCTGCCTACCGCAAAAATTGTGTCAAAGCAGCCGGATTGGTATGAAATCGAGGCAGAAGTCTTTGGCAAGGGAATTATTATGTGGCTTTTGAGCCAGGGGGAGAGAGTAGAGGTTTTAAGTCCGGATTGGCTTCGGGAGGAAATGAAAGGGAAGCTGGAGAAAATGGTGGAAAGATATCAATAGAAATGACGTAAAATGACATATTTTGTCATTCTATATTTGTATAATGGAGTTTATAATAACGAAATAGATTTCGTAGAAGAGTACATAAAGGAGGAGCTGCCTATGATGTCAGTAAACGTAAAACAGTGCCATAAATGTGCATTTTGCAAGCACTGGTATGATCCGACAAACAGTCATATTCAGCCAAAGTCACCGAGGATCAATCTGTGGCAGTATGATCATAGGGCGACAAGCTACTGCGATGTAAAAAAGATTGATATCAAGGCAGATCTGTTCTGCTCCAAGTATGAGTGTAAGCTGTGAGTCAATATAAGAAAAGGGTTTTATCGTTATTGGAGGAGGGATTTGCATGAGACATCATTATTCTGTAGTAAGACCATTGTTGTGTCCGTATTGTCACAAACCGTATTGCGTGGATTTCTTTCGGAGATGCGTGCATTGTAAGAGGCGGATGCCGGTGTTTTAGGAGAGAGAAGGATGCACCGCATTAGACATAAAGGAAGGAGAAATTATGGTGCGAGAAGACAAAAATATTACATTATTACTGAAAGCCTTGGAAGATAAAAATGTCCAAAAAAAGCTGTTTCAAATACTTGATGCCAGAGAATATAACAGAGCATCGAAAGAAAAAGAAACGGAGAATGTAATAGCAAACACAGCAGACGCAGAAGAACTGAAACGTCTGCTTATGGAAAACGAACGATTGCAGGAGCAACTACAAAAGAAAAGTGAGGAGTTTGACAGACAGATTCACGAAAAGGATGGTATTATTTCAGATTATAAGAATCAAATCAGAAAGTTGCAGGATGATCAGGAGAATCAAAAAACAAGCTTCCAGAAACGAGAGAAGGATTATAAAGAAATTATACGACAAAAAGAGACGGAGGCTGCAGATAGCCGGCAAAAATTAGAGGGATATCAGGAACAATTTGGAATGATAGAAGATATACAAAAATCATATAAAGCTCTATCAGAGACAACGAAAGAAAATTTAAAAAATCTTATTCCGGGAGATTCCATGATGCAGATTTTGAATATGGCAATGCAGAGTGAGAAAATTGAAGCTTTGTGGGAGTATTGTGCATTCAATAAGAAGGATTCTGAGTTTTCGCGGTTAAAAGAGATTTTTACGGGGTGTTTTAAAATTCTTCAAAACAGCAATGAGGACTACTGCTTGGAAAAACCGGAGATTGGAACTGAATTCGACGATGAAATTCATATGAAGGATGGCAGCTGCATGGTGATGTCCGGAAAAATCAGAGAAGTCATTCTTGAAGGATATCGAAAAGGAAAAAACATTATAAGAAAACCACTTGTTAAAATACAATGATCATTAGAAATACCGGGAGGAGAAAAATGGGACAGGCAACCAAAAAAATTGATAAATTGTGGATGAGATATAATGAAGAACTGCTTGGAAAGCTGGTCGATACAAAAATTTCAGAAAATATGACAGTCTTGCAGGAGAAGCTGCAGAACGCGTACGAGAATTTTAAAAGGGACGTTGACGCACTTTCAGAAAAGTACAAATGGATAGAGATTTCCAACAAACATGTATTGGCCGTAGAATACAAGGATGATTATGTGTTGTTTGTGAATCCCATCCATTTTGATGGTCTTAGAGTGACGGATAAAATTTCTGGGGAGTGGTATCAGGATTTTGAATTGCCGGATGTGGAAATGGTAAAAGAACTGATGGTTACAGGAAAAAAGGATTGTCCGCTGTTTTGTCCATGTAATGGCATACATCGTTTAAGTACACCAGATGAAGAAAAAAGATATGATCTGGTACAGTCAGATGAAGATGAGAAAACATATGGTTCTACACAGTATATTGCTTGCAAAAGTAGGAACGAATTAGAGTGTACCATGGTCAGTACACAGACTGGAACTACAATTGGTAACTACCTTATTTCTGATAAAGACATACTCAAAATTCCGGTAAAAAAGTTTTCCAAGTGCCATCATCCTACGTACGATAGCTTTAGAGACATGTCCTGGCCAATTTTTTTACTGGAGTATAATCTGATTCCGGAGAAACTGAAAGAGAAGGAGTATATTTCGTTGCTGTTTCAAGGCTGTGAAAAACTGGATACTTCGACGGAAGAAATCGAAATGAAGGCTGCATGGAAACAGGAAATCCAAGAAGGAAGATATCCGGAGATCGGTGGGATTTTCTTTGATCGAAAGAAGCTGGAGCAGAAGGTATTGTCCGATGATCAACCGAAAATACTTGATGGGGATCTGTTCGAATTTGTCAAAAAACAGTTGGCAGAGTGCGATAAAAGACGTATCAATCGGACGCCATATTCTTTAGAACGGTTGCAGGATCCCAATCAGGGACATTGGGAATTATGGCCGGATCCATCCTCAAAAAATCTCCGGAATCAGGGGAAAAATCCTAAAAAGCAGAAAAATTCCGGGTATATACAATTTAACTGTCCGCAGGGGATGTTTGCCAGAAACCCGGTAGAGGATATCGTTGAAGATGGTGTTGTAGGAATTGATTTTGGAACAAAAAGCACCATTGTGGTGAGACTGGATGAGCATTCTCAGATTCGTCAAATGAGGGTAGGCAGAGGTGATTTAAGCAAGGGAATCCGGCAGGGAGATTTTGAAAATCCAACAATCATGGAATTTACCGATATTCCTTCGTTTTTGAAGAGATATCGGGAGAAAGAGGGGCGTCCGGATACACGATGGAATGACGTTGCGATTTCTCATGAAGCAAAAAACGATTTTTTTGCGGATACCGATTCGGATAATTATTATGCGTTCTTTTCTGATCTGAAACAGTGGTGTGCGGATGATACAAGACAGATCATGCTTCGGGACAAGTGTGGAAATGAGCGGATCCTGCCGGATTTTTTGGAAATTAATGACACAATGTTTAATCCGATTGAATTATATGCCTATTACCTCGGCTTGTTTATCAATAATATGGACAATAAAATATATATGAGATATATCCTGTCATATCCGGTAAACTACAGCGTGGAAATTCGGAAAAAGATTTTGAAATGTTTTGAGGCAGGAATACGGAAATCTATGCCACAGCAGGTATTGGCAGATGAGGAAGTAATGAAGCTGTTCGATGTGTCTATGGGAGCCAGTGAACCGGCTGCCTATGCAATTTGTGCTTTGAGGGAGTTTGGATTCGAACCGGAATCGGATAAGCCGGTATTTTACGGTATTTATGATTTTGGAGGAGGTACCACGGATTTTGATTATGGATTATGGAAAAAGGTAGATAACAGCAGAAGATACACAAGGGAAATTAATCATTTCGGTGCGGGGGGAGTGAAATATCTGGGAGGAGAAAACCTTCTGGAGGAAATGGCATATGAAATATTAAAAATGAACAGGAATGAGCTTCGCGCAAAAAAAATAAAATTTGCAAGACCGGTATTAGGAAAAGATTTTGATGAGAGCAGTGCTCTTGTTGGAGATTCACAATATGCCAGAAGAAATATCAATAATGTGGCGGAGAAGCTGCGGGCATATTGGGAGGATCCGGAAATTTTAAAAAATCATGCTGAGTCGGTCAATAAGCCGAAGGACCATGTGGAAAACGTAACCGGTTCAGTGAAACAGGAGAATGCTGCCATTGGCGGCAGTGTGGCAGATTCTGTGGAAAAGACTCAAGCAATAGAAAGGCTTACAGTTATATTAGAAGCTGAAGCAGAACAAAAAAATAGTCAGGGACAGGAAAGCGGGACGATTTCCAACGAGACAGGAGACAGCGTAAAAGCAGTATATAGTGGAAAAATCTCGGTGAATTTATTCGATGAAACCGGAAATATGCAGGCAGGTGTTTCGCTGGATGTTTCAGAACAAAAACTTTTTGAACTTTTGCAGCAGAGGATTGAAAATGGAGTTGATAACTTTTTTCAGGGCTTGAAGAATTGTTCTGAGAATCCAGAGTTAGACGGAATGGATAACATGAAAATCCTTTTGGCCGGAAATTCATGCAAATCTCCACTTGTCTCAAAAATTTTTGAAGAAAAGATCAAAAAGCTGGCTGACGAAATGGGCAGAGAATATACGAAAAATATTGAAATCATACCTCCGCTGGGTTCCAAAGAGGCAGAGGAGATTCAAAGAGAAAATGGGATTGATCTTCAGAGAGAGTGCTATGAACGACCGACAGGAAAAACGGGTGTTGCTTATGGCTTAGTGTTAGGAAGAAAGGGATCAGAGATTAAAGTAGTTTCTGAGATTAAGGCTCAGGATCAGGCGAAGTTTAATTATTATTTGGGTTATGCCCAAAATGGAAAATTCCAGTTGTTTATGGATCGTAATGAAATCCAGACAGGGACATGGTACCAATGGGATAGCGCAGATACGGATCAATATGAATTGTTATATACCTCTTTACCGGAGGCAACGACCAATTCGATGCCAAAGGAAAAAGCAAAGCGAAAGATATTGAAACTGGAGAAGGAACACTTGGAGAGTGAGTCTGTATATATCCGTGTAGTGTCACCAAATGAGATTGAGTATGCGGTTGCATCGGATGAAGAAGCCGTATCTCAGGGAGATTATATTGAGGATCCAGTGAAAAGAATGTTGAGTGAATAGAGGGGGAAGAAGCATGGAAACAAGCAGACAAGTGCAGAAAATTTCAGTTTCCGATGAACTATATCAGAAACTGAAATCCGATGTAGAAAAACAGAAAAGAGAAAAAGAAAAAGAAGCTCTTCAGGGGCTGATCGCACGATACAAGGAAATTGAAGCGGATCTGAATGATCCGAAATCTGATATTAATCAGGACGAATGGATTTCGTTTGATTCTGATGAATTTTGTGCTTGTATGAAGAAACATATTTTAATTATAAATGAAAATACATGGGAGCCGTCAAAGATAGAATTGCCAATTGAGAACATTAAGAAAATCCTTAAACCAGCGAAAATGAAAATTAAAGATAAATTTTACCCGTTTGATCTGCCGGCAGAGGACGAATTAAAGGCTATTTTATTTGATAAGCCCCGAGGAATCAAAAAAAATTATCAGTGTGGTGTATATCTTGATGAACACATGACAACAAAATGGATGGGGAAGGTTATAACGCCATCAGGGGTAACACTGAAACGAGGATGGGCTGAGGCGAAGGATAAAATAGGTTCCGCTGTTAGTTCTGCTTCTGCTGCAGGTATAGTGAGGATGCAATCTTCGTCACCTAGTGTGAAATCGGCACGTCTGATAAGGGTACATCATTTGACACAGAAAACGTTAATGGAAGTATGCATGGAGATGAAACTGGTCCCGGATCATCTTTCTGAAAGCCAGAAAAAAACGATGGAATTAGTGTTTGAAAAAATGAAGAGTGGCGAATTGCGCTGTCAAAAGGGAAAGAGTATTTGTATCAACGAAAAAATGCTGGGAGATAGTGGAAAGGAGACAATTTCGGAGGACAATTTAAAAGAAGGTCTGATCGGTTATTTATTGCAGTGTGATCATATAAGATCCGATATGAGAGTATACGAACAGAAAATACTGGAAGATCCGATGAAAGGACACTGGGATATTTGGCCGGAGAAAAAGACTGCCGCGGGTAAGAATGCACATACATTAGATTTTAAAAAGCAAAGAATAATGGCAAAAAATCCGGTGTCGTCTGTTCGGAAAAATGGAATCATTGGAATTGACTTTGGAACAAAAAGCACAGTTGTAGCCTGTCAGGACGGATCGGAGCATATTGTATTTAAAAGAATTGGTGTGGGGGATATCAGTAAAAAGGAAAGAAAAAAGGATTATGAGAATCCTACGGTTATGCAATTTCGGGATGTGCAGTCCTTTGTGGAAGCCTATCAAAAAAAGCAAGGGAGACCTTATACGGAATGGAATGATATGATTGTTTCGCATTCTGCTGCACGGGAATTAAATGGGGCAGAATCGGTGAATCCGGAGGCATTTTATTCGTTTTTTTCTGATCTGAAACAATGGGCAAGAGAGGAAACAAGAGAATTCATTGTAAGGGATCTGAAAGGAAAGGACTATGATCTGCAATCGTATCTGACAATGCCTTCTGTACAGGAAGGTGGAATTGATCCGATTGAAATATATGCTTATTATTTAGGGCTTTATATAAACAATATGGATGATGGGATTTACATGAAGTATTTGCTGTCTTTTCCGGTAAATTACGAGAAAAAAGTTCGGGAACGTATCAGGCGCAGCTTTGAATGTGGAATAAAAAAATCGATTCCAGAGGTGGTATTTCAAGATCCGGAGGCCGGTAAATTGTTTCAGGTTCAGGAAGGGGCAGGAGAGCCGGAAGCGTATGCAATCTGTGCGATCAAAGAATTTGGAATTGAACCGGAGGAAGGAAAACCGGTATTTTACGGAGTATTTGATTTTGGAGGAGGAACAACGGACTATGATTTTGGAATAGTAAGAGATCCGGAGGAATCGGAATGCGACCGCTATGATTATGAAGTGGTTCATCTGGGGGATGGCGGTGATCCTTATCTGGGAGGAGAAAATATTCTTAAAAAACTGGCATATCAGGTTTTGCTCCGCAATATTGATCTATGTCAGAAGCAGGACATTGTTTTCCAAAAACCAGAGGGAACAGAACCCGGCAATAGGTATCAATACTATATTGACGCTTCGAAGGAAGCCTATATGAACATGAAGATGGTGATGGAAAAGCTTCGTCCGTTTTGGGAGCGTACCGGGGGAGAAAAAGCAGATAATGGCAAAAGCTCTGAGTCTGCTAAAGGTCAGCTTTCTAATAAAAAAAATAATACAACGAAATCGGATGAAATGGAAATTGCGGTCACCTTGTTTGACCGAACCGGAAATATGAAGCCTCAATGCAAACTGAAAATTAACAAAGAAGAAATTAACAAATGGATCAGGGAAGAAATTGAGCATGGTGTTCGAAATTTTTTTGAGCAGTTTAAAAGTATATCGGAAAGAAAGGAATTGAATAATGTGCAGGGAATGAAAATATTTCTTGCCGGAAATTCCTGTAAATCTCCTTATGTACAGGAAGCGTTTGAAAAAGAAATAAAGAAAATTTCAAGCAGTGCCGGAAAAGAGGGCTTTGAAATTTATTCACCATTGGGAAGCGATAAGGTGGAACAAGAACAATCAGAGATAAAAGATGATTCAGATGTTTCCGTTTGTCCAAACGGAAAAACAGGGGTGGCATATGGATTGATACTGGGGAGACCAACCGGTAAATTCAAGATCCTGAAATCAGAAAGCTGTAGTGAAGAAGCTGCATTTCATTATTATCTGGGGATTAACAGGAGAGATAAGTTTATTACAAAATTGTCACGAGACGATCATAAATATGATGAATGGATCAAATTTCGAAATGCAGTTTCAGGAGAAAAAGAATTCGAAATGTTATTTACAACACTTGCAGAGGTGACAACGCAGAAGACGCCTGTTCGAAATAAAGGTATCCATAAAATGATGATCAGCTTGAAGGATGAAACAAAAGAAGGAGAAAGCATTTATATGAAATTTGTGGAACCGAGGAAGATACAATGTGGTGTGGGAAAAGATGCAAATTCCATACGAAATAATAGTATCATTACTGTTGTAGTTGGTATAGGCAATTAATAGGAGGTTATGATGGAACAGAATGAAGAAAAACTGGTAACAGAATTTTTATCTCACAAAACTCTCTTTTATCTTGCGGAAAATGAAGAAATTAAATTTGAAAAGAAAATGGAGCTTAATCCCAAGGACCTGTTTCTGTGTCAGGTAAATGAAATCTCATTTGAGGATCAGGCACCCAGAAAAGAAGCCCTGGAAAATGTATTAAGTGCTCTTCAGATTGAGGGCATTAATTTCGTATACTTACTTCTGGGAGATGCATTGGGCGTTCATTTCTACTATGGAATTGTTAAGGATTATTATTCAAAAACGGAATTAGAATTTGAAATTCAGGAAATAGGTGAAAAGATTTTAAAACCGAGTATACAAGGTAATTTTCGAGGCAGCAAAGTAGAAAAGGTGGATACGCGGAAAAAACGAGAGATAATAGAGAGTATTTCAAAACAGGAGCATTGCAGTATATTGGAGGGCGTCCCGGGGTATGTTGAGGAGAATGATAAGTATCAGGGGGTAGATCGACTGGTAGATACTATGATGGGAGATCAGTTTGGCTTCATGATCATAGCGTCTCCGATGAATGACAGGGATATTGAAAATATTGAGGCGAATCTATGTGATATGTATTCTAAGATCATGCCGTGGTCTAAAAGAAACATACAAGATGGAAGGTCACAAAATAAAAACAAAACGCATGGAACCAGCGAGGGAGAGAACTGGAGTAATGGAAAAAGTAGTTCAATATCCAATTCGGAAAGTCAAAATGTATCAGATGCAACTTCTTCAGGAACATCAAAAAGTACGACAAAAGGAAAATCGGAGGGGGGAAGTTCAAAAAGCACAAGCAATAGTGGGACTGAGGGAACGAGCACTAATGAAACGCATACGGAAGGTAAAACAACGGGAGGCTCCAAAACGCAGGGGGAGAGCCAAAACAGCGGTGGAAGCCGTAGCACAAGCAAGCAGGAGGCATCCGGGGAAGGTACCAGCACGTCATCCAGTGTGGAATTTGTGAATAAAAGTGCGCAGAATTGGCTTCAATATCTGGACGATGTGATTTTACCACGTCTTGATTATGGTACAGGAAAGGGTGTTTTTATTGCGGCATCTTTTTTGTTTTCCGATAGTAAGGTTGGATTGAAGAAACTCGAGAATACGGCAATTTCCCTGTATAGTGGGGAAAATGGCAACAAGGTTCCTCTTCGTGCAGTGCATTTGGAAAAATCAGATAATCTAAAACGACAGAGGGAGGATATGAAAACATTTCAGCTTTCTCATGGAAAATTTACGAATAAGATCACCCAGAATGAAAGAGAAAGTCATTCCGTTTTGTCTCATTATATTACTTCGGAAGGAAATGTTTCTGTGGGAAATTGGATCACTACCAATGAGTTGTCGCTGATCGCAGGCTTGCCGAAAAAAGAAGTTGTTGGCTTAGGGCTGCGGGAAGAAGTGGAATTTGGACTGAATTTTAAAGAAGAAAATGCAGATCGAAAGGAGCAGATTGTCCTTGGCAAGCTGGTGCAAAGTGGTAATATCATAGATAAGGATGTCAGTATTGACAAAAAGAATTTAGATAAGCATATTTTTGTAACAGGTGTTACCGGAAGTGGCAAAACCACAACCTGCCATCAGATATTGATTGACAGTGGATATCCGTTTATGGTGATTGAACCTGCAAAAACAGAGTATCGAATTCTAAAAAAGGAAGAGGACTTTAAAGATTTATTGATCTTTACATTGGGAGAAAATTCTGTGGCGCCGTTCCGATTGAATCCATTTGAATTTTTTCCACATGAAAATATTACATCAAGAGTCGATATGATCTGTGCCAGTATGAAAGCATCCTTCGATATGGATGCTGCGATACCACAGCTGCTTGAAACAGCAATTTATGAATGTTATAAGGATTACGGATGGAATATTGCAACAAATAAAAATTCTATTTATGGAGAACATGCTTTTGATGAGGGGGTATATTCTTTTCCGACTTTGCAGGATCTATATGAGAAAACAGAAAAAGTTGTTGTGGATCAGGGATTCACGGAGCGACTTAGAGATGAATATATAGGGTCGATCCGTGCGCGGTTAAATGGTATGATGGCAGGGGCAAAGGGACTGATGCTTAATACGCCAAGATCAATCGATTTTTCAGACCTGTTAGACCGTAAGGTTGTTTTGGAATTAGAAGAAATTCGAAGTGGAAATGAAAAATCACTGATCATGGGATTTGTTTTGGTAAATCTTTCAGAAGCGATCAAGCGGAAATATTTGGAAACAGGAGTGGTAAACCACATTACCTTAGTTGAGGAAGCACATCGCCTTTTAAGTAAATATACGCCGGGAGACAGTCTGAATCAGAAACAGGGCGTAGAAACTTTTACGGATATGCTTGCCGAGATAAGAAAGTATGGTGAATCCTTAATTATTGTGGATCAGATACCAAACAAATTAACACCGGAAATATTAAAAAATACAAACACTAAGATTGTGCATCGGTTATTTGCCGAGGATGATAAGGAGGCAATTGGCAATACGATTGCGTTGGAGAAGGAACAGAAGGATTTTCTGTCAAAGCTGGGTCCTGGACGTGCTGTTGTTTTTTCACAGGGATTCGATAAGGCAATTCAAGTGCAGATTAAAAATTCAACAAATACAACATCCGAGGAACAGATTGCAGAGGAGGAGATCCGAAAAACTGCGCTGGGATATTATAGAGAGCATTATAAAAGAGGAATTATACCGGGAAGCCAGTTTTATGAAAACAGCCGAATGTGGAAACAATCCAAAAACTGTTTTCGGTGGAGTCAGAGGATATATTTGGAGAAATTTTGCAGAAATATCTGTCTGAAAGAAAAGTAGAAAAAAAGCATTATTCCGAGGTGAAAAGCTGTATTCAAAAATATGGTTTGGAAAATGTTGTATGGAATATGCTGGCACAAAATTTAAGAAACAAAAATAACAGACTTTGTGTCGCAAATGAGGATTTGCTTAGGACAAAGAAAGACATGCTTCAAAAATTTTTGGAAAAATATCAGGATGAAACTTTGGAGGAAAATGGAAGAGACGGATTTTATAGAAATTTCAAAGATATAATTTTAGAGGGATAAGGAGGAAAAGTTACAGTATGAAAAGTCAGATACACAATTGTATTATTTTTGCTGATGAGGGGCAGGTGTCTGCGGCGACATTTCAAAATGATGCGTATTTTTATGTAAAAGATGATGGAAATAACGAGATACAAATAAGTGAAAACTTTTGGAACTGGTGGAAAGAAAAAATGGAGTACGTAGAGGGCGATGTTGTAGATATTTGTGTGATCAGTGATCGGATATATCCGGAGCTTGAGCTTACGGGGTTTCCAAATATTGTTTCGGAAGATCAGACTTTCTGGACCGAGGAAAATATTCGCTGCTTTTTAGAAGAAATGATAGCATATACGAAGATTCTTTTAAAATCAAAGAATGGTTTAGAAATGAATGTGCTTAAAGAAAAGATAATGTTTGGAGGTGCCGTCAATAATAAAAAGGTGTTTTATACAAATATGAATTTTAAGAGAAAAAATAGTGGCTCAAAGAATAGTACATTGAGGGATAGAGAAGCAGAAGCGGAGGACGCAACGAATTGGATACAGTATTGGCGTGATTTGAAAAAAAGTGATTTAAACAATTCACAAGTGGATAAATAAGGAGGATAAAAGAATGAGTATTTCAAGTTTTTTTAGCGGAGTTGCAGGAGCGATTGCAGGAGGCATTAGTGCTGTTGGAAATGCCATTGGAACGTTGGCTACCACTATATGTGGAGGACTGGGAGGAGCAATCGGGGCATTGAGCTCCGGTTTCTGTTCAGCTTTGATAGGCGGGATATCTGCATTGGGAATTGGGGACATTATTGGAGTGATAATGGTTATTTCTAAAGTGATATCCTGGATTGCAGAAAAGCTTGGATTAACCGAGGAGCAAGAGCAGCCTGAGGAAATTGGAATGAAAGCAGAGCAGGCAGATAAAAAGCCGGAAGATTTTGATTCCATTGAGGAGTATATTAAGTATCTGCGCGAGGAAATCGAGATTGATAAGGAAAAGATGGAAAAGCTTTCTGAAGAGGAGAAGGCGGCGTATGCAACGGTAGGAAGTGCGATTCTTGTTCAGGGAATAGAAGAAAAGTATAAAATGCAGCTTCCGGCAGAATTCTGGTGCACGGTTGTCGATAAAAAAATGAGTAACGAGCAGGTTCAGGGATTGATTGAAACCTTTAAGGAAAATGGATTGAAAGACATGAAAGACTTTTCTGATTACATGAATGATCAGTCGATTGAAAGTGGTACACCGAGAAGTAAGATTTCTGATACCATTATTGAGACGATCAAAAAGCAAAATCCGGGAATGGATCAGGAAGAGTTAAATGTAGCCTTTGATCAGTTGATGACAGAGCATCGAAAATAAATGGTATACATCAATGGGTGTGAAAGTTTCTATTTATTTAGTATAAAAGTTATATTTTAAAATAAGGGTCGCCTTGTACCCGGCAATTCATCATATCTGCCGTGTACAAGGCGGCATTTGCCTGTTATGTCTTGTTATGCATTCATCCCCCTGTTATAGTTACAAAACCAGGTATAATAGAAGGGAGTAGATTGATATGGGAAAAGCCGATATTGTTACAAAGGAATACATGAGAAAGCCACATGTATTTGCAGATGCTTTTAATTACTATCTGTACGACGGCAGACAGGTGATCAAGCCGTCGGAGCTTAAGGAAATGGACACGGCAGAGATTTTATCAATCGTGGAAGAGACGGCAGGAGGAAAAGGAAAGTCAAGGGATTATGGTGTACAAAAGTACAGGGACATCTTGAAAAGCCTGACGGTTATGAGCGGATCAGAAGCATCATATGTCCTGCTGGGAGTGGAGAATCAGACCGATATTCACTATGCCATGCCGGTGAAAAATATGGTATACGATGCCATTCAGTATGGCAGCCAGGTCTCAAAGGCTGCGGCGGAGCACCGCAGAGACCGGTCTTTTGAAAGCAGGGCAGAGTTTTTATCCGGTTTTGCAAAGGAGGATAAGCTGCAGCCGGTGATCACGCTTGTGATACATTTCGGAGCAGATCCATGGGATGGCCCCAGATCCCTCCATGAGATGCTGGCGGTTCAGAATGAAACGGTTCTGCAGTATGCACAGGATTACCGAATCCATCTGATCGATCCGGGGAGCATCGCCCAGAAGGATTTCAAAAAATTTGCATCAAGTCTTAGGGAAGTGTTAAACTATATAAAGTATTCGAAGGATGAGAAGGGGCTGGCGAGGCTTTTAAGGGAGGATGAACGTCTGAAGTCCCTGGAAGCCGGAGCTGCCCGTGTAATAGAGACGATAACTAACATGGATTTTGCAATGAACGAAAAAACGGAGGTGGTCAATGTGTGTCAGGCAGTAGAGGATATGATGGAAAGCAGGGAACAGATCGGACGTCAGCAGGGCGAATTGATCGGACGTCAGCAGGGAACCCTGGAGACGCTAATAAACTTGGTGCAAAAAGGGATTATCAGCGTGTCAGATGCGGCGTCAGAGGCGGGGGTATCCCGTGAAGTCTTTGAAGAGAAAATGCAGTCGGCGCAGAAGTAAGGAGGAACTGGTCAATGGTTACATTTATTCCCCCGTATATGGGTGAGGAGATCAAGAGCAATGCAGAACGGAAAATGTATGATGTATTGCAGGAGTTGAATTTAAAGAATGCCTGTGTGCTTCATTCTTTGGGGCTTCCCAGACACCGGTCTAAGATTTACGGAGAGATTGACTTTGTGGTGGTCTGTGAGCGGGGCGTTGCCTGCCTGGAGATTAAGGGGGGACGCGTGGAATGTCATGATGGACAATGGACCTTTATTGACCGGTATGGGACGGAACGGGTGAAGCCGGAGGGACCTTTTGCGCAGGTGACAGGCAATATGTTCAGTCTGCGTGATATCCTGAAGAAGCGTTTTGAAGGAAATCCTCATATGAAAAACATTCTGATGGCCAGCGGGGTGGTATTTCCAGACATTACATTTCATTCTGATTCCCAGGAGATCATCCCGGAGATTATTTATGACCGCACAACGGAGGATATTTCTGAGTATATGAATCAGGTGTTTGATTACTGGCAGCAGAGACAGCACCGGGAGCCGAGCAAATTATCTCCGTCGGATATCCGTGAGGTTGTGCAGTTTCTGCGGGCAGACTTTTGTTTTATTCCTTCCCTGAACGACCGTTTGGAGCAGGTAGAGCAGAAGCTGGTTCGCTTGACGGCAGAGCAGGCACAGCTGATGGAGGCATTGGGGATGAATGATCATCTGATCGTAGAAGGCGGAGCGGGCACCGGCAAAACTCTTCTGGCTGCAGAGTTTGCGAGACGTCAGCTGGAGCAGGGGGCCAGAGTTCTCTACCTCACTTACAATAAAAATCTTGCACATCATGTAATGCGTTCGCTGCCGGAGACAGATCAGTTAAAGGTAGTAAACATTCACGCTCTTTTTGGTGAATATGTCCCGGTGGATGTGGAGGAGCTGCAGAAGGATCCCCAAAAGTATTTTGCCCAGATTTTACCGGAGAGATTTTATGATTATATCAGTGAGAGGCAGTCTACAGATCCGGATGCGGTTGATATGCAGTATGATCTGTTGATCATGGATGAAGGACAGGATATTTTAAAGCCATTATATTTGTATTCTCTGGACTGTCTGCTGAAAGGCGGGCTGGATCACGGGAAATGGGCGGTATTTTATGATGAGAAGCAGAATATTTACAATCCGGAATATCAGGACGGAATGGACATACTCCGGTCCTATTCCCATACAAAGTTCCGTTTATTTGTAAATTGCAGAAATACGGTGCAGATCGGTACATACAGTGCAAAGGCAAGTGGTGTGACGTTTGCGGAATTTATGCGGGAAAATGGGGAAGAGGTAGGAAAGATTTCCTATGAGGATGAAAAGGATTTTGGTGGGAAGATTAAGGAGATAATGAAAACGTTAAGAGAAGGAAAAGTATCTCCCGGAGACATTACATTTTTGTCGCCCAAAAAGTACCAAAATTCGAAACTGGCAACGTTAAAGCTTGCAGTAAATGAATTGCGGGATGATTTTAAACCGGACCCGTCCGTGCCTGTCTTTGCAACGATACAGGGCTTTAAAGGGCTGGATGCGAAGGTTGTGATCCTTTGTGATGTAGAGGCTTTGCGGCGTGAGACGTTTTCGCAGTATATATATCTTGCCGGGACGAGGGCCCGGACGCTGTTATATATTGTTGGGACGAAAGATTTTTGGGAGGAGCATCAGGTGGAATAAGTGCAATAAAAGGAATTTGATAGACGGTAGAGGATATGATGAAGGCGAGGGAAAAAGGCAGGGAACCGGATCAGAGGGATACTAGGAAAAAATGATCTATTGCCGTTTTCTACACTGCAATTTCGGTAATCTGCCTAGTACAAAGCGGCATTTACCTAATTCATATTGCGAACCCTTTATCCTCCTGTTATACTGGCGAAAATTACAGCATAACAGGAGAAAATTGGTATGGGACAGGCAGATATTGTTACGAAAGAATATATGAGAGAGCCTCATGTATTTGCAGATGCATTTAATTTTTTATTGTATGATGGCAGACAGGTGATCAAACCGTCAGAGCTTAAGGAACTGGATACGACAGAAATGATGTATATTTTTGGCGGCGGAGCCCCCAAGAGGGGGACGGGTGTGCAGAAGTATCGGGATATTTTGAAATATGTTACGGTTATGAGTGGAGTGACGGCTGCTTACATTCTTTTGGGAGTAGAGAACCAAACAGATATTCATTATGCTATGCCGGTAAAAAATATGGTTTATGATGCGATGCAGTATGCCGAGCAGGTATCACGAATAGCTTCTGATCATAGAAATAATTCAAATAAGGGAACTATGAGCAGTGCTGAGTTTCTGTCCGGTTTTACGAGAGAGGACAGACTGCAGCCGGTGATTACGCTGGTGGTACATTTTGGGGCAGATTTATGGGATGGACCTACATCGTTGCATGAAATGTTGGCAGTGCAGGATGACACAATACGGAGATATGCACAGGATTATCGGGTGCATATGCTGGATCTCGGCAGAATATCCCAGAATGACTTCAAAAAGTTTGCATCAAGCCTGCGGGAAGTGTTAAACTATATAAAGTATTCGAAGGATGAGAAGGGGCTGGCAAGACTTCTGGAGGAGGATGAACGCCTCAAGAAGCTGGAGGTAGAAGCCGCCCGGGTAATAGAGACAATAACCCATACAGATTTTGCAATCGATGAGAAAACGGAGGTGGTCAATGTGTGTCAGGCAGTAGAGGATATGATGAAGACGAGGGAACAGAAAGGCAGGGAACTGGGACAGAGGGACATGTTGATACAGTTAGTCCGGAAGGGACTTCTCAGCGTAGCAGATGCTGCATCTGAGGCAGGATTATCCTGTGAGGCATTTGAGCGTGAGATGAGATTAGGGAAAAACTGATCTAATTCATATTGCGAACCCTTTATCCTCCTGTTATACTGTCGAAAATTACAGCATAACAGGAGCAATCTGTGGCATCAGTTGGGGGCAAAATACCTTTTGCCCCCAACATCATATGATGGCGGATGATAGAAACCAGGTGATCGTATCCTTTAGGTCCATTCTATCGGATCGCTTCCCTGCACAGACGCTGCAGATAACCGGATACGGATTCGTCTTCTTTCCGTTTGCTGAAATCGTTGCCGATTTCCTGAATCAGCTCTTCGATTTCCTGACAGTAGTATTGATATTCTGACTGTGCGGTATTAAAGAAGGTATTTGCGTGATCATTGATATCCTCCTCCATTTCTGAGATGGCAGAGTGAATATCAGTGATCGTGTATTGGATACTGCCGCCTGCCAGAGTTTCGAGGGCACGCAGGAGTCCTCCGTCAGAAATCCGGTTGTCGTGTTCTTCTATTTCAACCTGATCCATAAAGTAATCAAATTGATACATTGCATAGAAATCAGCATTTTCGTGCAGCTCTGCTTCAAATAGAGAGGAGAGTACTTTTTTACTTTGTTTGATCTGCTCCTGCAGCTTTTGAAAGAGAGAAGCCTTCTGGCGGATTTCACAAAGTTTTTGCAGGTTTTCCCATACCTCCGGAGTAAATACATCATGGATCTGCTTGTTGTAATGTTCGGTTGCAGCTTTTGCGATACATTTTGAATCTCCGGGAGAGATATAACGGCGGGCTTCGTTGTAGGCTTTTTCCAGAGCAGCTTTTTTGGCAGCAGTACATTCGGAACGGCTGTCAAAAAAGGTTCCCATAACGGACGAGTCAAAGGAAAGATGATAATGCTCATATATCCGGTATGTTTTCAACCGGTTATGAAACAGGGTTGCCAGAGCAGAATGGGATTCGTGGAAACTGTCATACCCGTTTGCGGCGGCAGCTACACGGGCGGCATCGGCCGTTTCCGGATTCTCTGTGACCGGAAGGGAGATATTTGTCATGGTAATCCCTGCTTTGCGGTACTGCTCCGGTGTGAAAGGATTCTCAATGGAAACATCGCCGATACCAATATATTCAATACCGGGCTTGGAAATAGGAATGGAGAAGCTTTCATTGCAAAGATAGATCTTTGGTTCATCGGCGTCGATCAGATGGGCAAGCTCTTCCTGATCGGTGGCAATGAGGGCTAGTTCTTTTAAGAGATTTTCATCCGCTTTGGTGTCGGAAATTACTTTTTTTACGGTTTCTTCTTTTTGCTTCTGCTGCTTTTTCTCTTCCTCTGATAAAGAGATGTAATCCATATGATTAACCCCGAAAACACGGCAGATTTTACGGAAACAGTTATTGTCACCGGAGCCGATCATGCAAAGCTGTTCCGCCTCTGTTTCATAATAGTGCTGCTGAAGCCACAGAAGCAGGTGGTCATCGGTAAAGGCTGCCAGGATCTCGTCGCGGTTGAAATGTTCCCGGAGCTCTTTCATGGAATGGATTGTTGTCCCTTGAAGTGTCAGTGTTACATTCTCAGGATTTTTGATATTTGCTTTTGAAACAGAACTTAATAATTGATTCATCATATACGTTCTCTCCTTTCGCTATGGTTCGTTGTTTGTTTGATAGATGTATCATAGGACTTGAAAATGACAGAAAGTGTCAATATAAAATAGCAGGGTAAAAAAATTTTTATTCTAAAATGAAATTATGATGATAAGCGGACTGAGCAAGCTCCCTTGCGTTGCGAATTCATGATATAATACTGGGACAGAATATATAATAAAAAAACTCGCATAAATTCATTAAAAATAGTATAATAGAAAGGGCATGAGCGGAAATAAGCAAAATGTGAGGTGAACCAGTATAGAACTGAAAATAGCAATTTGTGATGATGAAAAATACTACAGAGAACACATTAAAGAAATAGTTGAAAAATGTTTGGATGAGAAAAACATTATATATGATATTGTTCTTTTCAAAAGCGGAGTTAATTAAAGGGGGAGGAAGATGCAAAGAAAAACAGGTAAAATAGTGATATTTAGCTTTTTGATCTTAAATGTTATACTACGCATTATTTATCAATTTGTAATAAGAACGAGAATACCTTATACTTGGTGGGATGCACATAGATATATGCATTACCCGCAGAAAATAGCAGATCATTTAGCAGACTGTTTCTTTTTTATGAATTGTTTTATTACCGGGTATATGGTATTTGAGGAAAAACACTATTGTAATGGTATAGCAGAAGGTAGGCTGAAAAATAAATGGAGATATTGTGCCCAGATATGTCAAATCGCTGGACTGGCTGTTTACGCTGTTTTATGGCTTGGATTTACTGATGATTTATTGTTACCTATAGATACACCGAGGTCTTACGTATCTATGTTGTTTTATGAAAAGTTGTCTGAAAGACAGTGGCGTAATAGAGGTTATATATATTGTCAGAATTTAGCAATTATTTTAGCACCAGCTTTTATGTTTTTTGTTCTATATTGCATACAATTTTTTAGAATAAAAATTTGGCAAAAAAAAGTAGGATGTTTCGATAAAAAATGGAACACATGGAATATAATATATATTATTGTTTTTTTACTTGTTTTTTGCTGGACTTTTGAAGCGCTTAGAGGCTTTGATTTGCTGTCAAAGATTCCGGTATTTAGCTCTTTTCTAAGAGAATATTATCGGAGAAATCCACCTTCAATACCTCCATCAGGGGTTTTTTAAGAGTTAAATTATACGAACAAGACAAGCAAGTGTATTCTGGAGAAACAGGATGCACTTTTTTGCTTTATAGGAAACTTGTCGTTTCCTATAAAGCAAAAAAAAGGATGATTACAGATAAGAAAAAAATGCCCACCAAAAGATGGGCATAAAAATAGATGAGATTGCTTAGAAGAGATAAAAACCTTCTTCGCCAATTTCATTCTCCCAGTCATCATCCTCATGAAGGAAATAATCCATGTCTAATAAGTCATTGTCACTCATGTGTTTCATGTCATGAGGGGTCATTCCTTCCGGAGGCTTTTGAATATATTGTTTTCTGAGTTCCTCGATGTGTTGTTTGTTCATAAGTATAGCTTCCATTTTGTTTAGTATATCACAGAGGAGCCGTGAAAACGAAAGATTATGTATGATGAAATTTTTGCATAACCTTTCGATACATTTCATCCAGGGGAAATCTCTGATGGTTTTGGTAAATTTCCAATAGATCCATCTTAGTATTACAGCATGGACAGAGGAGAGGATCATAACCAAAGGACAAAGAAATACAGTTACGCCATCGGTTCATGGAAAGATAAAACTTCCGTTTGGAAGGATGGATGGCAAAGTTGAATTTGTAATGAGCAATGTTTTTTCTGGCATACAGGCCGTAATATCGGATCTGCTTAAAGTGCTTCTCGGGAATATGCTGAACGAGCCGGTTGATAAAATCAAGGGAAGGGATCGTTTCCTGAACATATTTATCGTCCTCGTGCCAGTTGTAGTGGAAGGTTACAGTATCATTGGCAGGATCGTAATCATCGATACGGGAAGTGGCGATGACAGGGCGGTCAAGATAGCGTCCGATGTATTTGATGACTTTGGAAGGATTGCAGCGGTTAGGTTTTGCATAAACATAAAAACCGTTATTGTGATGTTTGTAGATCTGAGAAACCGTTTTATTAAAAGAAACAGGAGTTTTTTCTTAAGTTCCTTTAAGAGAGCAGTTTGGAAGGAATTGCGCATGAAAACATAGCTAAAATGGTTTACGTTACGCCAAAGTCCGCTTTTGCCTAAACCGCCTTCGGAGAGAAGGCAGTGGATGTGGGGATTCCATTTGAGATCACGACCAAAAGTGTGAAGAACTAAAATAAAGCCCGGGGTAAAGAGCTCTGATTTGTTTTGCTTGTGAAACATGCGTAAGATAACACTTTTGACGGCAGAGAACAAGCAGTTTAGAAGAGAACGGTCTTTCAGAAAGAAAGGACGCAGTTCTTCGGCGATCGTGAAAACACAGTGTCTGTGCTTGACATGAATGATCTTAAAGGACATAGAAGTGGTGCGGTCGATGGAGTATTTGTTGCCGCAGGTTGGACAAAAACGGCTTTTGCATCGAAAAGGAACAAATTTAAGATGTCCGCAGTTAGAACAGCCATACATGGCACCGCCGAAGGAGGGGGCGCCACAATGGATCATCCGATTGATATTTTCCATAACGGAATGACGAGGATGATTTTATAAAATATGTGCAAATTTTGTGAAAATTTCAGAAAACGCTTTCATTTTTTGTGAAAATTTACTATAATATAGCTATGAAAAGCACCGTTATATTTTTATAAAGAAAGGGAGAGTAGTATTATGGTAAACAGATTTGTATTGAATGAGACATCTTATCACGGAGCAGGAGCGATCAAGAGCATTGCAGATGAGGCAAAGGGACGTGCATTTAAAAAGGCCTTTGTATGTTCTGATCCGGATCTGGTGAAGTTTGGTGTCACACAGAAGGTTCTGGATGTATTGGAGGGAGCCGGTCTTGATTATGAGTTATATTCGAATATTAAGCCAAACCCAACGATTGAGAATGTTCAGACAGGTGTAGCAGCATGTAAGGCAGCAGGTGCTGATTACATTATTGCGATCGGTGGAGGTTCTTCTATGGATACCGCTAAGGGCGTTGGTATTATTATGGAGAATCCGGACTTTGCAGATGTGCGCAGTCTGGAGGGCGTTGCTGATACCAAACACAAGAGTATGCCGATTTTTGCTGTACCGACGACAGCAGGTACTGCTGCAGAGGTTACGATCAATTACGTTATTACAGATGTAGAGAAGAACCGCAAGATGGTATGTGTGGACCCACATGATATTCCGGTTGTTGCATTTATTGATCCGGAGATGATGTCCAGTATGCCAAAGGGACTGACCGCAGCGACAGGTATGGACGCTCTGACACATGCGATCGAGGGTTACATTACAGCAGGCGCATGGGAGCTTTCTGATATGTTCCATCTGAAGGCAATCGAGATCATTTCCCGCTCTTTAAGAGGTGCTGTTGACAACACACCGGAAGGCAGAGAGGGTATGGCACTGGGACAGTATGTTGCCGGTATGGGCTTCTCTAATGTAGGTCTTGGTATCGTTCATTCTATGGCTCACCCGCTGGGAGCACTTTATGATACTCCTCATGGTGTGGCAAATGCGATCATTCTGCCAACAGTTATGGAATATAACGCAGAGGCAACAGGGGACAAGTATAAGTACATTGCACAGGCAATGGGCGTTGAGGGAACAGAGAGTATGTCTCAGGAGGAGTACCGCAAGGCCGCAGTAGATGCTGTTCGGAAGCTGTCTCAGGATGTTGGTATTCCGGCAGATCTCAAGGAGATTGTCAAGAAGGAGGATATTCCATTCCTTGCACAGTCTGCATATGATGATGCATGCCGTCCGGGTAATCCGAAGGAGACATCTGTTGAGGACATCACTGCATTGTATGAGAGCCTGATCTAATATGGCAGGTGATACGTTCTGATCAGTGATCGGATTTATTAAAGCATATATAATAAAAACGAATAAAACGTGTCTGTGTTATCTTACGATTACCGGGAGATAATGCGGACACGTTTTTTGTCGGAATGTCCCAAAAACAATGGGGTTTATTCCGGGGCTGTACTTGCATTATCGGGAAGATAATGGTATATTTAGAAGCAGTTTAGTAGAATTTACCTATGGAATGGAGGACAATCATGGAAAAAACAATGGAGAAGATTCAGGCATTGGCAAAGGCGAGAGGTTTTATCTACCCTGGATCAGAAATTTATGGTGGACTCGCCAATACATGGGATTACGGTAATCTCGGTGTAGAGCTTAAGAATAACGTAAAGCAGGCATGGTGGCAGAAGTTTATTCGTGAGAATAAATATAATGTTGGTATTGATTGTGCGATTCTGATGAATCCACAGACATGGGTTGCATCCGGTCATCTTGGAAGCTTTTCTGATCCGTTGATGGATTGTAAGGAGTGTCACGAGCGTTTCCGCGCAGACCAGCTGATCGAGAAGTTTGCTGAGGAGAACAGCATTGAGCTGGATGGCAGTGTCGATGGATGGAGCAATGAGAAAATGCAGGACTTCATTTCAGAGCACAGCGTGCCATGTCCAACCTGTGGCAAGCATAACTTTACCGATATCCGTCAGTTCAACCTGATGTTCAAGACATTCCAGGGTGTTACCGAGGATGCCAAAAATACTGTTTATCTCCGTCCGGAGACAGCACAGGGTATTTTTGTCAATTTCAAAAATGTACAGAGAACATCCAGAAAGAAAATTCCATTTGGTATTGGCCAGGTTGGTAAGTCATTCCGTAATGAGATCACACCGGGTAACTTTACATTCCGTACCCGTGAGTTTGAGCAGATGGAGCTGGAGTTCTTCTGTGAGCCGGATACAGATCTGGAGTGGTTTGCATACTGGAAAGATTTCTGTATTAACTGGCTGCAGACACTGGGAATTAAGCCGGATGAGATGCGTGTTCGCGATCACGATAAGGAGGAGCTTTCTTTCTACAGTAAAGCAACCTCTGATATTGAGTTTCTGTTCCCGTTTGGATGGGGTGAACTCTGGGGTATCGCTGATCGTACCAATTACGATCTGAGCCGTCACGCAGAGACCTCCGGTGAGGATATGAGTTACTTTGATGATACGAAGAATGAAAAATACATTCCTTATGTCATCGAGCCATCTCTTGGAGCAGATCGTGTGACGCTCGCATTCCTTTGCAGCGCATACGATGAAGAGGAGCTGGAAGGCGGAGATGTCCGTACCGTAATGCATTTCCATCCGGCAATTGCTCCGGTAAAGATCGGTGTGCTTCCATTATCCAAGAAGCTGGGTGAGCAGGCTGAAAAGATTTATGAGACATTGTCCAAAACATACAATTGTGAGTATGATGACAGAGGAAATATTGGAAAGCGTTATCGCCGTCAGGATGAGATCGGTACTCCATATTGTATCACATACGATTTTGACTCGGAGGAGGACGGTGCAGTGACAGTCCGTGACCGTGATACCATGGAGCAGGAGCGCATTAAGATCGAAGATCTGCCAAAATATTTTGAGGGAAAATTTACTTTCTAATATGAAATGTGGCAAAAACGTGTCATGAAAATGAGCACATATGACAAGGAAAAGAGACGGTGATTTTGTTTGTTCGACAAAATCACCATCTTTTTTATGGTTTTGGAGAAAGTGACGGATATGTAATAAAAACTTAATAATCTTTTGTATATTGTGACGGTTGAATTGTGTCAGATGCCATGCTAGAATTCCGTCTGTAACAAGAAATCCATTATTATAAGGGGGAATAATCATGAAGACTTCTATGAAGAAAGTACTTTCATTGGCTCTGGCTGGAGCACTTGCACTTACAAGTGTATTTTCTGCAAATGTAGCAGATGCTTCTAATGCCAAGAAGGCAGCCGCTGTTCCTACAGCAAAGCTTTCAATCGCAGCAGCAAAGGATAAGGCAGTTAATGCTTCCACAACAGTAACAGGTGTTGCTGTTTCTACAAAGGGTGCACTTGCCTGCAAGTATGATGCAAAGCTTGCTACAAGTATTGCTTCTGCTTCCGCAGTTGTAGTTTCAGGAGATGCGATCAAGGTTACAGTTACAGCTACTAAGGCCGCTGTAGCATGTACAGATGCAGCAGTTAGCGTATTATCTGCTAATAAAGAGGTTGCTAAAGTTCTTGTAACAATTAAGGGCGCAGCTAAGACAAAGGCTACAAAGTCTCTTAAGTTCAAGAAGAATAAAGTTGTAGTAGCTGCGGGTAAGAGCACAAAGGTTGCTTACACCGTTAAGAAGGTAGCTACAGCAGACGCTGCAAAGAAGGTTACTGTGTCATCTGCCAATAAGAAGATTGCCAAGGCTACTCTTATAAAGGGCAAAAAGAAAGTTAAGGTTTCTGTACCTCAGACCGCTAAGGCTGGTACATCTACAAAGGTAACTCTTAAGTCTGGTTCTAAGAAGGCAGTTCTTAAGGTAGTTGTTAAGAACCCTGCAAAGAAGGTAATTGCTAAGAAGGGTACCGTTGTAATCAAGAAGAATAAGACAAAGAAGATTAAAGTGACTGTTAAGGCTAAGAACAACAAGAAGGCTACAACAGATGCTGTTAAGGTTACATCTTCTAATAAGAAGGCTGTTAAGGTTAAGTCCGCAGTAGCTAAGAAGGGTAAAGTTGTTATCACAGTAAAGGCTAAGAAGGCTGGAAGAGCAAAACTGACTGTTAAGGTTGGTAAGAAGAAAGCAGCCGTTAAGGTAAGAGTTAAATAATTACATTCTTTTGTGATGAAGCTTAAGGGTGTCGCACTGGTGACAGTGTGGCACCTTTTTTCTTAGCGTATAGGAAAATATTTATAATATCATACGGAGGAAAATGAAATGGAAAAGCCAAGGAGAAAGAAACGCTGGGGGCGGAGAAAAGTACGCTGGACGGTTATGGGAGTCTGCATGGTATTTGTGTGTATTTCTTTCGTGGTTTCTTCTATATGGAGCGATACAAGAAGGTTTTCCAAAGAAAAGGAGCGGAAGGCACAGGTATCCGAGAGAACCTTTGACCCGGCAGAAAAAAAGCGGCCGGAGACAGAGAAAACGGCAGAACCTACGACAGAGCCGACACGAAAGCCGGTGGACAAAACATTGCAGATCTATACTTATCTGCAGGGACCGAAGTCGTGGAATCAGGGGATTGACTGGTCAGGAGAGTGGGGAGAGAGCTATATGGATGGGGGATCCTTTGGCGGGTTTGGCTGTGGACTGTGCTGTATGGCAAATATTTATTCTTCTTTGACACCATATCAGTGTTCTCCGGTGGATATGTACCGATATGCCAAGAAACATACAGGTTATGGAGGTGGTATGGCGATTGACTGGGGATATATCCGCAGGGGATTGACTTCGCTGGGACTGCATTGTCATGTGGAGCGGAAGCAGGAAACATATCATGAGTTCCGGGAGAATATCCGCAAGTCGAAATGTGCCATTGTGCTGGTTTCCAGTGCAAATTCTACCGTACACTGGAAGAACACGCCGGGACACTATGTGACGATCTTTGAGTTTCAGGAGAAAACAGACAAGGTATTTCTGGCGGATTCCGGAGATCCGGATCATAACCGGAGGTGGATCCATTTGAAAAAGGTATACCGGTCTTTAAAGACAGCAAGTAATTGGCAGTATCTGGTGGTCAGTGGGTATGATAAACAAAAGGATCATTGGCATCACAAGAAGGCTAACGGTACATGGAACCGCCCTTCGTATCTGAAGGCGAAAAGCTGATCCGGTAACAGACGGGAACGGCAGCAAATCAGAAGATACGGTAATGGGGCAGAGGAATCCCAAGCAGCAGGTAACGCATCAGATCAAACAGCAGAATGGCAGGACCGGAAAGAAGGAACCACAGGGAGCTGTTCAACAGGCAGATCTGTCCTTGAAGATTAAAAGGATGTCCGGTATAATCCCATACATTTAAATGGAGCTGGCGGTTGACCAGGACTCCGACCAGATATTCAATGCCGGTGATCATGATTCCGCACAGAAGCATTTGCAGCAACAGGGAGAGACGCCCCTGAAAGAGGGATTCAATGAAACCGATCAGCAGAAAACAGATCCCCGCTGTAAAAAACATAGAGATGTGGGAATATCCGCGATAGAGGATTTCGATACCGCAGTAAAGAAATCCTCCGGTAAAAAAAATAATGGAATATGCCTGAAGAGAAGAAAGAGCCATATAAATACCATACCTTTCTAATGTAAATGATTGACAGAATTAGTATGATATTTTTTGTTTTTATTTATACCTGTCTATTGAAGAAATGGACTGGAATATGTTACACTGTATAAAGGTATGCTTTTTGGATAAAAGTAGCTTATAAAAAGAAGCAGAGGTATTACAATGAACTACAATATATTAAATAAAGCAGATGAAGTGATCCAGGCAAAAATTAACGGGGATGAGATCAAGGGAGCCAGTCTCTGTGTGATCCATAAAGGGGATACCGTATATTTCCGTCAGTTTGGTATGGCGGATGTGGCACGGAATATTCCGATGACAAAGGATTCGATTTTTCGCTGTTATTCTATGACAAAGCCTGTTACGGCAGCAGCGGTGATGTCGGCAGTAGAGAAAGGGCTGATCTCGCTGAGTGATACGGTGGATATGTATCTGCCGGGATTTCGTGATCAGAAGGTTCTCAAGGACGGAAAGCTTGTTCCGGTTGAGCATAAGGTAACACTCCAGAATCTGTTAGACATGACAGCAGGAGTAACCTATCCGGATGCCAGTTTTCCGGCCGGTACATATATGCAGAATATGATCGATCAGTATTATGCGGATCTGGAGGCAGGAAAGCCAACCACGACGTATGATCTGGCGAATCTGATCGGTCAGCAGCCACTGGAGTTTGAGCCGGGAGAGGGCTGGAGATATTCCTTCTGTGCTGATGTGCTGGGAGCAGTGCTTGAGGTGGTTACCGGAAAGACATATGGGGAATACTTAAAGGAAACGATATTTGAACCGCTGGGTATGGTGGACACGGACTTTTATGTGCCGGAGGACAAGCAGAACCGCTTTATGGAGAATTATGAATATAAGCCGGAGAGCGGCACATTAGAGCCATGTACCTGGCAGCATCTGGGCTTATCCTATATGCACAAAAAGAAACCGGCATTTGAGTCCGGTGGGGCAGGTCTTGTATCGACAGTTGAGGATTATTCCCGTTTTGTACAGATGATGATGCATGGGGGCAGCTACCGCGGTGTCCGCATTCTGGGACGCAAGTCTATTGAGCATATGAATATGAATCATCTGACACCGCAGCAGCTTCAGATGTATGACTGGGAGTCGTTACGGGGATATGGTTATGGTGATCTGATGCGTCAGATGATGGATGTACCGGCTTCTTATGGTCTGGGCTCTGTGGGAGAGTTTGGCTGGGATGGATGGCTTGGCTCTTATGTAGCGATGGATCCGGCAGAGGATCTGGCGATCATCTATGTGATCCAGAAATGCGGTGGCAATGGTTACCGGGATGTACAGGTGCTTCGCAATATTATTTACAGTGCGCTGTAGGGGTAGCTTCGGATATCTGTCTTTTGGAAGGGTGTGGTTACAGGTATGAAGATCATACAGGGAAAACAGGCAGTCGTGACGCAGATCAGGACAAGGACAGCAGAGCAGGGGAAGCCGGCAGAAGCTGTCTGCCGGGGAGTTTCAGATCCGGTATACCAAAAGCTTCATTACCATAGTGTGCAGACTGCGGCAGGACGGGAGACCGTGCCGGTAGTTCTTAATGGAGAGCCGGTGGATCAACAGGACGGGGGTGTGCCGGTTACGGCAAGCGTCAGTGATGCAGGGGCGACGAAGCCGGTGATCGAGGAGAGACATCTGGTATCCATACAAAAGGAAATGACGTTGCAGGAGTTGTTTCAACAGGAGAAGGAATAGAGGAGAAGAACGGCAATGGTAGATCATATATTACGGCTGGATATAAAGCCGGTCAGAACGTATAACGATGGAAGGCAGCGCAAAACAACGCTGACCTCCTTTGAAAAGGTTCTGAAAAATAAAGAGAGTGGGATTCAGGACAGCACAGGAACATCTGCACAGAAAACAGAGACGCAGAAGGATGTCGGGGCATCGGAGACAGAGAAGACCGGTCAAAGCAGTTCCGATACCCATAAGGTGGTTTTTTCTGATCCGGTGACAGGACAGGCTGTCACTTATGAGGATGTGGCAGCAGCTGATACGTCGGAGCACACGACCCGGACAGGGAGCGCATCAGCAGTATCCCGGACGACAACGGCAGATTCCATGAAAAAGACAAAGTATGATTCGTGGTTCCGGAAGGCGGCGCAGAAGTATAATGTTTCCGAAAGCCTTCTCAAGGGGATTGCAAAAGCGGAATCCAATTTTAATGCCAAAAGTGTTTCCAGTGCCGGGGCAATGGGAGTGATGCAGCTGATGCCTGCCACAGCGAAAAGTCTTGGTGTGACAGATCCCTATGATGCCGGCCAGAACATTATGGGAGGAGCAAAGTGTATTTCCCAGAAGCTCAAAGAATTTAACGGGGATGAGAGAATGGCACTGGCTGCTTACAATGCCGGCAGTGGAGCGGTAAAACGATATGGTGGCATACCTTCTTACTGCAAATCATATGTTAATAAGGTACAGAGCTACAAAAAGGCATATGAGACAGCCGGAGCCGTGTGAGAGCAGGGCGGCGGACAGACACATATGCCGGAGGATATGCTGACACAATGTATTAAGGGGAATTGACAATGAAAAAATATATAATCTGGGACTGGAATGGAACGATTGTCGATGATGCAGGTATTGCATTGGACGCAGTCAATGATATGCTCCGGGAGCAGCACAGACCGGAGATTACCTTAGAGGAGTATCGCAATGCAATGGATACTCCTATTCTTCGTTTTTATGAGCAGTTTTTTGATATGAAGGCAACGGATTTTAACTGGATCACCGAGCGTTTTCAGAGTTATTATGAGAACCATAAGGATCAGCTCAGGCTGCATGAGGGGGTAGAGGGATTATTGGAATACTGCCGCCAGAAGGGATGTCATCAGATTATTTTGTCCTCTTCCGCCACAAGGATCATTCAATTTTATGCGAAGTTGTTTGGAGTGGCAGATTATTTTGAGGCAGTGCTTGGAGCAGACGATCTGCTGGCAGCAGGAAAGATAGAGCGGGCTGTGGGGTATTTTGAGCAAAATAAAATACCAAAGGCAGAGACAGTCATGATCGGTGATTCGGTTCACGACTTTGATGTGTCTCAAGCCCTTGGTATTGATTGTATTTTAATGAGTGGCGGCCATCAGGATCTGCAAAGTCTGCAGTCGTGCGGATGCCCGGTCATTACTTCTTTTCAGGATCATTCCATCCCTGGATTCTGAGTCCCTTCGGATAATGGTTTTTCAGAAGTCCATTCCGGGCCTTGCCCCAGCCGAGAGTGCAGCCTTCATAGCAGACCAGGGTCCACCCCTTCCAGGTGTCAGGACATGAGATGGTTTCCCCCTGGAGATAGCGGCAGGCATCCTCATAGCTGCAATCGAGACTCTGCTGTGCGTCCGTTGGAACCAAAGTCTTTGCCAGAGCATGAGCCGGTTCAAAGCGGTTTTTCTTGCGGGTTCCAAGATGAAGCCCGGTTCGCAGAACCTTCAAACCGGCGAGGGACGGAACCGGAGCCGGGATCAGATAAAGCTCGTCCCCGAATAATTCCATTCTGCCGCCGGCAAGGGCAGGATATGGAGAGAATGACGTGTTTAAATAAGTATCTTTAAATTCGGTAAAGTCTGTCAGTTCAGGCTTTTTTTTGTTTTGTTTCCCTTTTTTCTTTTTGCCTTTGGAAGAATTTTTGGTCCCTGCGGCAGCGTCGCAAAGCAAAGAGACCGGGAGCGGTGTACCGGATTTTTGGAGACGTGCCGCAAAATGACCTTCTCCACGAAGCTTATGAGGCCAGAGGCGGAGTACCTTAGAAGAGATCTCGTCCGGAAAAATGCCTGCAAGCCCATCAGACAATCCGGCATATCCCGGAATATCGGCTACCTGTCGGCCCAGAGAAGTTTCATGCCAGTCAGTCAGTGTGTAATCGGGATGTGTTTCCAGAAACCACTGGATCATTGCTTCGTCCTCCTCAGGTGCGAAGGTACAGGTGGAGTAGACAAGGACTCCGCCCGGCTGCAGCATCTGATCGGCATGCTCCAGGATCATTTTCTGGCGGTCTGCGCAGAGGGCGACATTGTCAAGACTCCATTCTTGAATGGCAGTATCATCCTTACGGAACATGCCTTCTCCGGAGCATGGAGCATCTACAACGATGCGGTGAAAAAACATAGGGAAATGAGATGCCATATTTTCGGTGGATTCGTTACACACCAAAGCATTTGGAATTCCCATGCGTTCGATATTCTGGGAGAGGATCCGGGCGCGGTTTGGAAAAATCTCATTGGAGACCAGCAGACCGTCCCCATGCAAAAGCGAGGCAATATGGGTGCTTTTGCCACCGGGAGCCGCACACAGATCACAGACCAGCTCTCCGGGCTGTGGGTCCAACAGGCTTACCACGGACATGGCACTGGGTTCCTGGATATAATAAGCTCCGGCCTCATGAAGAGGATGTCTGCCGGGACGATCCTCCGGCCGGAAATAGTAACCGTCCGCTGCCCATGGAATAGGTTCCAGTGGAAAGGGAAGTGTCTTGCAGTCCTGAAATGGATTACGCCGGAGCCCGTAGGCCCGCGGCGTATCATACGACTGTAGAAAAGCTTCCCACTCTGATCCGAGAAGAGGTTGTCTCTCCCGGAGAAAATCAGGTGGTAATATTTTTGGCATAGTCAGTCTCCTATTAGATCAGATCAATGATATCAATATTATCTCCTGTAATACCAATCTGTGCGCCGTCAGCTGCCTCAGCAGAATCCGGATGGGCAATGAGCCATTTGTTTCTTGCCCAGAGATATTTATCATTGTCATTTGCCACTGTGATCTCAGGGGCATCCTCGTTGGTTCCCTTTGGAAGAACGATCACAACACGGAAGCCCTCGCCCTTTTTGGCACTGCATGGTGCGTAGTGAAGGGTAGTGGCGTAAAGCTCAACACCGGTTCCCTTTGGACAAAGGAAAGCTTCTGTCCTGGATGAGTCAATCTTGCCATCAACGATATCCTGCTGTCTTGCCACCAGAAGGATTGCATCATCTGCCGCAATGTCGATCTCACTGTCTCTGTGATACTCAAAGCAGTTGAGCTTGGTATTGGTACCGTTACAGTAACCGATCTCGATTGGCATACCGCCATAGCAGTTATCGCGAAGCTGTGCGTAAGCAGGAGTATCCTCAAGTTCTGCAACAGACGGAACATAAACTACGCTGTCTGCAGGCTTCGGTGTACCTGCCTCCAGACGCTCCAGAAGCAGTTTGTAATCATAGCCATCTACAACTCGTCCGTATGTACGGAATGCATCATCAAATACTGATTGGATCTTCATATAATATTCCTCCATTTCTGTGCCTGAAAGGCCGTTTGTTATATTTATAATTGTACCATATTTTTTGTGAAGAGGGAATGCTTCTGGGAGAAGTTTGCTATTGCCATATGGAGGGGATAAAGATATAATATAAAAGAATATGTAAAGATAGAGATACTACAGCGGTAGAAAACTCAAGGGAGTGTGAAACTTCATATGAGAATTGCATTGGGACAATTAAATATGGTGTGGGAGGACAAAGAGTTGTCCTTGCAAAAAGCAGAAAAACTGATGGAACAGGCATCGGCACAGAAGGCAGATATCCTTTTTTTTCCTGAGATGTCTTTCACGGGCTTTTCGATGAATCTGGCAAAGATCGGAGAATCCGGAGAGGCTTCGGATACGGTTCGTCAGATGAAAGAGCTGGCAGCCCGGTACAAAATGGCTGTGGGCTTTGGATGGGCAGCATTGCCGGAGCCGGGGCAGGAGAAGGGAACAAATCGTTTTACCTTACTGGACAAGGATGGACAGGAGCTGACGGAGTATGTCAAGCTGCATCCGTTCCGGTATGGAGGGGAAGCGGATGTTTATCAGGGAGGAGATCAATTGGTAACGGTACCGTTTTGTGGACACCGGATCAGCTTGTTTGTATGTTATGATCTGCGGTTTCCTGAGATATTCCAGGCGGTATCGGATCAGTCTGATCTGATGGTAGTTATTGCGGACTGGCCAGCTTCCCGTGCAGACCACTGGTTGGCTCTGCTGAAGGCACGAGCCATTGAAAACCAGTCTTATATGGCAGGGGTAAATTGCGTGGGAGATATTGACGGGCTAAGCTACAGTGGTGACAGCAGTATATTTGATCCTCTGGGACAGATGATCGGTACATTACACGGGCAGGAAGGGATCGTTGTCTGTGATATTGGAGAGGATGCAGAGAGACTCCGGCAGAAGTTTCAGATGAAGTGTGACCGCAGAAATGATTTTTATATACAGCAATACGAAAAAATAAGGAAGGTACAGAGTTTATGAGTAAATATGAGATGGCAGTGAGGATTTCCCAGGTGCAGAATCTGGTAGAGGAAAGAAAATATCGGAAGGCGGCAGCAGTGCTTTCGACGATAGATGTGCGTCAGGTGAAGTCCCAGTCGGAGCTGCAGACATTTGCAGAGGTTTATGTAAAGACGGAGCAGTTTGAAGCAGCAAAGGCAATCTATCTGCGGATCTACAAAAGAAACAGAAATAAAAAGGTGCTGTACCGTCTGATCTATCTCGCCATTCGGACCAATCATCTCGATGAGGCGGAGGAGTTTTATGAGGAGTTTCAGGACCTCAATCACAGTGAGCAGGAGAGCCTGATCCTGCGTTATCGTATCGATAAGGCAAAGGGAGTGCCTTTTAACCGCCTGATCGAGACGCTGGAGAGACTCAAGGAAGAGGATTATGTAGAGGAATGGGCATACGAGCTTGCAAAGCTGTATCAGAGAGCCGGCCGGGAGGAAGAATGCCGGAGAGAATGCGAAGATATCAAGCTCTGGTTTGGTGACGGAGAGATTGTGGAGCGGGCACAGGCGCTGCTTGATTATCTGGATGAGGACGAAACGATATACTATGAAGATAGAGATTATACAGTAGATCCTCCGGAGGAACCAAATCCGGAGGATACCGGTTCTCTGCCGGATCTGGGACCGGAGCTGATGAGGCAGGAAATCGAAAAAATGAAAAAGAAAAAACGTGAAGAGAAACGCCGGGAATATATAGAAGACGCTGATGATGAGGACGAGGATTTTGTAGACGATTACGATGACGAGACGGAGGACGGAGAGCTTTTAGTCGCACCGGAGGAGATCACACAGAAGGCGAAGGGTGGATTTCATCTTCTGAGAGGTCTTTGGAAGCACGGAGGCAAAGACAGGACGGAGGAAGAGACTACAGAGGAAGAAAATCTGCAGGAGACTTATCCGGAGGATGAGGAAGCAGCCGATATGGTGCCTCAGACCACTGAACCGGCGCAAAACAGTAATGAGGAGACGGACGAGGCGGCGGCAGCCGTGGAGCCGGTATCTGCCGGGGAGGATGATCTGGATCAGTGGAGACCGGAGACTTCCGAGCGGACGGAGACAGCGCAGAGTACCGTTGCTCCGATGAGCCAGGAAATGAAAAATACTCTGGCGGCAGCCGTGGAAAATGTGCTGGCGGAGCAGGCAGCAGCGCAGGAGGAGACGGAAAAGCCGGAGAAGCCATCCCAGTCAGGTTTTGGTATTACCCAGGATCTGGCAAAAGAGATCACAGCGATCTTTGAGGCAGAAAAGAGAGAACAGCTGAAGGAGAAGGCAGTATCTGTTGTGGATGATGCCGCCGGAAGGATCAGCGATGTACCAAATCTTGCTTCGGACGTACTTGGCCGTATGACACAGGCGGTTCAGAGCAAGGTTGGAAAGACATATATTCCAATGGATGTATCGGAACCGGCAGAGGAGACAGCAGATGCGGAGACGGCTCCGGCTGAGGCTGTGGAAGAAGCAGACACAATTGCCGCAGAGCCGGAGGGCGTAGAGGAAGTTCAGCGTCCTGTCGGAATGGAGGAGATCGTATCCTCCGGAGTTCTTCCGGTGAAGGAGGATGACGTTACCATGATCGAACTGGATCAGATCATGCCGGAGCCTGATATACCGGAGCTTCGTCAGGTGATTCCGGAGGACAGCCCGGAGCTTGGCAATCTGCCGGAGCTGGAGGAGGATGAGCTGCCGACGACCAGAGCGCTTCATCATTCCTTTAATGACATTTTGACATTGATCGCCGGAGAGCTGGAGCCAAAGCATTTTGTACTGATGGGTGAAGGAGAGGACAAGATTATCGGTATCACGAAAAAAATAGTTCGTGTCAATTATGAGAAGGGCTTTCTTTCTACCAACCAGATTGCAAAGATCAGTTCTTCCCAGTTAAATCAGATGGATCTGTTAAGAGTATGTAACCAGATCAAGGGAAATTGCCTTCTGATCGACAATGCATCTGAGCTGGCATTTTCCACGATCACAAAGATTTTTGCCGTGATGGATGCTTTCCGTGGGGACTTTATTGTGGTTCTTGCAGACGATGGAAACACATTGGATGAGCTGTTCCGCGTGGCTCCGGCACTGGCAAGACGTTTTGAATATGTAATTGATATTGGACAGTACAGTGAGGAGGATTATCAGTAAATGGCAGGAGAGGAAATACATGTAATCGGTCATATTAATCCGGATACGGATTCGGTATGCTCTGCAATTGCCTATGCGGCGTTCAAGCGGCAGATGACAGGCAAAAACTATACAGCAAAGAGAGCCGGCCAGATCAACTCGGAGACACGCTTTGTGCTTCAGAAGTTTGGGGTGCCGGAGCCGGAATATCTCAGCGATGTACGGACGCAGGTATTTGATATTGATGTGGTCCAGGTGCCGGGCGTGGGGAGTGATATTTCCCTGAAACGTGCATGGGAGATTATGAAGGAGGGTGGTCTGGCAACGCTGCCGGTGGTTTGCAAAAATGGCCAGCTGGAAGGTCTGATCACCATAGAAGATATTGCGAAATCTTACATGGATGTTTATGACAGTTGCATTATTGCCAAGGCAGAGACCCCATTCCGTAATTTGATCGAGACACTGGAGGGAGAGATGATTGTCGGAGACCCGGATGAGATCATTCAATCGGGAAAATGTCTGATCGCGGCCGCGAATCCGGATCTCATGGAGAATTATATTGAGAAGGATGACATTGTGATTCTGGGAAATCGTTATGAATCCCAGCTTTGTGCCATTGAGATGGGGGCAAAATGTATTATTGTGTGTGATGGTTCGCTGGTATCCTTTACGATCAAAAAGCTGGCGGAGAGCAAGGGCTGTTTTATCATCAAGACGCCATATGACACCTACACGGCAACACGACTGGTCAATCAGAGTATGCCAATCCGTTATTTCATGAAACAAAAGGCGTTGATCACATTTCAGCGCAATGATTATGTGGATGATATCCGGGAGACCATGGCCAAAAAACGATATCGTGATTTCCCGATTATGGATCTCAACGGCAGTTATTATGGTATGATCTCCAGACGAAGTCTGTTGGGTGCCCGCAAAAAGCGTCTGGTGCTGGTGGATCATAATGAAGTGACACAGGCGGTAGACGGTCTGGATGAGGCAGAGGTTCTGGAGGTGATCGACCATCACAGAATCGGCAGCCTGGAAACCATGAATCCGGTATATTTCCGCAATCAGCCATTGGGCTGTACGGCAACGATCATTTATCAGATGTACCGTGAGCAGGAGCTGGAAATCAGCAGGGAAATTGCCGGACTGCTTTGTTCTGCAATTCTTTCTGATACGTTGATCTTCCGTTCCCCGACATGCACGGAGACGGATAAAAAGGCGGCATACGCACTGGCGCAGATCGCCGGGATCGAGCCGGAAAGCTATGCGGCGGAAATGTTTGCCGCAGGGAGCAATCTGTCTGCAAAGACTCCGGAGGAAATATTTTATCAGGATTTCAAGAAATTTGTAGTAAATGACGTATCCTTTGGTGTTGGACAGATCAATTCCATGACCCAGAAGGATCTGGAGGATGTCCGGGAGCGGATGATACCGTATATGGAAAAGGCGCTGACGGCGCATTCCATTCCGATGCTGTTCTTTATGTTGACGGATATCCTGCAGGGAACCACAGAGCTGCTTTGTGCAGGTAACGGAGCGAAGGAGCTTGCACTGGAGGCTTTTCATCTAAAGGACGATACCGATCAGATTATTCTGGAAAACACGGTGTCACGAAAGAAACAGCTGATTCCGGCACTGATGCAGGCAATCCAGCAGTAATCAAAGTAAATTGTGTAAAAGATATTTTTCACAAAGTCAGTACAGAGGGGATATTGCGTAGATCTGACTGGAAATTGTAAGAAAATTGACAGAGATTTGACATAAACAGGGAATAAACTAATTATGGTAACCATTAAATTTATCATAAATCGCAAAAAAAAGGGGGAAAGAAAGCGATATGTTTCAAGGGGAAAAAAGAAAACAAAAAAACAAAAGAATGTCACTGATGCTGGCAGTTATCATGCTGGCAGTGCAGCTGTTGGGAGTGATGCCGGTAAGGACGGCTTCAGCTGCAAGTGACACGGCAGATCTCCGGATTATGTTTACCACCGATCTGCATGGACAGGTTGTGGATGTGGATTATTCAAAGGGAACCTTATTTGCCAATGGGGGATTGACAAAGGCTTCTACTTTGCTGACACAGGCGAAAAGTGAAGTGCCGGATGGCAATACACTTTTATTTGATCTGGGTGATGTAATGTATGATTACACCACAGATTATATTTATGAGCATGACCAGAATGAAATTCAGCCGATTTATCAGGCGATGGCATCATTAAATTATGATGCGATCATTTTGGGAAACCACGATTATGAGTATACACTTCCTTATATCCAGAAGCAGTATGAAGCAACCGGACTGAAGGATAAGGTAATTGCATCAAACATTACGGATGCGGTGACAGGAAAACATGTTTTTAATGAGAACAAGATCATAGAAAAAACACTGACAACAGCAGACGGATCGCATGTAACGGTTAAGGTGGGTGTGATCGGAGAATCAATCCCGACATTATCCAAAAAGAGATGTGATTATACCGGCGTACTTGCCGGAGAGGATATGGTTGCCAATGTACAGAAGGAGACCAAAAAGCTCAAGGATGCAGGCGCAGATGTGGTTGTTGTGCTGGCACATTCCGGTGTGGGAACAGAGCAGCCGGCTTTGATGGATGAAAATGTGGGATATGCCCTGACAAAGATTGACGGAGTGGATGCTGTTTTATGTGGTCATAAGCATTCCAACTTCTGTGCAGACGGGTCGACATATTATGATAAATACGAAGGTGTTGATACCAAGAACCATCTTGTGAATGGCAAAAATCTTGTGATGGTAGCCAGCAGCGGACGGGGAATCGGCGTGATCGATCTGGGAATCTCTCCGGATAAAAGAATTGTAAGCAGAAAGTCGCAGATTCGCAAAACAAAGACCAATACGGCAATTGACCAGAAGATAGCCGCATATATGGATAAATGGGGTGTTACATTTGCAGCGGACAGTACAGAGGTGCTTGCGGAGCTCAAGTCCGATGCCAGATGGCAGAATTATCTGGGTACGCTGGAGGACAGCAGCCCGATCCAGCTGTTAAATGATATGGCGATTTCCTATGGTATGGAATATCAAAATAATGATAATACGGATTGTAAGGGGCTTCCGGTAGTGGCTGCTTCGAGATATTCCCGGTATGGTGCGGGAAGTGGTCTGGACTATTATGATATTAAGGATTATTTTACCAGTGCAGATCTCTATCAGTTAATGAACTATAGGATACAGCTCTGGCGTTATAAAGTGACTGGAGCACAGTTGAGGGAATGGCTGGAATGGTCGGCAAGTGCTTATGAAACAGCCGGTAACAATGTGGTATCCGGACCGGCGATCAGCAGTAGTCCGGCACCGGAGGAAACACCGGAGATCACGGCTTCCGGGGAACCATCTGTGACACCGGAGACATCCGGAAACCCGGAACAGACGCCGGAGGTATCAGATGTTCCGGACGTGACAGCCGGGCCGGAAACGACGCCTGAGGCTGTGGAAACAGCGGCAGTAATGGAAAATCCTTTTGAGACGCAGAAATTATCAGCAGGAAATAAAGGGATATCACAGACAAGTGATCTGTTGGCGGGCATTCTTAATTATAAAGGCTCAAGACCTCTGCAGTATTCTCTGCGGGAAATGTATCTGACAGATCTGAGCCGTTTCTATATTCTCGATGGTGTGGAGTATACGATTGATACCAGCGTAGCACCACGTTATAATTATGATGGCAAAAAGATTAATGATACCTGGCGTGTTACCAGCATGACCAGAAACGGGCAGGAGATTAAGGACACGGATCAGTTCCTGCTGATCGTCAACAGACTGGATACTACAGCAGTACCGGAAATGTTCAAGGTGGAGGCGATGACCAAGCTGAGTATGGCTGATACCAGAGATTATTTCAAAAAATATCTGATGAAGCAGGCAGAATGTGGTACGCTGGGAAATCTGGAGGATAATAACTGGAATGTAAAATATTCCGATAAGTATTATTACATACTGAAAACAGGATCTGCAGCACAGGACATTGTAAATGCGAGGTCCTGGATTAAAGAAAAGCTAGATTCCTCTGAGAATTTTGATTATTACAGAGCCAGACTGGATGCGATGGATCTGGCGGATCACAGTGGACCGGACTTGAATCTGGCAGCATTGACAGAGATCGAGACAAACCATCCGGTTAAGGTAGCCGTTCAGGCAACAGACCGCTCAGGAATTGTTTCGCTGTCCTATCTGAGTGGAAAGTATCTGGCAGATTCCATTGCCTGGAATAATGCCAAGGCAGTTCAGAACGGTGTTTTTGCGGCTGACAAGAATACCATATATTCGGTTAGAGCAGTGGATGGACAGGGAAATGTAACGATCCGTTATATCAGGATCAATAATATCAATGAAGGCATTCTGGAGGCACCGAAGGTAGATACCTATACCAATCGTAAGTCATATATTTCCGGTAAGGCAGAACCTGTAACAACGATTTATTTCGAGTTGGAGGATTCGACGGTTTATAAGACTACGGTAAATGATGACGGTTCTTTCAAGTACGCTTTGCCACCACAGAATGCGGGCAAGAAAATATTTGTCTATGTAAAGGATGATGAGGGGCGCTGCAGTGCCAGAACCGTTGTCACGGTAAAGAGAACCGGACCGAACAAGCCGGTGATGGAGAAATTGACCACGGCGGTCAGAACGGTGACCGGAGAGATCAATGATAAAAATGTATATCCGTTCTTTATTTTGGACAGCAAAAAAACAGTATTTATGCAGGATGACGGAACAGAAGAACTGTATAAGCAGTGTGAGCTTTATAACAAGGATTATACGGTAGAGAAGATAGCAATGAATATTGCAAGTGATGGCAGCTATACATTTTCACTGCCGTATCTTCTGACAGCAAAAACCGAGGTGAAAATGCGTACCGTGGACGTTGCAAACCGTGTCAGCATGGGTACCAAAAGAGTCGTGAAGCAGACGGTTCCGGCAAAGCCGACCATGCAGACAGTGACAAATCTGTCTACCAAGGTAAAGGTATTCTCTGAAGAGAAGTGTAAAAGCGCGACGATCACAGTGGGCAAAAAGAAGTATAAGATCACCAAGAAAAAATATGTGGCTTCCAAGAAAATGTACCGTTACCAGAGGAAGATTACGAAGACCAATTCCGGAGTGAAGGTAAATGCATATCTTACCAATACAAAGGGAAACAGTCCGGTATTAAAGACAAAGAAAATAGAGGTTGTGCCGGATACTCCGAAGGTGGATAAGCTGAAAGCCGGTCTGAAAAAGGTTACCGGTCATGTTGATGTGGTCGGAGATGGAACAGAAGCCGATGGTGTGACCGTGGAGAATACCAATACCAAGGTATTTATCCTTGTCAATGGAAAGAAGTATATCGCTTCCATTGATTTTGGGGGCAATTATACGGTGAAGCTCAAGAAGCCTTTGATATCAAAAGATAAGGTAATCGTAAAAGCAAGAAATAAAAAGGGCATGGGAATCAAGAAAAAATATATTGTGAAATAGTATGCTGATTCGCAGGAATATGAAAAAGAGGGACTTTTAATTCCCTCTTTTTTTTGTTGAAACTGTAATGAGATTGTAAGGTGCGGATGCTATAATGAGCCTCAGAGAAAATCAAAAGGAAAGAGAGGAATAAAGATGGAAATATTAAAAACCATAGATTTATGTAAACAGTATGGGGAAGGGGAAAACGAAGTACACGCACTGGATCATGTTTCAATCTCGGTGGAGGAGGGAAAATTTATTGCAGTGGCCGGTTCCTCCGGTAGTGGAAAATCCACGCTGTTAAATATGCTGGGAGGTCTCGACAGACCTACCTCCGGAGAAGTCCTGGTGCGGGGAAAAGAAATTTTTAAAATGAATGACGAGGAGTTGACCATTTTTCGCCGCCGTAACATCGGCTTTGTATTTCAGAACTATAATCTGGTTCCTATCTTAAATGTATATGAGAATATTGTGCTGCCCATTGAGCTGGATGGCAGCAGGATTGATGAGGAGTATGTGAATACGATCATACGGACACTGGGGCTGGAGCACAAGATTACCGCAATGCCAAATCAGCTTTCCGGAGGACAGCAGCAGCGTGTTGCCATCGCCAGAGCTCTGGCAGCGAAGCCGGCGATCATTCTGGCAGATGAGCCTACGGGCAATCTGGACAGCCGGACCGGAATGGATGTGGTCTCTCTGTTGAAGGTGACCAGCCGGGAATTTCATCAGACCATTGTAATGATCACACATAATGAGGAAATTGCACAGATGGCAGATCAGGTGATCCGGATTGAGGATGGAAAAGCAGAGGCAGGTGAGGTATCGTGTTAAAAAATAATAATCAGGAGGTGCTTCGCCGCCTCAGCAGACGATCCATGAAAGCAGAACGTACGAGAAATTTTTTTGCAGTGCTGGCGATCATTTTGACCACATTTATGTTTACGTCTGTATTTAGCATTGGCGTCAGCCTGATACAGAATCTGGGGATTATGCAGATACGAAATCAGGGATCGCAGAGTACGATCTGGCTGGAGCAGCCATCAAAACAGCAGATGGATCAGATCAGGAAGATGCAGGGTTTGCGGGCTATGGGAGTGCAGGTCAGTGCCGGCAGCAGAAAGGAAGCTTCCAGAGAAAAAACGGTGGCGTTGTGGTATTACGATACGGCAGAATATCAGAAGAATTTTATTCCGGCGATCAGCCATATCCATGGAACATATCCGGAGAAGCAGAACCAGATCATGATGTCGGAGACGGCCCTTGCAGTGGCTGGAGTGAAAAAGCCGGAAATCGGAGAGAAAGTAACGCTTTATGATGGAGACCGGGAGGAAACCTTTACCTTGAGCGGATGGTACAGGGACTATATTTATGGAAAAGCGGTGGGTCTTGTTTCAAAGGAATATGTCCAAAAAATGGGACTCGATAAAAGAGAAAATAAAACGCTGTCCATTTCAGCTAAAAGAGGGATGAAATATAGTTTATATAAACAATTGCAGAATCAGGTCAGCCTGGATCAGATTATGGCAGCAAACGGTGTGAAACGAACGCAGGCATGGGGGTCGTCATTTAGCGAGGATCAGAATAATGCCGGCGAGAGACTGGTCGTTGTCGCTGTGTTACTTGCAGTGGGAGTGATCATAATCCTGAGCGGTTATCTGCTGATCTATAATGTGATGTATATTTCTGTGACAAAGGATATCCGGTTTTACGGAATGTTAAAAACAATCGGGACCACACCATTACAGATTCAGAAGCTTGTAAAGAAACAGGTCTGGCATCTGGCAGGGATTGGAATTCCGGCCGGAATATTCCTGGGAGTCGTCTGTGCATTTGGAATTGTTCCGGCGGCACTTCATGCTCTTGCGATCGGAGGAAATGATGCCATGCCTAGCCGGATACAGTTCCGGCCGGAGATCTTTGTGGCGACCGTTCTGTTTTCCCTGGTCACCATATGGATCAGCTGCCGTAAACCCGCAAAATTTGCCGGCAATATTTCTGCGGTAGAGGCTATGAAATATAACGGACAATATCAGGAAAAGCTGCGTTCCCATCATACCAAAAGGGGTGGGAAAATCCGGCGGATGGCGTTTCGCAATGTGTTTCGTGACAAAAAACGCGCGATTTTTGTATTTGCGTCATTATTTATGGGAATGATCGCTTTTTTGGCTGTAGATACGATTTTGGGAAGTATTAAACTGGAAAATTATCTGGAAACATATGTGCCAAATGATTATGTGATCTACACCGGCACCGATGAAAATAATGAGCAGATGAAGGAGCAGAAACGGTCATTGGAAACGATGGCAGGGGAGCTTCAGAAGATTCCGGGGATCACTTCTTTTCGATGGAACCGTACAGCAGATATTGTGCTTCCCTTCGATGAAAAGCTGTATAAGCCATTTCTGGATACTGATCAGATGATAGCGCAGGAGAGAGAAGAGAGCATTAAATTTTATCGCAGGGCACAGGAAAAAAAGAACAAAAAAAGTATGTACTCCTGTCCGGTCATTTCCATAGGCAAGGATGATATCCGAAAATATAATGAGAGTGCCGAAAAGGATCAGAGGATCGATGAGAAGGCATTTGAAGAAGGGGAAATATGTCTGATCGGAACGGTAGATACCAAAGAGCAGGCACAGCAAATGAAAGGGAAAACACTTACATTGGTGGAACGGAAAACGGATAAGGAATCCACCATAAAGGTAGGTGCGTGTCTTACGTCCATGGAAGGTTTTGAGATTGGTTATTACTGGATGTCCATGGGAGCACCGGAGGCAATCCTGGTGAGTGATAAGGCGATTAGCCGGATTACGGATGATCCGGGTAGTGATAATATGATCTTAAACTGCAGGAAAGAAGCAGAAGCCAGTGTGACCAAAAGGGTGAAGGAGATTGTAAAGTCAAATACGGCTGTTGTCAATACCACGATAAAGTCAGAAGCCGCAAAGGAATTTTCCACCTCTATAATGACAATGAAGATTCTGGGAGGTGGGATCTCCGGAATTTTGATCATGATCGGAGTGCTGAATTATATTAATGTTATGCTTACTGGTGTCTTTACCAGACGGACAGAGCTTGCGGTGATGGAGAGTGTGGGAATGACGAAGAAGCAGGTCTGCCGTATGCTTTTGTGGGAGGGAGGCTATTATGGACTGATCAGTATGGGACTGCTGCTAACTTTTGGCAATGTGATAATTTTTTTGTTTGCGAGAGCGGCAAAGACAATGGCGGATTATGCGATATTTCATTATCCTGCCGGCGTTATGGCCGGGATTGCCGTGGTGTCACTGGTTATTTGTATGATCGTTCCGGGTGTGGTATATTATATGATATCAAAGGAGAGCGTGGTACAACGCATGAGACGGGAAGGATAAAAAGTGAAGACAATTTTAATCGTAGAAGATGATGTAAACCTGTGCGGAGGAGTGAAGTTGTATCTGGAAAAAAAGGGATATCAGGTATTGTGTGCCCATTCTCTTCATGAAGCACGACGGATAACGGACAAAGGAGCGGAGACGATTGCACTGATGCTTCTGGACTGCAACCTGCCGGATGGGGATGGCATGGAGTTTTGCAGAAACTGGCGGCAGAGACAGGCTGTACCGGTGATCTTTCTGACTGCCAGAGATACGGAGGAGGATATGATTCGGGGATTCCGGGCAGGAGCAGATGATTATATGGCAAAACCGTTTTCTGTGGAACTTCTGTCGGAACGGATCGCAGCGGTGCTCCGGCGCAGTGCGGGAGAAGAGGATCGTCAGATGTTTTGTTATCGGGGACTTGCGGTAGATCTTGGCAAAAAGCAGGTCTTTCGGGAGCAGGAACCGGTAAAGTTGTCCGGAACGGAGTATCGGATTCTGGAGCTCTTAATTGACAATCGGAGTCAGGTTATGACACGGGAGATGCTGCTTCAGAAAATATGGGATATTGATGAAAATTATGTGGATGAAAATACACTCAATGTATATATCCGGAGACTCCGCCGGAAGCTGGAGAAGGATCCGAAGAATCCGGAATATATCATTACGGTATTTGGAATTGGCTATACATTTGGCGATATGTGAAATGACAGGGGGAATCAGTGATTGAAGGTCAGAGAATCCTATCAGAATAAAAAGAACTTTTTGATCGTCCTGTGTACGTTGGTCACAGTGATGATTCCGGTTTACATTGTGTGGGATACAGGGAAAAGCATGGCAGGCTGCATAGTAGGTGCGGCCTGCCTGTTTCTGGATGGAATGGTATATTGGCTGCATCGTATGGACAGATCATATATTACGGGAGTTGTGCAGGAACTGTCCGATTTGCTGGATACATTGATGGAGCTCACGGAGAGAGAGGTGTTTCCGGAGACGGAGGATACCTTGCTTTCCAAGCTGCAGGGGAATGTGGTCAAGCTGATCCGGAGAATGCGTCATCAAAATGAAATGACGAGACAGGAGCAGGAACGCATGAAGGGGATCATATCGGATCTGTCTCATCAGTTAAAAACGCCTCTGGCCAATCTGAAAATGTACAGTCGTTTTCTTCAAAAGGAAGAACTATCCGAAAAACAGTACAGAGAATATGTGGATATTATATGCCTGTCGGTGGAACGGCTGAACTTTCTGTCGGAGAATATGATCAAGATATCCCGTCTTGAGACGGGATTGATCCATCTGAAATGTCAGAAAAATAAGATCAGCGAAACGGTATTAAAGGCGGTGAAAGATATTTATCCCAAAGCACGTCACATGGGATGTGAAATCATTTACCGGGAGGACAGGGAAAAGGAGCTGTGGGCACAGTTTGACGCAGATTGGACGGCAGAAGCTATTTTTAATATGCTGGATAATGCTGTGAAATATTCTGAAAATGCGCAGAATAAGAGCATTATTTTATCTGTCCGGAAATTGGGACTTTTTGCAGAGATTTCCGTAGAAGATCAGAACGGTTCCATTCCGGAGGAAGAGAAAAACCGCATTTTTCAGAGATTTTACAGAGGAGAGAACAGCGAAGGAAAAGAGGGGATCGGGCTGGGACTTTACCTCACAAGGGAGATCGCATTGCGGCAGGGGGGATATGTTTCTGTGAAGGCAACGGAGCAGGGGAATATTTTTTCCATATATCTCAGGCTGTAAGGGATTTTCTTGAAACTCCGGGTAATTTATGGTACGCTATGTATAACTGTACAAATGCTGTAAGTGCGGAATGTTTTCTATTTTATTAGCAAAAATGTGTGAGGGAAGAGACATGGGAGAAAATATAAAATTGATCGGTTTGTTTGTTGCAAGAACCTTTGAGGAGAACAATCTTAATTTTATACATGCAATGCAAAATCTCGGCAAGAAGGAGGGCTATAAGTTTGTTATCTTTTCTATGGATACAACAACTCCGTCGAGAGCTGACAGTACGCCGGCCGAGGCAGAACTCTGTGGTCTGGCGGAATATCTGCCTCTGGAGGCGTTTATTATTCTGGGTGAGACCATCAAGAACATGGAGTTGATCGATGGAATTGCAGGAATCGCACGGAGACGGCATATCCCATGCTTTTGTCTGGACAGGGAAGCGGGAGGTAGTTATCCGATCCGTCATGATTATACTTCCGGATTTGAGAAAATGGTGCGTCATGTGGTGGAGGAGCATGGGGCACGTCGTGTCAATATGCTGGCGGGATTTGAAGGTCATGCACTTTCTGAGGACAGAGTGATGGTCTATCGAAAAGTACTGGAGGAAAATGGCATTGCCTTTGAGGAGGAGCGGGTCGGATATGGACAGTTCTGGGAGGTCCCGGCAAGGAAGGAAATGGAACGGTTTCTCAAGTCGGATCTGCCGATGCCGGAGGCGATTGTCTGTGCCAATGATGTCATGGCTTTAGTCGCGTGTAATGTATTGGAGGAGGCTGGATATCGTGTGCCGGAGGATGTGATCGTGACCGGTTTTGACGGTGTGAATGACGGCAAATATTATCGTCCGGTTCTGGCAACCTGCGCTCCGGATTATGAGGGGGCGGTATGGTTTATCTTTGATAAAGTGCAGGAGTGGCGTGCGACCGGACAGATCCGACCGGAGTCCTTTTCCATTCGATATATTGTGGAAAAAAATCAGTCCTGTGGATGTCCCGTTGCTGAGATGGTCAATAGAAATAAGATCATTCGTAGCTTAGCAGATTCTCTGGGAGATTGTGCATGGCATACTCACGCAATGAATCAGATGCTGACCTCAGCTCTGCCGTTACGCTCCCTGCAAGATCTGGCACAGATTCTGCCAAAGACAGAATATATCTGGCGTAATGATTTCCGGTATGCGGCGGTGAAGGAGGAATTGATACAGGGGACGGAGGTCAATGGAAAATATCATTCGATGGTTACTCTGATGTGTGGCGGTAATGGAAGATTTCAGGAGGCCGGAGAACATTTTCCGATTGAAAAATGGCTTGATGTGCTCAATGCGCAGGATGACAGCTGGGAGATCATTCTGGTTCGTGTACTCAATGCCGGAAAAACGGTGTATGGTTATTCGGTAGATGGTTTTCACGATATTCATCAGAGAGATGCGCAAAGATGCGATGAGTTTAGTATGTTTCTTTCCAATTCCATCAATCTGGTACTGCAGAATCAGCAATTGAATTGTTTGAAACAAAATCTTCTCAGAGCCAATAAGGAGCTGGCCAATCTGTCGGAGCTGGATGCGATGACGGAGCTGTATAACCGGCGGGGCTTTTACAAGTATTTTACGAGAATGCTGTCGGAGACAAAACGCAGGTATGCGGTGCTTGTCTCTGTGGATATGAACCGGTTAAAGCATATCAATGATACCTATGGTCATGCAGAGGGAGATTTTGCAATCTGTACCCTGGCTCATGGTGTAAAGGCAATTTGCGGAACGGAAGCGGTATGTGCCCGGTTTGGCGGGGATGAGTTTGACAGCATTGTTTTTGCAGATGATGTCACGGAGCTGACAGAGGAGATTCTGGGACAGCGGCTGCAGGAGCATATTGAACGGACAGAGGGAGTAGACGGAAAGCCATACAGGATTACAGCCAGTATCGGAGTAGTTGTACGGGAACGGTTGCGGGACCTGAATATTGAGCAGATGATCGGTGAGGCGGATACATTGATGTACCGCAATAAGAAAAAGAACCGCTAGTCTTCCCAGAATAACTCATCCAGTGTTTTATCTAAAACCTTGCAGATGGCAATACACAGATGGATCGTAGGATTATAATTGCCCTTCTCGATGGCATTGATGGTCTGTCTCGATACGCCGACGGCCGTGGCGAGATCCTGTTGGGACATATCCTTGGCGGCACGGGCAGATTTTAGTTTTAAGTTCTTCATAGCAAACCTACTTTCTAAGCGTTTATCGCGAAGAGGCGAAGAAAAAATCGCACAGATAATTTTCTTCTTCCATCAAAGAGATGATACTTACTCCTTTGCTGTTTTATCATAAAAGTGTTTCAGATCAAACAGCAGAACGATCAACAGGAACAGCATACCAACCATTAAATTAATGTAGCGGTACGAGATAGAATTATTGACAAGAAATGGCTGTTTTCTGTAAAGGGAAAGAAATCCGGGCACAAGATTTAAAATGCTGATCAAAATTCCCATAATATTAAATTCTTTTGTATTCTCCTGCAGGGGCAGATAGGCGTCTTTCCAGATGCATATGCTTACAAATATCAAAATAGAAAGACACACTCCAAGCCATAATCCGCCAAAGGACATAAGCTGGGGACAGCCCAAAAACTCATCGAGACAGGATGCTCCCAGGACATAGCCTACCAACACGATGAATGCAGTCTGGCAGGCTTTTCCCCTGGCAAGGATCTGACGCTCATCGTATGTGTTTTTATAACTAATGGAATGATTCATACGAACACCTCAATTCTCAAAATGTAATCACATAAAATTTCAATCTTTGTATCGGATAGCAGATCACTAATTATTTTTCAGGTTTTTTAATGCGGTCGTCAGCTTGATAGGATTGCCATAGCGCAGAGTACCCATACGGTAGATCTTGGCGGCAAGCCATCCGGCTGCAAAGGTCGATACAAACAGGATCACTGCGGATGTCATGATTTCTGCCATGGTAACGCTTCCCATACCGATCCGCACAAACATAGCGGAATAGGAAGAAAATGGCAGGAAGGAGCAGACCTTCATCACGACGCTGTCCGGTGTCGGAAGCTGGAACATTACCACAAAATAGACGATCATAATAAGCATTTGCAGAGTTCCGGCAGATTTGTTGATATCCTCTGTCTTGGAGACAAGAGCACCCATTGCGCCATAAAGAAAGGCGTAGAACAGAAAACCGCCGATGCCAAATACGGCAAATCCCGCAAGGACACTGCCGGGAATCTTCAGGATCATATCCAGCTTATCGCCCCAGTATGTGTGATTGATGTTGTAACCGATCAGGGCCGATGCAAGGATCAGACTGATCTGTACGATTGCAGCAGTGGCTCCGGCAAATACTTTGCCGAACAGCAGATATTTTGCATCCACACTGGTGACAAGAACCTCGATGGATCGGTTGCTTTTTTCAACTGTGACCGAGGTGGCAACCATAACACCGTACAGGATGATCATCATAAAGATCACCATAACAAGGACATAGCAGTACCAGTAATTATCGCCGGCATCCTTTCCAAGGATCTTTTCGGTGCAGTTGACAGGAGCATCGTATTCGGCGGCAAAGGTTGCATAATCCAGACCCTTTTTCTGACAGTAAAGCTGCTGATGTACCTGGGAAAGAAGTCCCTCGAAGATCATCTGATTCTCGTCGTACATATCACGGTTTATCACATAATACTCGTAATTCAGATCATCCTTGACATCAAAGCCGGCCGACACGTCTTCTGCTTTCACGGCTTTTTTCAGCTCTTTTTCTGTCTTCATAGCAACGATGTCGGTATCCTCAAAGGTCTGTTTCAAAACAGACATGTCTCCGAGTATGCCGGTTTCATCAACAACGCCGATCTTTGTTTTATCCTTTTCGTCTGTTTTCGTTTTATCGGAGGTATCCTTGTTATCTCCGGACTCTGTGGAAGTCTTTTCGATGCCAAGCATATCTGACATATCAAAGAAACGAGGCAGAAAGGTGGCTGCAAAGAGCAGAACCACCAGAAGGATGGTTGTAATGGTAAAAGATTTATTTTTTAAATAACTTTTTAATTCAAATTCATATATGGTAAAAAATCGTTTCATAAGCTCTCCTTTTTGTGCTATTCACCGGCACGGGCAACAAAGATATCGTTCAGGGATGGTTTATAGGTTTCGAAATGCTCAATGGAAATGTCCTCCATCTGGGACAGCTTTGCCAGCAGCTCGCGGCGGCTTACGCCTTCATTGAGACGAACGATCACATCCTCTTTCGTCTGTCCTGTAATCTGGACAATGTCAGAAAGACGGCTCTGCAACTGATCCGTAAACTCCTCCGGGCTCAGATCAAGGGCACTTAAGACAAGCTGATCCTTTCCAAAGTCACGTTTAATGGTGTCCAGATGACCGGACAGAACCACTTCTCCGTGATTGATGATCACGATATCTTCACAGAATTCTTCCACATAGCTCATCTGGTGGCTGGAGAAGATGACAATTTTGCCATCCCGGATCAGTTCCTGAACCACCTCCTGCAGAATCTGGGAATTGACCGGATCAAGACCGCTGAAGGGTTCATCCAGGATCACGATCTCCGGATCGCAGACCAGAGTGGAGGCAAGCTGGACCTTCTGCTGATTTCCTTTGGAAAGGGTCTCCAGAAGTCTATCCTGATATTGGGACACCTCCAGACGCTCCAGCCAGCGTTTTGCATTGGCAGAAGCCGTTTTCCGGCTGACACCCCGGAGCATAGCAAGGTATATCATCTGCTCCAGAACCGTTCGTTTGGGATATAACCCTCTCTCCTCCGGGAGATATCCGATCTGTACCTTGCGGGGCTCGAAGGGCTTACCGTCTAAGGTGATCTCACCGCTGTTTGCATGAAATACATCCATCAGGATGCGGATCGTGGTAGTTTTGCCGGCACCATTCCGACCCAGCAGTCCAAGGGCCTTACCACTTTCAACAGAAAAGGAAATGCCCTTCAGGACATTTGTTTCGCCGAAAGACTTTGTAATATTTTTCACTTCCAGTTTCATAGGAACCTCCGTTCATATGGGAAAAGCGGTCGGATTGATATGTAAAACCGTCTTTTCTTCTGAGTTATTATGTGTGTTACTTGTATAAGAGTATAATGAGCTCATGACAAAATGTCAAGTATATTTTACAAAATGTCGTTTAGAAAGGAGGCTTGTTTTTTCTTGAAATTCTGTTCATAATAAGGAAAGTGAATTACAAACAGAAAATGTGAATCAGAGAATATAGAGAAAAGAGACGAGGAATGAATGATGAAGAATATAAAGCTTACTGCATTTGATATGGATGGAACACTTTTGAATGACCGGAAGGAGTTGCCGCCGGATTTTCCGGCGTGGGTGAAGAATCATCCGCAGATCCGTAAAGTGATCGCCAGCGGACGCCAGTATTATACCCTTCGGGATAATATGGGAGAGTTGAAGGACGAGTTTCTTTATGTGGCAGAAAACGGTGGTGTTGTCTATGAAAAGGAGGAGGCGTTATATTGTGATGAGATCCCGTCAGAGGATCTGCGTTATTGTGTGGACAGGCTGAACCGGATGGAGGGAGTCACCCCCATGCTCTGTGGCGTGAAAGGAGCATATATCCGACAGGATACGAAGGCAGCTGTTTTTAAAGAAGCATCCATGTATTATCACCGTCTGACGAAATGTGAGAATGTGATGGAAGAGGCACTAAAGGACCGGATTGTTAAGATTGCGATATTTGTAGAGAATTATCAGGTAGACAAGGCTACGGCTGCATTTGCAGATCTGCCGGAGAGACTGGCAGTTGTGGTATCCGGGGACAGCTGGATCGATATCGCCAATGCCAGTGCCAATAAAGGAGCAGGAATTGCTGCGATTCAGAGAAAATATCAGATCAAGCCGGAGGAGTGTATGGCGTTTGGGGATTATCTCAATGATGTGGAGCTGTTGAAAAGCTGTGGGGAAAGCTATTGTATGGAAAACGGGCATCCCCGGTTGAAGGAGATTGCCCGTCATATTGCTCCGTCTAATAATGAATGTGGTGTGATGCAGGTCATCAATCAATTACCGTTTAATGTCTGATCGATTTCTGAAAAGTTGATCAGTAAATTTCCTTCGAAATAATTTACCGTTACTGTTTTTACCGAAATATAAAGCACAGTTTGCGGCAGATGTATATAACAACTGCATTTTGAAATTACGTTTCATTTCCGGTTTTTTGTATGCAATCAGCGGCAAAACTGACGACATAATATAAGTGAAAGGGTAATAAATACATCGATGGAATCCAATCCTTTCAGTGAGGAGAGCAGCGTGACAATAGAAGAAATAGAACAAAGCATAGCATCTTATGGGGAGGATGTATTTCGGTTTTGCTGTTATCTGACAGGAAATCGAAGCAGTGCAGAGGATCTGTATCAGGATACATTTCTAAAGGCGATGGAAATTACGCGGCCTGTGGAGCCGGATATGGCGGGAAAGTTTCTGGCAGGCGTAGCAGCCAATCTTTGGAAAAATCAGTGGCGCAAGGAAAAACGCAGACAGAAATATGTAATGCAGAATATTGGTCCGGAAAATGGGACACTTGGTGAAGAAATACCGGGGGAAACAGATCTGTTGCAGGATTATGTGAAACAGGAGACAGGAAAGCTGGTACAGCGGGTGGTCAATGAGCTGCCCGAAAAGTATCGTGTTGTGGTATTACTTCATTACAGTATGGATCTGACAACACAGGAAATTGCAGATCAACTGAAGATTAGCAGGGGAACTGTGACAAGCCGGCTGCTTCGGGCGAGAAAAAAGATCAAACAGGAATTGGAGGCGAATGGATATGAAAGATAAAGTTGATGAGATCATTAGAGGAATATATCATCAGGGAAAACAGATGCCGGGAGATCTGAACCGGAAGGTTTTGAAAATGGCGAACGAGAAGCAAAAGGAAAATTCCGGTGCTTTTGACGGTGGGAACAGAAATAATCGGAGAATGATAGGATTTACCTGGCAGAAGGCAGCGGTGGCTGCGGCACTGGTAGCCGTGGTACTGACAGCAGGAGCAGGGGGAGCTTATGCGGCAACGCATTATTTTGGAATACAGGATTTCTGGGGAAAATCAGGAAGTCATCTTTCTGAAGATGCCAGAAAGTTGATTGAAAGTCATCCGGAGGTAACCATGGATGCTTCCCGGAAAAATGCAGATATTCTGGATTATGAAGTGGATTCTGTTCTTTGTGACAGCAAATATGTAACAGCCATTGTAAATGTAAATATTAAAAATCCGGATAAATATCTGCTGGTTATGGATCCGGATGAAATGACCTCTTCTGTTTCTGATCTGGGGATTGATGAAAACGCAGATATTTCCATTTCAGACTATTGTGAGAAAAAGGGGTTGATCCCGGTTCGGCTGCATTTACAGGAAAAGGATGCGAAGGATGCGGAAATCGTTTCAAGGGATGTGAAACAGTTATCCGGCACGAAGGGAGTTATTGAGGTCAATGCAAAACGTCGTTCCGGAAAACAGAAATTCCAGCTGACGATCCAGCCGCTTCTGATGCTGAATAACAGTAGTGAAACCCATTATGATCCGGCGATTGAAATTGATGTGAAGGATCACAGTACAGAAAAAAGTGCTTATTATGTGATGCAGGATCAGAAGAACAATCCGATACCGGGTACCCAGGTGACTTTAAAGGAAGTAAAACTGACGACGACAGAGGTGGGTTCTTATCTGACTGCATATTATGAAGAAAAGGGCGTGTCCGGGGACGCATCCGCAAGCTGGATGGAGCTTTGCGACGAGGACGGAAAGCCGGTTTCCTTTAGCGGCATGGATGGCGGAAGATGTTATGAAGCAGGAAAGAATGAGTATGTTTCCGAGGGCTGTTATGAAAGTATCGGCTTGCCGGAAAAGATTTATCTGTCCATCGGAGATTCCGGTGAGATTGTAGAGCTTACAAAACAGGAAAAATAATTAACAAAATATATGAAGAAAATGTCTGCATTAAAATATTTAAGTCGCAGGCAGAAACAGAAAAAGGAGGTTTTGCCATCAGGGTAAAACCTCCTACTCGATTATCGGAAAATGCCTGTAGCATATTTGGCATCAGGCATGCTGATAATAAAATACGGCAAGCTGTGTCCTGTCTCTAAGCTCCAGCTTTTCCAGAATGCCGCTGAGATAATTACGGACGGTTCCCTCGCTGAGAAAGAGCCGGGCGGAAATCTCTTTATTGCTGAGGCCCTGCGCAACCAAAGTGATGATCTCATATTCCTTTTCTGTGATGCCATGGGAGCTGTAGTCGAAGGAGGGATCCGGTCTCATAAGCTCCGGAAGCTTTTCCATGATCTCGCTTCCATAAACATTCTGCCCGGAGTAAACGGCGTTCAGTGCCGGAATGATGGTTTCATAGTCCTGCTTGACGATATAACCTTTGGCCCCAAGCTGCAGGGCTTTGGTGATGTATTCGTCGTCTACAAAGGTAGTGAGAAAAAGAACTCTGGCATCGGGAAATTCTGCAAGGATATCAGATAATGCATCGGTTCCGCTGCGGTGCTGCATCCGGATATCCATTAGCACAATATCCGGGCGATACTGCCGGTATAAAGGAAGTGCATCATTGCCATCGTGGCCGATGGCGGTAACATGAATGTTATTATCGGCTTCCAGGATCATTTTTAAGGACATGCAGACGAGCTGGTCATCATCGATCAAAACGATATTCATAATATAATTCCTTTCCTGTTTGTATTTTATAGGATAATATTGAAGCAGCAGAAGCCGCACGGCAAAGTAGTGTTAAGATTTCGGAATGGAGATAAATATTCGAAATCCGTGTTCCCTGCTGATATGCAGAATTCCGTGAAGAGCCTCGACACGATCCCGCATATTTGGAATGCCCATTCCGTCAGATGAGATTCCGCGGAAATCAGGGAAAGGTTTCGCCGGATTTCCGTTATCTTCGATCAACAACTGGTAAAATGCCGGATGTTCCCTGACGGTGATTAGCACTTTTGTGGCGTTGCTGTGTTTCATGATGTTATTGAGTGCTTCTTTGGTAACCGCCAGGAAACAGTATTTGACATTTTTGGAAATATGACGGGAAATATTACACTGTAACAGCACGGGACAAAAGGTAAAGGAATCGGTGATGTCCTGAAGTGCCGATTTTAAGTCAATGGATTCGTCTCGCAGGTCATGGACACTGTTGCGGATGTTATCCATGGCGAGGTTAAGGGTGTCCTTTAAAGCGGACAGATGAGGAGTAAGGGCTTCATCTCTGCAGATGGCAAGCAGTGCTCCTGTCTGCAGAATAGAGCGGGACAGCATATGACCGACATTATCATGGATCTCTCTGGCAATACGGTTCCTTTCCCGGAGCGTTGCAATATAAATCTGATCATTTTGATTTTCTAATATTTGGCGGTTTGCTTCCTGCAGAGTAAGCTCCCGCTCGACGCTGTCATCCCGGAGAATATGGATCTGCTCCGTTAAACCGGCACGCATCCGGTTGGTGTGGGCAAGATAAAAGCTGATCGCTGTGATCAGCATGAGAAACAGGATCGGTTCACCGGATATCCGATAACTGTAGCTGATCACCGGCACAAGATAAAGTCCGGAGGAGATATATTGCCGGTGTAGAAACAGCACATAGCAATGCCACGGTAAGAATATCGACATTTCCGGAAAAAAGAAGCAGAGGATCAGAACGGTAATCCCCAGATATGCCCGCTGTTTATCGGATGAACATAGCAGTTCGAAGCAATATATCGTGATCAGAAACAGAATACCGGTAATGTGTATGGGTTCCGGCCGGAAGGACGGACAGGCCAGAACACACAGGATAAACACGAAAATAGAATCTATGTAGGTAGACATTGTCATTAGCCCTCGTCTTTCTGTGAATTAAAATATCAAAGCCGTAAATATACTGCTTTTATTATAAGGGATTTGAAAGGGGATATCCATAAGCATTTTGAGAATGTGACAAATGTCATATGGCATTTTTACAATTTTCACTACCATGGTACTGTTTATTTCGGTATTATAGAAGTATGTTTTACAGCAGGTGTGAAATTTTATGTCTGAGAAAGGGATATCATATTATGAAGGTTGTAAAAATTGAAAATTTAGTAAAAAGATACGGAGATCTGGTAGCCGTGGATCATTTTAATCTGGAGATTGAGGAGGGAGAGATTTTTGGCCTTCTGGGGCCAAACGGCAGTGGAAAATCTACAACGATCCATTGCCTTTTGTCGCTGCTTTCCTATGATAAAGGTCATATTGAAATCTTCGGACAGGAAATGACGCCTGCCAGCTATGATATCAAAAAAGATATCGGTATTATTATGCAGAATGTGGCAGTATTTCAGGAGCTGACGGTTTATGAAAATATTGACTATTTTTGCGGATTATATGTACCGGAAAAGGGACAGAGGAAAAGGCTGGTGGAGGAAGCGATTGAATTTGCCGGTCTGTCTGAGTTTCGGAAATTTTATCCGAAGAAGCTATCCGGAGGACTGCTCCGCCGCTTAAATATTGCATGTGGAATTGCCCATAAACCGAAGCTGATCATTCTGGATGAGCCCACGGTTGCGGTAGATCCCCAGAGCCGTAATAAGATTCTGGAGGGGATCAGGGAGCTGAACCGGCAGGGAGCCACGATCATTTACACGACGCATTACATGGAGGAGGTAGAGCAGATCTGTACCCGGATCGCCATTATGGATAAGGGAAGAAATCTGGCACTTGGCACGAAGGATGAGCTCAAGGCAATGATCGATCTGGGAGAGACGATCCAGATGGAGGTGATGGAGCTGTCGGAGGAGGTTTCCGATGCAATCCGGACCCTTCCCCATGTGATCAGTGTCAGCTATGATAAGGGACTTCTCAAGGTTCGTTTTTCGAAAGGAAAGCACAACTTACTCCGTCTTCTGGATCTGTTGAAGGAAAAGGAGATAGCGTTTGGAAATGTTCATTCGGAGCTTCCGACGCTGAATGATGTTTTTCTGGAGATTACCGGCAAGGAACTCAGGGACTAATGTCAAAAACTGTTGATGCAAAAAGGAGATTTTTATGATACATATCAAATATCGAATGAAAACTATGTTGCGGCAGAAAACATTGATCTTCTGGTCGTTAGCATTTCCTTTGATCCTTGGAATGCTGTTTTATTTTATGTTTAGCGGGATCAATGATCTGGAGCAGTTTCAGAAAGTGCCGGTGGGAGTATTGAAAGGGGATGCGCTTCCGGAGGAGTTTGTCACCCTGCTGAAAGGGGTAAAAACGGAGGATGAGATTCCGTTATTTCAGGTAAAGACATATGATGATCTGACCATGGCAGAAAAAGCACTGCAGTCTGAGAAGATATATGGAATCATTCAGGCAAAGGATGATCTGTCATTGACAGTGAAGTCATCAGATCATTACAGCAGTCTGATCAAGACCTTTCTGGATCAGTATCGTGAAGATACAGCCTTGATCACAGATATGTCGGAGAAGCATCCGGATCAGGTGTCGGCTTTTGTGATAGACATGGCGGCGGGAACACAGGCAAAGATTACGGAAATCCCGTTAAAGGGGACCGATAAGGATCCCTACGCCCAGTATTTTTATGCGCTGATCGCGATGACCTGTCTGATCGGGACCATGGTGGGTATGCACAACGGAAATGATATTCAGGCAGATCTTACCGCAGTGGGGGCAAGGAGAAATGTTGCGCCGACACCGAAGCTGCGTCAGGTATTGTACGATTTTACGGCCACATATATTTTATACTGTATTATCGTAGCGATCGTGACCGGTGCTTGTGTATTTGTTTATGACCAGGATTTCGGACAGAATGCGGGACTTGTCCTTCTGGGGGGATGGATCGGCAGCTTTACGGCACTGGCGATCGGAGAGGTGATCGCTGTCTTTATCAAAGGAACGGTTCAGAAAAAGGAAGGAATCTGTGTGGCAGTATTTATGATCAGCTCCTTTCTGGCAGGTCTTCAGTGGGGGGACATTACATTTATCATTGAAGAGAAATGTCCGGTGGTCAACCGGATCAACCCGGGAACCCTGATCGTTAATGGTTTCAAGAGTCTGTCCGTATATGGGGATAGTCATCGTTATATGATCAATATGGTGACGCTGGCACTGATCGGGATCATTTGTGTGATCATCAGTGTATGGAAGCTTAGGAGGGTACGATATGAGAGTATTTAAGTCATTTTTTCTGATATTAAATAAATATAAGGGAACGGTCTTTATCTTCTTTGCGGTTTTTATGTCTCTGTCATTGATCATGGCGAAGGTGAATGGAGGGGGAGGGGAGACCTCCTTTCAACAGGACAGCCTTGACATTGCCATTGTGGATGAAGATGATGGTACGATGGCAGATCAGATAAGGGAGTATTTTGGGACACACGATCAGGTGACCAAAATGAAAATGGATCGGGATAAAATTACAGATGCGTTGTATTGGAGAAGGCTTGATTATGTGCTGGTGATCCCGGAGGGAGCAGGAAAGGCGCTTGCCCAGGGAGAGATCCCGGAGTTTTCCTGCATGAAAGTGCCCGGATATTTCGATTCGGCTTATTTTGAGGCGGAACTGCAGATGTATCTGCAGAAAATGGCAGCTCTGATAAAAAACGGAGTTGATACAGATGCGGCACAGCAGCAGTTGATGAGGCTGCAGCAGAAGGAAACGAAGGTGTGTATGGCATCCTTTGTCAATAAAAATCAGGGAGATATGAGTACCCGTTTCTTTTTGTATGTGCCATATCTGTTTATTGCGGTAGGCATATCGGGAATTGGTCTGGTGCTTCTTCGGATCAATGGGAAGGAGGTCCGGGAGAGAACGGAGTGTGGTGCCATGCCAATGAAAAAGCGGGTGATGGGACTGACGGCAGCAATACTGGTATATGGTCTTTGCCTGTATCTGTTTGTGCTGGTAGCGGCAGTGGTAATATCAGGAGGAAACATACTGACAGACGCAAGACTTCCATGGTTTGCGGTCAATATTTTTGCGATGCTTTTGTTTGGTATCAGCCTTGGCTTTTTTACCGGCATGACCGTAAAAAACAGCGATGCAGTAAATGGCGTGGTAAATGTAACCAGTCTGGTGCTTTGTTTTCTGGGTGGTGTCTTTGTCCCGAGACAATTTTTTGGAGATGGTGTCATGAGGGTGGCAAAGCTCTTTCCGACATACTGGTATGTTGTGAATAACGAGATGATCGGAGCCATGAAAAATGTAACACAGAGTTTCGTACGGAATGTATTGATTCAATCGGTGGTATCTGTGGGTTATGCACTTGTCCTGTTTGCGGTAACACTGGTGATCGTATCTGCAAGGCGCAGCTCGCGTCAGTAATCTTCTGAAAATATAAACAGATCGGTGGTACAGTGACGGAAATAGATGAATTTAAAACAGGAACTTCTGCTTTTTTTGCAGGAGTTCTTGTTTTTATGGGTATAATTATTGTAAAATATAAGCAATGTTAGAAATGAAGATTGATATTTTGTCAAATATATTAGAAAGGGGTATATCCTATGGCATATGATGATTATTTGAAAGCACAGAAGCTGGCTTTGAAGGCTTATAAAAGCAAGACATTACAGGGAAGTTATCCATATCTTCCTGTATTGGATGAGATATTATCCCATGTGCATATTGAACGGGAAGAAAATCTGGGAACAATCAATATTCCTGCCAAGCAGGTGATCGGTACTTCTTCTGCAGGAAGAACGCAGGCATTTGCTTACAATTTCATGCCTCTTCTGAATTATGGAAGTGAATTTTCGGTGAAATGGTCACTGCTGTATGATGCACAGATTCAGGAAGGAATTCATACGCCGATCAAGGTATATGAGTTTTTAAATAAATATTATGTGATCGAGGGCAATAAGCGTACCAGCGTATTAAAATACGTGGGATCCCCTACGATTCCGGCAGAAGTGATCCGTAAGGTTCCCCGTCTGACGGAGGACAAAAATATACAGATATATTACGAATTTATGGACTTTTACAAAAATACAAAGATCAATTATGTGGTATTCAGTGAGAAGGGAAGTTATCAGAAGCTGTGCCAATATGTTGGAAAAGGTGCGGATGAACAGTGGACGGAGGATGACCGCATGAACTTCTCTTCCTTTCATGTGGCGTTCTACGGAGCTTATAAAGACATGGGGGGCAACGAGATCAAAGGAATCACAGATGATGATGCTCTTTTATTCTATCTGTCCCTTTATCCGTACAGTGAGTCCGAAGACAAGCTGACAAGTGAGATCAAAAAGGATCTGTCCAAAATCTGGACGGAAATTAAAACGCTTGGTGAGGAGGAGCCGGTAGAGCTGCTGACGGTTCCAAATACAGAGACTTCTATGATCAAAAAAATGCAGTCGCCGAAGGTACACAAGGTAGCCTTTGTATATGATGTCAAGCCGTCAGAATCGGACTGGATCTATGGCCAGGAAATGGGAAGAAAGCATATTATTGACGCTTTTCACGGGGATATCGATGCGAAAGCATTTATTGCAACGCCTTATGAGGATGACGAAGAGATACTGCGGAAGCTCTGTGGGGAGGGGTATGACATTATCTTTGCGATCGCGCCAATGTTTGTGCGGGCCTGTATTAAGGTTGCTCCATTATACCCGAATACAAAGATACTGAACTGTTCGCTGAATTCCCCGCACGCATCCATCCGGACATACGGAATCCGTATATATGAAGGGAAGCTTCTGCTGGGAATGCTGGCGGCCAGTCTCAGTGAGAAGGACGACATAGGTTATCTGGCGGATTATCCAATCTATGGCGTGATACCGGGAATCAATGCTTTTGCTTTGGGGGCAAGGATCATTAATCCGAGAGCAAGGGTCCATCTGCAGTGGTCTACTATGGAGAATTGTCGTTCCGATGAGTATTTTTTACAGCACGGGATCTCGATGATCTCTTCCCAGAATATGATTTCTCCAACCAAGGAGGATCGCGCACTGGGACTGTACCATTTATCGGACAAGGGAACAAAAAACATTGCGACCACCGTATATCAATGGGGTGCTTTCTATGAGGAGCTGATCAACAGTATTATGCGGGGGTCCTGGAAAACCGACACAACCAAAGAACCCAAGGCATTAAATTATTGGTGGGGATTATCGGCAAATGTACTGGATGTGATTCTGGGCAGCAGTGTTCCGGACAATACAAAGAGGCTGATCAATTTCCTGAAGGGCTCTATTGCCAATGGAAGCTTTCCGGTATTTTCCGGTATATTATATGATACGGAGCATAATCTGCGGTGTGGGGAAAACGAAACACTGGCACCGGAGGATGTTATGATGATGGATTGGCTGATCGAAGGCATAGTGGGAGAGATTCCTACCATTGACCAGCTCAGCGACCATGCAAAGGATCTGGTGCGTCTCAGGGGCTTGAAACAGACGCTGAGTGATCAGGAGAGATCGTTGGTATAGCGGGGCGAGGAGAGAATCATGAAGATATTATTATTGGCTGATGAAGAGTCAAAATATTTATGGGATTTTTTTGAAAAAGAAAAGCTGGATGGCATTGATCTGATCATATCCTGTGGAGATCTGAAGGCGGAGTATCTGTCGTTTCTGGCGACGTTTACTACGGTTCCGGTTCTTTATGTTCATGGAAACCATGATGTGCATTATGACCGGAAAGCACCGGATGGCTGTGTATGTATTGACGATGAGGTGTTTGTCTATAAGGGACTCCGGATCGCCGGACTGGGAGGCTCTATGTGTTATTCCATGCGGAAGTATCAATACACAGAGCACCAGATGTATCAGCGGTGGTCACGGTTAAAATGGAAGGTCCGCATCCGTGGCGGTCTTGATATTCTGGTGGCTCATGCCCCGGCGAAGGATCTTGGGGATGGGGAGGATCTGCCCCATCAGGGTTTTCGGTGTTTCCGGTGGGTCATGAAGCATTATAAGCCGGAGTATTTTTTCCATGGTCATGTACATATGAATTATAACCGGAATCAGCCGAGGATAAGCAAGTATCTTGATACGACGATTATCAATGCATACGAGAGATATATTGTGGAGGTGCCGGAGCCGGAGAAGAAACGGAAGTTCTGGGAGCGGATGAATAAAAGACTTTATCCCAAGGACTATTATTGAGGATGTCTTTAAGGGAAAAAGTTTTGATCCGGTAGGAAAAGCACAGACATCTTCCCTCGCGCATAGGATAAAGGGAAAGCGTGAAAGAGGTATGTCATTATGCAGTCTTTTCCACAGCCTCCCAGCGCCAAAGAGGAAAAAGAGTATTTGCGAAGATGCCGGGCAGGAGATAAGGAAGCGAGGAATGCCCTGATTGAAAGGAATCTGCGTCTGGTGGCGTATATTGCCAAAAAATATGCTGCTCTGGATAAAGATATGGAGGATCTGATCTCAATCGGTACGATCGGTCTGATCAAGGCCGTGGATTCCTTTGATGAATCCAAAAAGATCCGGCTTGCAAGTTATGCCAGCAGGTGTATTGAAAATGAACTCCTGATGAATTTCCGTGCCCGGAAAAAAACAGCCAGAGATGTTTACCTGTATGATTCCATTGGTTCGGACAAAGAGGGCAATGAGATCAGTCTGATTGATATTATTGAATATGAAGATGAGGATATTTCAGAGCGGATCACAAGGGAACAGTATCTGCAAAAGCTGAAGGGTTTTATGAATGAGGTCCTGACGGAACGGGAAAAGGAGATTTTGACTCTGCGTTATGGACTGGATGGTCAGGGGGAGAGAACACAGAAGGAAGTGGCACGGCTATACGGCATTTCCAGATCTTATGTATCCCGCATTGAAAAAAAAGCTTTGATGAAGCTGAATAAATGTTATCAGAGCATTTTGTGAGTTTGCGTTTTTTTTCGCTGTACTCTTGTGAGTGAGGAATGATTGTGATACACTTAAATCAATTACGCATTGCAATAATCTATTGCAATTATGTATTGCTGAGACAGGGCAGTTGTGAATTGAGACAGAAAGGGATTATAGACACATGTATTACATTAATGAATATAAAGAAGGAGACAAATTTACAGGTATTTATCTGTGCAAGAGCAAGCAGATTTTAAAGACAAAGGCAGGGAAAACCTATTATTCTCTGCTCCTGCAGGATAAGACAGGTGTGATCGATGCAAAGATCTGGGAGCTTAATAATGGCATTGCTGATTTCGATTCCATGGATTTTGTAATGACAGATGGTATGGTGACCTCCTTTCAGGGGGCACGTCAGGTCAATATCCGCCGTCTGCGTAAGGCAGAGGAGGGAGAATATGATCCGGCAGAGTACATACCTTCTTCAAAATATGATATTGAGGAGATGTACCGTGAGCTTTGTGAAATGATTGCAACGATCAAGGAGCCGCATTTAAAGCAGCTCACGGAGAATACATTTCTGAAGGATACTGCATTTATCAAGGAGTTTAAAGTGCATTCGGCAGCAAAATCAGTGCATCATGGATTTGTCGGAGGTCTGTTGCAGCACACACTGGCAGTCACCAGATTGTGTGACTTTATGGCAGCAAATTATCCGGTGCTTGATCGTGATCTTTTGCTGACAGCAGCTATTTTCCACGATTTTGCAAAGGTATATGAGATATCAAGTTTTCCAACCAACGATTATACGGACGATGGACAGCTTTTGGGACACATCTTTATGGGTGCAGAGAAGATTGGACAGAAGATTCAGGAGGTTCCGGGTTTTCCAACGATTCTGGCTTCTGAGCTGCGACACTGTATTTTGGCCCATCACGGAGAGCTGGAGTTTGGATCTCCGAAAAAACCGGCACTGGCAGAGGCAATCGCTTTGAGTTTTGCGGACAATACGGATGCCAAGCTGGAGACCATCACGGAAATCTATGATAAGGCAGAGCCGACTACAGAGTGGCTTGGATTCAGCCGTTATGTAGATTCCAATGTGCGCCAGAGTTCCGGGTATGTGCAAAAAAAGAAAATGGATAAAGGAGTCTGAGATGGAGATTACAAAGGGACAGGAGTTTTCTCTGGAAATAGATGATATGGGAACGGACGGAGAGGGTATAGGCCATAAGGAGGGTTATACCCTCTTTGTTAAAGATGCTCTTGTGGGAGATATTGTCCGTGTAAAAGTGATCAAGGCGAAAAAGAAATTTGGCTATGGACGTCTGTTGGAGGTGATGAAACCTTCACCATGGCGTGTTGAGCCGGCGTGTGACTGTGCCCGTCAGTGCGGTGGCTGCCAGATCCAGCATTGCAGCTATGAAAAGCAGCTTGCATGGAAGGAAAAGAAGGTTCGAGACTGTCTTCAGAGAATTGGTGGCTTTGAGGAGATCCCCATGGAGCCGATCATGGGAATGGACGAGCCATATCATTATCGCAACAAGGCACAATATCCTGTGGGATATGACAAAGAGGGAAATCCTGTAGCCGGATTTTATGCGGGGAGAACCCACTCGATCATTCCAAATACAGACTGCGCCATTCAGCATCCTTGTAATCATATGATCCTGGAGACAATCCTTGCATTTATGAAGCAGTATGATATCCCGGCTTATGAAGAAAAGAAGCATACCGGGCTGGTCCGTCATATTCTCACCAGAGTGGGAAAATATACCGGCGAGGTTATGGTATGTCTGATCATCAATGGAAATAAGCTGCCACATCAGGACAAGCTGGTAGAGATGCTGAAAAAAGCAACTGATGTGGAAACGACATATAAAATAAAAAGCATCTGCCTCAATATCAATAAAGATAAAACGAACCGTATTCTTGGAGAAAAGGTTGTCCCAATATATGGACAGACCTATATTGAGGACAGAATAGGAGATATCACCTATCGGATCTCTCCGCTTTCCTTTTATCAGGTGAATCCGGAGCAGACACAGAAGCTCTACGGAACTGCTTTGGAATATGCAGACCTTAAAGGAAATGAAGTTGTCTGGGATCTCTATTGCGGCATTGGTACGATTTCCCTGTTTCTGGCTCAAAAGGCCGCAAAGGTCTGCGGAGTGGAAATCGTACCACAGGCGATTGAGGATGCCAGAGAAAATGCAGACCGTAACGGATTTACCAACACAGAGTTTTTCGTGGGAGCTGCAGAAGATGTGGTGCCGGAACAGTATGAGCAGAGCGGAGGCTCTCTCAGGGCGGATGTGGTTACACTGGATCCGCCCCGGAAGGGATGTGATGAGAAGCTGCTTCGTACAGTTGTCCGGATGGAGCCGAAACGGATCGTGTATGTGAGCTGTGATCCGGCGACGCTGGCGAGGGATTTGAAATATTTGTGTGGGGAAGGGTATGAATTAAAGCGTGTCAGAGCGTGCGATATGTTTGGACATAGCAGTCATGTGGAGACGGTCTGCCTTCTGTCGAGAAAAGCCCAATAAATCAAAGGTTTCTGCCAATTTGGAGTAAAAATAGGTGTGTGTTTCTGTTTCCGTAGAGTGATAATATAAGTGGAGATTTACCCCAGAGGATAGGCTTTGGAGAACAGGAGATATACATTTTGGCGAAAGGATAGTTTTTCGCAAAAGAAACTCAAGTAATTAAGTAGGTATCACAATACTGATATTAGCGAGTAACAGAGGAGGAATGTTTTATGCCAAGAGTAGGAATTACTGCATACGATTTGCTAATTTCATGTCCGGGTGATGTGAATGGATTTATCGATATTATTAGGGAGTGTGTGGATAATTTTAATAGAGTATATGGAAATATTAATAATATGGAAATTGCAACAAAGCATTGGTCAACAGATAGTTATCCGCAATCAGGGGACAAACCGCAGGAATTGTTGAATAAACAATTTGTTCGGGAATGCGATGCTGCAGTAGCTATATTTTGGACAAAATTTGGTACACCGACAGATAAATATGGCTCTGGAACAGAAGAAGAAATTGAAGAAATGTTATCTTCAAATAAACAAGTATTTATGTATTTTCTTGATGCACCTGTAAACCCGTCTAATGTAGATATGGAACAATATAAAAAGGTGCAGGCCTTTAAAGAAAAGTACAGAGATAGAGGAATCTATTTTATAGTAAAAGATGAACATGAACTGAGACAGCTATTTACGAATCATTTAGAAATGCATTTTTTACCGTTAGCGGTAGGTAGGAAAAAGATATTTGAAAAAAAGGAAAGCCCCGTTCTTAAAATTAAGGCAGCATCGTTGGAAGAAGATAAATGTGCAGTTGTGGAGTACTCTGGATTTTCTGAGTGTAAACTGGTAAAGGATAAAAGAGAGAGTATTATTTCAAAAATTGCTTTATTACAGCAGGGATATCTGAATGCCAGAGAAAAGAAAAATACAGAGGACATTGAAAAAAGGGAAAATCCTTTATTGATCAATACCCCTGATTTGAATAAATTATTAGGAAAATCAGATTTTATAAAAGGTAAAATAATGGATGCAGATATTGCGGATAGATGGAAGAGTACCATTTGTAAATTCGCCAAAGAGAATGACATTGAAATCGAAGATTCTTTTTGGAATGTTGGAAATCTTAAAAAAAGGGTATCCACGCTAGTTCCATTTTATGGAGGTAGTGGTACAACTTTTGAAGGTAGTGAGGAAGAGAAAAAACGATATGATTCTATAGAGGAATTGTACTGGGCTATTGTTGATTATTATGAATATATTACCTTTTTTGAAAGGGTAGATAAACAAGGATTGGTTGATTTAACCGTGGCTAATATAGGGAATACGTTTGATGAAGACATTGATGTGAAAATTATTATTAAGAAAAATCATGTCTGCAAAATAAAGGATATAGCCATTCCGGAAAGTAATATTATTGAAGAAATATTGAAAATGAGATTTTTGGAATATGCCTATCAAATTGAAAGTAATGATGTTGTCGTTGAATATACGGGGTATCCTTTACAAACGCCCAATATGCCTTTAATTACTGATAATCTATTTAATAGACCATCAGCACAAGAAGAATATAATAGAAATAAAGAGGAGTATATAAAAAATCTAAACAGGATTTTCTGTTATGAGTATTATGAAAAAGAAGATGTTGATATTTTGATATTCCATATAGACTATCTTAAACATAATACTGTAATGGCATTTCCGTCAGTTTTGGTATTTAAGGAAATACCGGATTTTGTAGATTACGAAATATCCTCAAAATATGTTGCAGATATAGTAAAGGGAACTGTAGAAATTCAAAAGTGATACATAACGGGGATAAATCAGTTACCCCACTTTGAAAATCTATTGCATACTTTCGCTATGCAGTATAAAATCAAAGTTCAGGGGAATATTGAAACCATTTGTCTGCTTTCAAAGAAACCTTGATTTCCTGCGGTTTATTGGACATTAAGGAAAGATATAAATGTCAACATCAAAATGTACATATTTGATCATTTAAGAATGTACAAATTT